>Ga0114922_10000374_pt1 | contig 43163 bp, 41 predicted proteins | sample AartaG_FD_100975 | JGI IMG/M metagenome (GOLD analysis project Ga0114922, IMG submission 100975) | Deep subsurface microbial communities from Aarhus Bay to uncover new lineages of life (NeLLi) - Aarhus_00045 metaG | ecosystem: Environmental > Aquatic > Marine > Oceanic > Sediment | place... | reverse complement strand
CATATTCATCGGAGCGACAATACCATTTTCCCTAATTTATTTTGGTAGGAGACAGCCTACTCAATCAAATCTTGTTCATATTTATGTAAATTCAACGATCTATTCTAGTTTATCTTCTGATATCACACAATACAAACAAGATGTTGAAACTCAGGGATACACTGCAAATGTAATTAATTGGTCCATTAATGGAATTACTCAACTTAAGAATCACATGACAGCAGCTTATTCAAATGGGTTAATAGGAGCTGTTTTAATAGGAAAACTTCCCTATGCAAAAGCAAGATATTGGGATGCAAGTTGGGCCATGTATCGTCATTTCTCATGTGATTATTATCTAATGGATTTAGATGGAAATTGGACAGATGTAAATGGAAATAGTTATTATGATGTAGGGGCCTCAGATAATAATATAGAACATAATAATGGTACTGCAGATTGGTTTCCTGAAATATGGGTAGCACGTATAAGTCCTTATACGATATCTAAAGTTGGTTTCAATCCACTTAATTCATTAAATAATTTCTTTAATCGAAATCATAATTTGAGAATTGGACTCACTTATCGACCACATCAAGGATTATTATATATTGACGATGAATGGGCGAGTTTTGCAACTGAATGGGTTAGTAATTTTACAGCTTACACTGGAGTAAATCTTACGTGTGAATCTGATTATAATTATATTGCTAATGATTTTACCAATTCAACACATTTTCTTTCAAACATATCGGATATTACTCATCCAGCGTTTATGAATTATGAATTAGTTCATGTAATGGCCCATTGTAACGGTACTGAACAACAATTTGGGATTAATGTGTATCAAGGGGTTCCAAGTGCTGATGATGGTATCTTAACATATCATGATATATATAATAGTGGACCACAACCACTATTCTTTAATTTATACTCTTGTTTTTCGTCAAATCTTATGATAACTAATAATATCGCAACACATTATCTCTTTGATGGTCAAGCCTTAGTTGTAATAGGATGTTCAAGATCAGGGGGGATGAGTCTTTATCAACCATTTTATGATTCTCTAAGAGATGGAAAGATTTTCGGAGAAGCTTTTAAAGATTGGTTTTATGGACCAGAAATTATTCCTCTTAATCACTGGGAAGAAGTATATGGTATGACATTTTTAGGAGATCCATTACTAACAATTTATATGACATAATCACAATAAAATTAAACTAATTGTAACAATAATTTTTAATAAGGTTTCTTTTTTTTAATTTTTACATTTTACTAGTAATTGGAATAATACAATAATGATTAATGAAAAGACAAACAACATTGTCTTAAGTTTTGATTTAGATAATACTTTAATTAATAACAGATCGGGTATTGTGGCTTCATTTAATTACGCATTAAATAAATATGAATTACCTAATTTGGAAAGCCACGTAATAGAAGTTATGATTGGTATACCTTTGAATGAGATGTTTATTAAAGTAACCAATCAAGATCCTTTAAAATTAACTTCAGCCTTCAGAGAATATTATGGAAAAAAAGGGATATATCAAGCAAATATTTTGCCAGGAATTAAATCTAAACTAAAGGAATTGAAAGAATTACACTTCACTATGGGTATTATAACTTCCAAAAAACAAGAAATGGCAAAAAGAATCATCGAAGTTTTAAATGTTCAGAACTATTTTGATTATGTTTTAGGAGAAACAGAAGATAGAAAGGAATTGGGAAAACTTGACCCAACATTAAAGAAAATTCTAAATAGTAAATATCCCGGATATAAGATTATTGTTATTGGAGACCATCCTAAAGATGTAATGCTTTCCAATAATTTAAACTGTCCATTTATCGGAGTATTGACAGGACATCATTCAGCTAATCAATTAAATGAAATAAAAGAGGGAAAAGCATTAATAATTGATTCAGTTAGTGAATTAGATATTGATTTAATATATTCTTTAATTTAAAACAGAATTATGTTATTGGTATTTCAGTATTAAAAAAGAGAAAAAAATTAGAGATTTTTTCTATCTTATTCTTTTGACCAGGATTCGTATTCCTTCATGAATTCTTCTGGTTTCCACTGACTATCCATAAATTTTGGGATTCCAGAACTATCTCTAGGTCCTACAATTACAAAAGCATCTGCTTCATCTTCTAAGGCTCCACTCAAACGAGCAGCCATGCCAGGAAGAATGAGAATTCTATGTTTAACTTTATCAAAAGCTCCAAATTCTTTCACGGCTTCAGCTATTGAGCCCGCATTAAATTGACCCCCCGCAACAGCGCTTTCAATTCCTATCCCCTCACTGTCGACTACTAAGAGCCAGCAATTCAAATTTGCACCCTTCAAATCTTGTTCAACTGGAATTTTAGTCATTCTATAATTACTGGTGACGAATATTGGGGCCATATCTTCAGGTTCTCCAATTATATAAAGACCAGGATCAACAGCGGGATAAATTCTAGGATCTGAAAAAACACTTTGTCTTAATGTCATTAAAGCTAATAGAGCCCAGATTTCTTCTTTCTTTTGACCTGTATGTAACACAATTAAGTTTGTATCAATAGATTCCATTATAGCACCCATTATCAGTTCTTGATATTGATGTTCCCAGAGCTCCTTATCATTTCCTATTTTAACTTGACTCCAATAGGCAGCAGGAACTCCCATTACTGGCCAACACGCATTTAAATCTTCTTTATTTATTGCTACTGTTCTTAATTGCATAATATTATCATATGTAACAGAAAGATTACCAGGTCCAAAATAAGTTCCTGAATCTAAAACAATTTCTTTTACACCAAATTTCTGTAGAGTAGCACTTAATGACAGTAATTCATCTAGATTACTAGAAACAATAGCAACAGGTAAATTATTTTCAATAGCAAATTTTCCAATCCGTTCCCATGAGTCTATTGTAATAGCGTAAAGTAATGGTTTATTTTCCTTAATCGCTTCTGCTGCTGCTAATAATACTTCAGCATTAAAACTACATAAAATGATTGGAAGATTTGAAATTTCAGTAATTTTTTTTGCTGCTAATTTAAACTGATCAGCATCTCCAGAGACATTTCTTAAAGCAATTCCATCTAGGGTAAGTACATCTCCAATTCTTTCTATCTTAAGATCTGTTAGATATTTTACAATTTCTTCTAAATCTGCATCGTCATCGGCGATTTCTATAAAAATTGCTGTTTGATTATAAAACGTGAGTTGATGACGCATTAATACTTCCTCTCCTCCAACTGTAACTGCTCTGTCTCCGGTTCCAATTATAACGGGTTTTTGGGGAGGAGTGATAACTTCAATAAGTTTATCTCGCTTTTTTGCTTGTTTAGGATCCTGCATTAAATGAGGACAATCTTTTATTTTGACTTTTCTTTCAAGAATATCGGTCGCAAAAGCCATGCATGTATCATATCCGCATTCCTTACAATTACTTTTATCTAAAAGTGCATATATTTCTAAAGGGCTTGGTCGTGCCATTTTTGACAATTCTTTTAATTTGAATTTTTTTCTATTTAGAAAAATGAATATATATGTGTAGTCTAATTTTAAATTGAATTAAAAATTTGGTTTTTTAAAATTCAACTCTAATTATCTGGATTTTATCCATAGATTAAATAGTAAGTTTTTAAAAAATATTTGAATTTAATCAGTTAATGGATAAGCATAAAAAAGAGTCTGAAGATCTTTATTCTTTATTTTACCCACAACATATTGCGTTTATAGGTGCTTCAGAGAGCTCAAGATTGGGTTCAATGATGTATTTACCCGCTTTTAAAGAATCTATATGGGCAAATACTTTTTATCCAATTAATCCGAAACACGATAGAATAATGGATTGGAAATGTTACCCCTCTGTTTTAGATGTTCCATATCCCATTGATACAGCATATATTTCATTGAAAACAGATTTTATCCCAGAAGCGGTAAAAGAATGTGTACAGAAAGAAATAAATTGGGTTATTATCTTTGCTTCAGGATTTTCTGAGACAGGAGATCCTAGAGGTAACGAATTGGAGGAAGAACTTTTAAGAATTATTAAAGATTCAAAAACAAGAATAATCGGTCCTAATTGTTTAGGGCCTTTAAATGCGGAAATCGGGATGGCACTTACTTTTGCTTCTCAAAAAGGGAACCAAGGAGGAGTATCTTTCATGTCACAATCTGGAGGACACTTAACCCAATTAGTTAATGTAGGATATAAACGAGATATAAGATATCGTTATGGTATTAGCTTTGGTAATCAAATTGATTTAAATTGTGTAGATGTAGTAAATTATTTTCGTCAAGATTCAAAAACTTCTCTAATTGCTGCATATTTAGAATCAACTGGTTCAGCAACGGCTCAAGAGTTGTTTATTGAACTTAGAAAAACTACAAAAATCAAACCAGTAATCTTATGGAAAGGAGGATATACTAAAGACGGTTCAAGAGCAGCATTTTCACATACAGGGGCTATAGCTTCGAATAATAAATTATGGAAATCAATGGCTAATCAGACAGGAACAATCCTCGTTAAAGATAATGAAGAATTTTGGAACACTATTAAAACATTTGAATTATTATATCCACATTATATTCCAAAAGGAAGGAATATAGGGATTATTACTCCCGGAGGAGGTGCTTCCGTTAATTTGACAGACTTATTTGCTTCCCAAAATCTGTCGATACCAGAACTAACTCCTGAATCACAATCAAAAATTGGTAAGATTTTACCCGATGTAAATGTAAACATTAAAAACCCTATTGATTTAGGGGCATCGGGGTTTATTTTAGATATTTTTACTCAATGTATGAACGTTGTAGTTAATGATCCTAATATTGATATTATTATGGTTCCACTCTGGCCAGATCATATTTATCGTCATGTTTTTAATAGGATGATTAGAATACGGGATTCAGTATCAAAACCATTTGCTTTTTGTTTACCAAATCTTGCTGATGATAGTGCTCTAGCTAAAAGATTTAATTCTGCAAAAAAATTATTGCACAAAAAAAGAGTTCTCTATTTCTTTTCATTAAGAGATGCTGCGAGAAGTGTCTCACTTTTGTGTGATTATGTGGAGTTTTTGAAATCTCGCAATATCCCAATTAACAAACCAAGCATAAAGTAAATAAATTTTATCTTTAAATTCTTTCAGAAATACTTTTTAAATATAACTTCATAAAAAATCGTTGACTACTACAATAGTCATATTTCTGGTTTTGAGTTAGATCTTGAGAATTTTTTAAAATGAAATGGATTTTTTGTATCATATCAAAATGATTATCCATAACTCCTTTAAAAGGATCTTGCATATTAATATGAAACTCTTTATAAATTCCTTCTTTACATGATTTTGATTCAGAGAAATGACTTTTATGTAAAATGTCTTCAGAAAAAATAACAGATTCATTGAAGATTAAACCATCTTGAACATTCTTAAAATAATTTTGTTCTATTTTTCCCGAACTCATAATAATAATGACCTTATAGGTTGAAATTTACTAATACTATTATTTTACTTATATTAATTTCAGAGTTAAACATTCTATTAATCCATTAATATGTTTTTTTGAATTGATAAAATTAAATTCTTATAAGGAATAAAAAAAGGAGAAAAGAAGGAATGCAAAATTCAACTTTTAATAAAAAATAGAATATTAAAGGCGAAATCCAATGTAAGATTGAAAATTTTGTTTCCCTTCCAAATAATTTGTTTAAATTAAACTATAAAAATATAACAGAATTTTAAGTAATTAAGAGGTAGACAATTGAATTATGTTACCAAGTAAATTGTCTCGTTATAATATATTAATAAGAAAAAAAAATAAGGAAATCTTAAATTTTCGAATCATATTTAATAATATTCTGTTTTTGAAACAAGGACCGCGAAAAAGCCGTAAAATACTATGTTTATTGTGCAACTGATAATAATATTGATAAGAAGAACATCAATCGTCATAGCCCAACCATAAACAGTATTTAATTCGGTTTTGAAAAAATCACTTAGAAAAACTCCACTAATTACTAAAACTGTACTGATAATTGCGGTTAAAAGCCATCCTCCAAAACATTGACCTTTACTTTCTCCGAACTTTCCAGCAAGAATCGCTGCAATTATTAGAGCAGCTAAGTATCCTATCCCCAAAATTAGATCTGTTAAGACCAAACTGCCAAAAAAAGGTTGTGCTATAGTCCAATTGAAAATTACAGATGGGAAACTGATTATTGAACCGAACAAGTAATAGAAAATCATTAGAGGGTGATTTTGAATCGTGGCAAACAAAGAATCAAAACCCGGGCCAATAGCATAATATATTATTGTAAAAATGAAATTTAAACCGACAAAAGCAAGTATACTAAATAAAAACGCCTTACCAAATCCCATTTTGCTCAGACTCTTTTTTGTTAGTGTAATTTTATTCCTTATTATCCTCAAGGAAGTAATGAATTTTAAATTTTAGGGTGTAATAATTCATTTCATCAAATTATTGTAAATAAGTAATTAATGAATATTTGCTCAAAATTTTAATAAATTATGAACCCCTAAAAAGACTATAACAATGAAAAGAGTTAATGAAAAATTTGCTCTTGGAAAGCTTAAACATGATTATTTAGCCCAGTTGCTCTCAGAAATAGAAATTCAAGATAGTAGAGTAATTTCGGGATCAAAAATCGGGGAGGATGCCGCAGTTATAGATATACCTGGAAAAAATTATCTAGTGGCAAAAACTGACCCAATTACCTTCGCAACTGATGAGATTGGCTATTATGCAGTAATTGTAAATGTTAATGATCTTGTATGTACAGGAGCTAAACCAAAATGGTTTCAATCAACGATCTTATTACCTCCTAATTTCACAACAAGTAATATGATTGAAAAGATATTTAATGATATTCACAATACCTGTAAATCAATGGAAATAACTGTCATAGGAGGTCATACAGAAGTTACACCAGGGCTTACTAGACCAATTGTGATTGGATCTTTAATCGGAGAGGTAGATAAAAATAAACTTGTACTTACTTCAGGAGCTGAATCAGGAGATGCATTGATTTTAACAAAAGGTATCTTTATTGAAGGTACATCTATTATAGGTCGTGAAAAAGAAAAGGATTTAATAGAAAAAGGATTTAATCACAATTTTATCGAAAAATGTAAGGATTATCTTTATAATCCTGGGATAAGTGTTTTAAATGAAGCTCTCTTAGCAAATAACCATTTTCAAATAAAGGCTATGCACGACCCTACAGAAGGGGGACTTGCTACCGGAATTGCTGAAATGACGATAGCTTCTAACACTGGTGTGTTGATAGATGAAACAAAAATAAAAATTCTTCCAGAGCCATTAGAATTAAGTAAAATGTTTAATTTAAACCCTTTAAACACTATATCATCAGGATCATTATTGATTGCAATAGAGGAAGATTACTCTATTGAATTAATCGAATTAATGAAAAATAATAATATTTATGCTGAAAAAATTGGCAAATTTTTATCTAAAGAAAGTGGTTTGAAAATTAAAGAAAAAGAAGGTAAAAAAATTCCTTTAGAGTATTCTGAAACAGATGAAATAACAAAAATATTTTGATTTTTATCCAAAATTGACAACGAAATATTAAGTTTTGTCAACCAAACCTCACTTAACTAAGATTTTTATTTTAAAATTTTTATTTTAATAATATATAATATTTTTTTCTTAAGGTTTTTTAAAACCGAATAGAAAGATAAACTGATTAAATACTCGATCAAACGTGGCTTATAAAGAATTAAAACACATTGTTGAAAATCTTGTAAATTCAACGAATAATCAAGATTCTAGTATTAATGCTATTAATAACGTATTATTTGGTCTCTTGGAGAAAAATAGCAATAAGTACGAAGAATTCAAAAATGATATTAGGCTAAAATGGGACAATTTTAAAAAGAAGAATCAAAATCGAATAATTAAAAAGACTTTTACTTCATTTTTCTATGAAAACTTTCACGATTTATTTTCCTACTTTTTACATGTGTTTTTTAACTTTGATGAAAATTCTCTTGAGCTGTTTAGTAAAGAAAAGATATCTGAAAAAATCATATTTTTTGAATATAATTATCTTTTAAATCCAAATGAAGAAAAAAAATTTATCAATATTTCTGATGAATTTCAAGTTGAAATATTATATGGATTTTCAATAATTACGGGATACCTTTACTTTATTGTTCGACTTTTAGGGATGGTTATTAGAAATGCAATTCAAGAGAATGTTTTCATTCTCATTGATGCCATTACCATCAAAAACGGAGATATGAATAAAAACTTGAATTTTCTAATAATTTGTAAGGATAGTAAAGATGAAATCTTTGAATCTTATTATAAAATGGTTTTATATTATTTCTTAAGACAAATTAAGGGTATTCCAGAAGAATATTTTGAGAGATTATATGAAGGAAGAGAAAAATTGTATGAAATTGCTTTAAATGAATATTCTTCTTCAAAAGAAAAATTAGTAGATCTATTATATTATTTCTATAAAAAATGTAATTTGCTTCAAAGTTTCTCACCTATATTAGACTTTTTTAATTTTGTGGGTGCTAGAGTAGAAGATTCAGTATTTTCAAAGTTGGATGTTATCAAAAAAGAATTCCTTGTTAACCTTAACTATTCAACCGAAAAAAAAAACTCTATTCTCAAATTTTTTGAATATCTTGATAAGAAATCTACCTTGTATTCAACTTTTCAAGCAAATAATTTGCCTTCACCAAAATCACAATTAAATCTATTCTTATTATATATGAAATATTATTTTGGAAGTGGTCTCGAAGCATTAGAAGTAGGAGATTTACTATTTTTGCCCGAAGTTTTTAAAACGACATTAAATCAATATAATAAAAAGGTAGATGAGGTAATAGGGACAAATACTATTAAAAATATAAAAGAATTTTCAAATTATCTGTCGGCTTTGTCAAATATTCACAATATCAATCTATTTTTTCATAAGATATTTAAGAAAAATGTATCTCAACTAAATTATGGTTTCTTTAAAACATTCCTAAGAAGCTTTAATTCAAATTTTTCTCAGAAAATATCTCAAGAAAATGAAATTCTTACGGAAAATCAAGAAAATTCTCCTTTAACATTTCATATTATAGTTGATCATATTTGCAAAATTCTTTATGTATTAATTGATAAAATATTTTTGAGACCTTCTCCAAATGAAGCATCTAGAAATTTCATTGATCCACGTAGTCGATATATTGGGAAAAATATTGCTTTAAGAGTTTTAGAACTATTTGTTTTTCAAGATATAAATTATTCTGACGATGTATGGCCAGATTATATAATTAGTTTAAATAGAGAACAGCTTAAGAAAGAATTGAAACCGTTTAACGTAACAATTCCGAAGAAGTACTTTTACTCTCTTGAAGAATTAATACAAATTATGATAACTTATACTATTCAATCTTTTTCTGATCAACCCTTTTTCGAAGAATGGTTAATTTATGAGATTATAATTCCTTTAAATAATATAATTCAAGAAATTCGAAATGCTGTTAGAGACCCAACCAATGAAATTGAAGTATATGAAAAACTAAGTGAATATTTTATTACAGATATAAGAGATGAAAAAATTAAAAAAGACTTCAAATTCTTTTGCCAACAACTAGCTCCTTTTTGGAGAAATGTTAAATAAATTCAAAAATTTTGAAAAATGGGTGTCAATATCTATTATTGGTATATTAAAGACACTTTTTTTAGTTATTTCCTCTGAACAGATTACACCTGAAATCATTTTGACGTTTTCCGTTAATTGTTCTTTAATTTCATTTAAGTCAGATATGCATAAAACTGTAGGATTGTTTAGTTTTCTAAAACCTTCTGTAAACATTAAATCTAACTTAAAAGGTCCATATTTTAGCCATTTTAAAAGTCCTTCTAAATTGCCTTCTTCAATTTTTATAAAAATAGCAGTTTCATTAATATCATTTTGAATTACAGAAAAAATTGCTCCAGCTTCAGTAAATCTATAAGAATCTTTTCCCTTCTTATCAACTGGATGATTTTTTACGTTTTTTATTACAGAAACATTATAATTTAATTTTTTTCTTAATAATTTTATTGCACTTGTAATAAATAATGTCTTTCCCGAACCCGAATATCCCACAACATCTATTAATAAAATAAGAATTCACACTAGTTAATTTTTAATAAAAATTTATTAAACTTATTCTAAGATTAACATTCTAAATTATATTTGATTCCATTTCTATTTTGATTTATTTTAATGAAAGAAAAATATATTATTTCTATATCTATTATTTATTTAAATAAGATTTTTCGAAAACAATCAAAGAAATTTCGTTAATCAAATGAGTAGCCCAAATAGATTTGTTTTTGATGCTAATTTTTTCATTTGTATGCTGCAAATTAAAGCACGTAATATTTTAGGAAATTTAAAAAGAGTTGCAGAAGAATTAGGTTATAAATATTACATATCTCAAACTGTATTTGATGAAATTAAAGCTCCACACACATATAGGGATAAAATGAAAAGTTTTATTAATGTAGAAAAGGTCTCCCCTTATGAAATTGATGCTGTAAAAGACATTCTTAGCCGATATAACGTAAGATTTCCTGCCCAGAATCCAGATCTCACGCTTGTGTGTATTGGAAATAAACTCTTAGAAAAAAATGACGTTTTACCCGTTCATCTTGTAACAGATGATTTTAAACTAGCTAAAAACACAAATTTACTTTATAAAGGAAAAATAAATATATTATCACTTTCAAGCTTTCTTTTAAAATTACAAAGAACAACTGCTGATTCTCAGATGCGAAAATACTTTAAAGAAATTTGGAAGAGAAGTTTAAATTACACATTATCCTACATGATTGAACGCTCTAAAATTTATCCTGCTGAACAAAAAATAACCTGGTTGATTGAAAAGGCGATAGCTGTTACAGAAAGCTCAATTTTAACTCAAGATGTAGAGTTAGAAAATCCCGATGCTGGTGTGAAGTTCGAGATTGGTGTTTCTAAATATATAAATGAAATTGATATTGCAGAGAAGTATATTTCAAATCAAGATCTCCCTCAAAGTGAAGAGGAGAAAATAATCGGGATTCTAAAATTTCTTGAAAATTTAAAGATTTCAAGGGAGTATATAATTCGAGCTCGTGAAGCGATAATCAAAAGCGAAACAAAAGATGCTATAAAATTTTTAAAAACGGGGAATGGATTTTTAGTATCTTTACTTCAAGTCGCATCAGGGCAATTAACAAATTTAAAGGATTATGAGATTGTTGAACAGTTGATATGCTCTGAAATTAGTAAAACGGAATTTTTAAGAGCATTTTTATTAGTTTCTCTTGGTCGTATTAATGCTGCAGTAGATTCCCTTGAAAGAGCAGCATTATTCTCAATTATTATTCATAATTATAAAACTTGTTTGACTCTAAATTATATAAAGGCTATGATATACTTATTTTATGGGCTTTATGAAAATGCTATCAAACAATATAATTTTTCTGAAGAACTGGCCGACATTTATGAAGATGATAAACTACGTCTTAAATGTTTAATCGGTAAAGCGATAGCAATTTATATTCAAGGTAAAGATAGGAATACAGCGATGAATATCATGGAGGAAATCTCGAAAATTGACTTAGATGAAAACTTTCTTGATGCCATAATCGTATTTAGTGAGCTTGGGGATTATTTCTTGGCCTTAGGACATTCTCAAATTGCTGTAAATCTATATAACCAAGCATTAGAAATTTCAATTGATTATAAATTGTCATTTAAAAGTGAGATATTGATAGAAAAATTAAAAAGATCTTATATTGCAACAGTTTTGGATGGATATTCTGCTGTAGATATGATTGATAAATTGGATCTTTTATTAGATAAAGCATATGAAATTAAAGATATTGAAAAATATAATGAACAAATTAAGAAAATTTCAAGTTTTAATCTCTTATTTTATACACCTTTTCCATATATTTCGGGTAAAAAAAAGGCCATTCCATTCTCAAAACTACCTAAGGAACTTCAAGATGATTATTTAGAAGTGGTATATTTTGAGAAATCAGAAAATGTTCAAGATCAAATACTTTTTATTGTTTTTCATCTCGAACTCGGGTTATTGGGCATTAAATTAATGACGGATAAAAAAATAACAGGTATAGCTGAAAATTATACTTTAAAGATCAAACCTATAGCAAAAGTTAAAATATACGAACCAAACGAAGAATTAAAAGAAAGATATTTAATCAGGGCTATAATTGAGACAACAATTAAAAATCAAATTCAAATTTCCTATACTCTTCCATCTTTCTTTAAGAAACTAAATTTATAATTAACATAATTGATTTAAGAATCGAACCTATAAAATAAAGCTTTATAAACTTAGTTCTTTCTTAAGCCCTTGTTTCGTTGACTTATCTGATGTCCATGAATAGCACAGCTAATACAGTAATACTTAGTCTTACTTGGAGTTTGGATAATTGTACCAGTTTTTTTTAATTCAGTATACATTCGACTATCAACAAGAGAAACTCTTCTTGTCACAGCCTTAGCTTTACTCCTTGCTACAAATCTTCCACATTTGCTGCACTGAACTCTAGCATAATGTCCTTTACTAGAACCACTTCTTCCGCCACTTTTTCTTTTTTTTGGAATAAAAATCAGCTACTTTTAGTTTTTTCTTATTTATCTTTACTCTATATCCTAATTGAATTGTATAAAACTTAAAAAATTTATCCTTTAGCGTGAAAAAGTATAAAATAAATATTGAAAATAGATATTTTAAGAGCTAAGTACCCTATCTATTTTATTTATGTCTAACTTTTTAAAGTCTTAAAAGTATAGCTTAATCTTTGTATAACTGTATAAATTAAAGTAAGAGTGTAAATTAGAATACTAATGAGAAAAACTGGTGTGACAGGGACTCTAGTGACAAACGGAACAAACGGAATTGTCAAAGGCTCATTGAATATAAGGAATGTTGTAAAATATAATATTAATTCTATGATTATAACAAAAAGTAGGAAAAGAATTCGTTCAGCTCGTTCCATGAATCCAACACCTTTCATATTAACACCTTCATTTTCGGCTCTTGAACGTATATAAGAAATCATAATAACTAAAAACAATATAATATACCCTAATAAAAAATCTACCAAACCTCCATAAATTAAACCCAAAACAAAAATTGCATCAGAAAGCCTATCTAAATTTGAATCCAGAAATGCGCCAGCTTGAGTTTCTTTATTTGTTCTTCGCGCCACTTCCCCATCAAATAAATCCATAGCACCAGCGATTCCTATCATAAAAGGTATAATCCATGAAAGCCAAATTGAAATATACAACCCATATATAGCTATTAATAATGATGCAACTAAAGAACATATAAATCCTATATAGGAAATCTTATTGGGTGTAAAATTGTGTTTAATCAAAAATTCTACGGGGTAATTTATAAGTTTATTTGAAATTTCTCTCTGTCGAGTTCTTTTATTTTTATCTTCTATTTCATTCAATTTCTTAATAAATCCTACAATCTCATCATTTAGATTAATATTTTTAAAATTTCTTTATAATAAAAAATTTATTATAATCCCATTCTATATAATTTCAATAATCGAATAACTGAGGAAGCTAAATACGATTGATTTCCAATACTTATAGTTGGAATTTTTAATGCTAATAATTCCTTTGAATTGAGAAATTGATCATCTTGGCTCCCTATTATGAAAACAATATTTTCCTTTTCTTGGATGTTGCTAAATAGTTCAAAAAAAGCTTGACCTTGTTCATGTAAAATAAATACTTTATGATTCATTTTCTTAAAATGCCTTATTGCTTCTATTATATTCATTTTTGAATTTTTAATTGTGTTTAGTGGATTAAGCTTCAGATCTTCATTAGCATAAATTTTCTGAAGGAAATCAACAAAGTAATCTGTAAAAAGTATTTCATTTTTAGGAAAAAATTCGTAATTAAAAAACTCGGGTTTAAAAATAAATGTACCATAACGATCCAAAAATGTCCATATCTGAATATTTCTTTCAAAATCATTATCCCGTAGCATTGTTGAAAGGATACATCGTGAAATTACGTCTAATCGACCAGAAGATCCGGGTATATCTTTTATAGTATAATTTTTTATATTTATAGTCTTAGATTTAATGAAAAAAATTAAATTCATATAATTGTTCTTTAACCTTTTATTTTATAATAAAAAAAATGAAAAAATGGTCTAAATTTCATTTAAATTAAATTTAGTTTTAATAAGATCTAAAGTACAAATTACTTTAAATTTACTTTATAATTGATGAAAAAATATGGAGCGAGATAATATCGCAATTGAAGTAAGAAATTTAAAGAAATATTTCAAGAATAAATTTGAAACTGTTAAAGCTGTTGATGGTATTTCTTTTAATATTAAAAATGGTGAACTTTTTGGTTTTTTAGGACCTAATGGTGCCGGTAAAACTACAACAATAAATATCCTTAGTGGATTATTAAAACCTACAGAAGGAACTGCTTTAATTGGTGGGAATGATGTTTTAAAAGAGTTAAATAAAGTTAAAGCGCTAATAGGAATTTGTCCCCAAGAACCAGCTATTTTTAAATTTCTTAATGCTAGAGAAAATATTGAGCTTTTTGGAAATCTATACTCAATGCCTAAGGAAAAAATAAAGGAAAGAACTCAAAATCTTTTAAAAAAGCTTGATTTATTAGAAGCTAGTAAAAGAAAAACAAAAGGCTATAGTGGAGGGATGATCAGACGGTTAAATTTAATAATAGCTCTAATCAATGATCCAAAAATTGCATTTCTAGATGAACCAACAGTAGGGATGGATCCAAGAGCTCGTCGCTCAACGTGGGAATTTATTAGAGATCTTAAAAACGATAAAACGATTATTCTAACTACTCATTATATTGAAGAAGCAGAAGCTATCTGCGATAGAGTGGCAATAATCGATTACGGTAAATTGATTGAAATAGGATCACCAAAAGAATTAATGGAAAAATATGAAGCTGAGAATTTGGAAAAAGTATTTATGAAAATAACAGGTAGAAGAATAATGGAGGGAATGTAAAATGGAAGCACAAAGAATTATAGCTCTTATAAAAATGGAACTTAAAAAACTAATAAGAGAACCGGCTTATTTGTTTTTAATGTTATTATTCCCAGCTGTTCTTACATTAACATTTGGATTAGCTTTTAGTGACCCTTCACTTGGTATGTCCTTTGATTTTATGGTTCCTGGTCTATTTGCTTATGCTTGTATTTTTATTATAATGACAATAGCCCAATCTTTTACGGATAACCGAGCAGCAGGACTCTTAAAAAGAATGAATACAACACCAATGACTTCGGGTGAATTTATGGGGAGTCATATAATATCCAATATGATAATCGCCATTTTTCAGGTTTTAATAGTTTTTATACTCTCTATCCTTATGGGTTTTAGTCATAATGCTGATGCTGTTGGAATATTATTAGCATTCCTTGTAATAGCTCTATTATCATTAAGTTCGGTTGGATTAGGACTTATTACGGCATCTATCTCAAAGAATTCTGGAACTGCCACTGGATTGTCGTTTATATTTATTCTACCTCAGATGTTTTTTGGAACTTTCATCCCAGTTACTAACAGTACTCGGCTAATAGCTATGTTTCTTCCAAGTTATTATGTAACAGATGCGTTAAAATCAATTTTTAATGGAGATTCATTACTTAGTGCGAATATATTAATTGATTTCGCTTTTATTTCTATAGTAAGTATAATAATTGTAATAATTGGAATACAATTATTCAAAAAATTTGGAAATAAATAAAAAAGGGCATAATTTTATTATTTACTATTTTTTTTATTTATATTAATTCTTTAAGCCATCATTCCCCGCCTGGTTTGAAGGACTGTTCTTTGCATTTATTTGTTGCACCGAATCTTTCTATAATTTAAAAAAGAAATTTTTAAATTTTCTAAAAACTTATTCGATATGAAGAAATTATAATTTAGTATGAATTCTAAGAATAATTAAGCTATAATTTAAAATGACTCATAAAATTGTTTATCCCTTTACTGCGATAATTGGCCAAGATTTAATGAAATTAGCACTGATATTAAATGCAGTGAATCCAAAAATTGGAGGAGTATTGATACGTGGAATGAAAGGAACTGCTAAATCAACAGCTGTAAGGGCTATAGCCGATATTTTACCAGAAATACAATATATCAAATCATGTTCATTTAATTGTAATCCCTCAGATCCAAAAGAAATGTGTCATACCTGTCAAGAAAAATATCAAAATAATCAAATTGATGAGAGTGATATTGATAGTAAAAAAATGAGGGTTATTACTCTTCCTATAAATGCAACTGAAGATAGAGTAGTAGGTACAATTGACATTAAAAGAGCATTAAAGGAGGGATTGAAATTTTTAGAACCAGGAATATTAGCTGAAGCTCACAGAAATATTCTTTATATCGATGAAGTTAATCTTTTAGCAGATAATGTCGCAGATATATTATTAGATAGTGCTGCTATGGGATTAAACATAATTGAGCGTGAGGGTATTAGTTTTCATCATCCTTCTAGTTTTATTTTAGTTGGAACAATGAATCCAGAAGAGGGAAATTTAAGACCCCAACTCCTCGACCGATTTGGATTATGTAGTGATGTTGAAAGAATTAAAGATGTTGATAAAAGAGTTCAGATTGTAAGAAATGTTGAGGAATTTCAAAATAAACCTCATTTATTCTTGAAAAAATTTGAAAAAGAACAAAAAAAATTAAGAAGTAAAATTCTGAATGCTAAAAAGCTTTTAAATCAGGTAACTATTTCAGAGGATTTCTTAAAAAAAATTGCGAAGACCTGTATTATATTTCAAATAGACGGTCATAGAGCAGATATAACGATCACTCGTACAGCTAAAACATTAGCAGCATTAGATGGAAGAGATGAAATAATAGAAGAAGATATAAAAATTGCTGCTAAACTTGCTCTTACTCACAGATTAAGAAAATTACCCTTTGAAGATCAAACTCTTGATGAAAATGATATCGAAAAAATATTTGCCGAACAAGAAGAGGAAAAAATAGACCAAAATAAAATATATGAAAATGAGAATGATCACCAAATTTTGAACATAAAGCAGGAAGTATTTGAAATAGACAAGAATGTGAAAGCAGATAATATCATTCAAAATAAAAAGATAAGAAAAATTATGAATACATCTGGACAAAGAATCATACATCCAACTACTAGCGTCCGTGGAAAGTATATTGGAGGTCAGAAACCTAGAGATTTTGATATTCCAATTTCTCACGATATTGCTTTGAATGAAACAATAAATGAGGCTGCATTAGAACCCGAAAATAGAGATGCAATTAAGAATGGGGGAAAATTAACTGTTAAGGAAGATCATATTCACATTAAGAAAAGAATGGGTAAATCAAGTTATCTAATTGTTTTTTGTGTTGATGCTTCTGGATCAATGGGAGTTAATAGTAGAATGGAAGTAATAAAGGGTACAATTTTTTCTATTTTACAATCTAATTATGTGTATCGTGATAAAGTATCGTTAATTGTGTTTAGGAATGAAAAAGCAGAAATAATTTTACCGCCAACTAGAAGCACAGATTTAGCGTATAAATTATTGAAAGAGATCCGGACTGGTGGAACTACTCCACTTGTTGCTGGCTTATTAAAAGCTATGGACGTTGCACTTGAAGAGACACGAAAGAAAACAGGATATACACCATTAATTATCCTTTTAACAGACGCAAGAGGGAATGTATATTATAACGATCCTATTGATGATATATTAAAAGCAGGGGAACAAATTGCGAAATATAGTATAGGTACGATTATTATTGATGTTGAAGATTCAAATTTAAAATTAGAAATCTGTAAAAAATTGGCAAAATTTGCTAATGCTGCATATTATCATATAAATAATTTGAATCAAGAAAATTTAAGCCAAATCTTAACTAGTGAAGGGATTCTAGAGAGAATTAAATAAGAATTTGATTGTGTAATGAAAGAAAATTTAGATGAAGTTAAAAAAGTACCTAAAATTTCCATTATTACTGCCGCAGTATTTATGAAGTGGATAACTGAGGGTATAATAGAAATTTATCAAAAATTTGGGCGAATTTTTAGTTTTAAAACCTATTTTTTGAATGATGTTAATGATGGAAAGGTTTCAAAAGAAGAATTTACTAAAGTAATTTATGAATCTGATGTAATGCTCATTGATATAAGAGGCCATTGTTTAGCAGTGGATATTCTTGAAGAAACTTACGATAGAATGGAAAAAGAAAACCCAGAATTATTTGAGACAAAACAAATTATAACTTTAATTGGAGGAAATCCTCAACTTATGAAGCTCACTAAACTAGGGTCTTTTATAGGGCGTAAAATTCCAGTACCCCAAAAAAAATTAGAATTAGGCTTTGATGAAGTACTAGATATCACTGAAGCAGTTAATAAAGGCATGAAAATAGACAAGATTATGGGAAAATTTTCAAAAATGTTTCCATTTAGATTGCTTAAGCATATTAGAAATTGGGTATATTTAAGAGATTATTGGAGTCATGGCTTTGCTGGAATAGCAGAAAACCATAAAAATTTGATCTTATTTCTTTTAAAAAATTACTTAGGATTTAAAAATATTAAAGTACCTAAACCATCAAAAATCCCTGAAATTGGGATATATGAGCCAATTTCAAATAAATATTTTGACACATTAGATGAATATCTAAATTTTAAACCAATAGACCCAGATAAACAAACGATAGGTTTATTTTTTTATGGATCACTTTATTTTGAGCAATCATTGCCGATAATTGAGGAATTTGTAAATAAATTATCTGAATTTAATATTATTCCAGTTTATTCAGAAGTATTATTTAATATTGAAGCTCATCAGAAATTTTTTTTTAAAAATAGGAGGAATCTTGCAAGTATAATTATCAATCTTCAATATTTCCAACTTAACGGAGGACCCTTTGGGGGAGATTCCTCTATAACAATAGATTTATACAAAAAAATGAATATACCTCATATCAATCCAATAATTCAATATGATCTTCTTTATGATGAATATCTTAAGTCGGAACAGGGATCTAGTCCTATAAATCAAGTTATATCCATTGTAATGCCAGAATTAGATGGAAGAATTGAGATGATGACCGTTGGATGTATGCGAAATTTAGGATATTCTGAAGAGATACATTCAGAAGTTTTAGAGGTCGCTTCTATTTCTCATCATATTAATTTTATTATTGGGAGAGTAAAGAAATGGCTTAATCTACGTATTAAAGATAATTCAGAAAAAAAAATTGCGATTATTATTTATAATTATCCCCCAAGTGAGGATAAGATAGGAAATGCAGCCTATTTAGATGTTTCAAAATCTGTTAGGAATTTAATAGATTTTTTAATGAAAGAAGGGTATAGTGGAGAAAATATCCCTGAAGATAAGAATTTATCAGATATTTTTATTGAAAGCGGAGCTCTAAATAATGCAAAATATACAAATGTAGAAGTTTTTAAAGGAATAAAATGGAAAAACGAAGAATATTTAACATATTTTAATCAATTACCAGAAGAACTTAATAATAATATTATTGAACATTGGGGAGCCCCCCCAGGAAAAATAAATGTTGAAAATAATCATTTTAAACTTCCTATAATACAATTTAAAAATATATATATTGCATTACAACCTGCCAGAAGCATGATTTCTGGAGACCCTAATGATTATCATGATAAGAATTTACCTCCTCATCATCAATATCTAGCTTTTTATCGTTATCTTGAAAATATTTTAAATATAGATGCTATAATTCACTTTGGAACACATGGAACTGTTGAATTTCAACCCGGAAAGCAAACTTCTGGAGGTCCAGATGATTTCTGTTTAAATCTCATTGGGACAATACCGAATTTGTATTATTATCATATAACAAACACTAGTGAATCAGCAATAGCAAAAAGAAGGGGAAATGCTGTTATAATAAACCATGCAGGACCCACTTTCAAAAATTCAGATTTATATCAAGAACTTGCTAAACTAGAATCTTTAATCTCCGAATATCAAAATGAAAAAATTTTAGATTTAAAAGAATCAATTGATCCTGTGAAAGCCGATAGAGTTAGAGATATGGAGAATGATATCTCTAAAATAGCTAAAAATTTAAATTTTGAATATTCCTCTATTGATGAGCTTGAAGCTCTATTATATAGATACAAAACAGCAGTTATACCAATGGGGCTTCATGTATTAGGCAAAAGTTATAATATGGAAGAGAAAAAAGATCTTATTCTCCAAATTCTATTGAATTCAGGTGAAATACCCGATAATTTAAAGGAAATGTTATTGAAATTCGAAAGACAAGAAAAACAACAATCTAATCTTTTAGAGAAACATATACAAGGAATTATAGATGAGATCTATGATTCAGAAAAAAAAATTAAGCAAAGTGAGTTAAACGAGGAGGAATATTTGTCTTTAAAAAATTGGGTTAAAGATTTCCTCTTTAGAATTGATAGTTCTATGGAGATGGAGAATTTAATTCGAGGATTAGAAGGTGGATATGTAGAACCTGGCCTTGGTGGCGATCCAATACGTTCACCGAATATATTTCCAACAGGCAGAAATTCTTACGGGTTTGATCCGAGATTAATTCCAAGTTCGACAGCTTATAAGAGAGGGACATTAATTGCCGAAAAATTAATTGAGAATTATAAAAAAGAATATGGAACATTTCCTGAAACAACAAGTGTAGTTCTATGGGCTTTCGAAACAATGAAAACAGGAGGCGAAACTATTGGGCAAATTTTTAATTACTTAGGTGTTAGACCAATTAAAAATAGATCTGTATGGACAACTGAACTTGAAGTAATACCTCTTGAAGAAATGAAACACCCTCGAATTAATATTATCGTTACTATTTGTGGGATTTTTAGAGATACTTTTCCTTATATTTTAAATTTATTAAATGAAGCAGTAGAATTAGTGGAAAATTTAGATGAGCCTTTTGATAAGAATTTTGTTAGAAAGAGCATAATAGAATTAAAACAAAAAGGTTTAGAGCTCCCTGAGGCTAGGGTATATGGTCCTGCACCAGGAAAATATAATACTAACTTGACTGATATTATTTCAGCAGGAGTTTGGGAAGATGAAAAAGAATTAGTTGATGATTATATAAATTGCATGAGCTTTGCTTATATGAAAGATCAGAAAGTTCAGAAAATTGCTAAAACATTTACAGAAAATATAAGTAAGATTGATATAATGAGCCAAGTAAGAGATTCTTCTGAATATCATATAACAGATCTCGATCATTATTTTGAATTTACTGGCGGATTAGCAAGAGTTTTTAACGAAATTAATGGAAAACAAGCAAATATTTATATTGCAGATACGACAACAAGAGAGATAAAAGTTGATCCTTTAGAGAAAAGTATCAAGGAAGGTGCAGTTACAAGGTCATTGAATCCTCGGTGGATAGAAGCAATGTTAGCTCATAAATATCATGGTGGTCAAAAAATTGCTGAAAGAGTTGAGAATGTTTTAGGGCTTGCTGCTACTACTCACTCTGTAGATAATTGGATTTGGGATAAAAGTTATCAACAATATGTAGAAAATGAGGAAATTCGAGAGGCACTTATTAAAAATAACAGATTTGCAATGATGGATATTATTAGAAACATACTGCAAGCAGGAAATAGAGGTTATTGGGACGCAACGGAAGAACAGATTGATAATCTAAAAAAATTGTATTTAGAGTTAGAAAACTGGGTTGAGAGTATTTATCAATAAAAAAAATATTGTACAATAACAATTATAATGAGAGATATTTTTTTCTAATTATCTTTCTTTCATTAAATAATTTTGATTTCTTTTTCTTCAAATATGTAATTAAGTAAAAAGCAGCAATCATTATAGCTATAGAAAGGATAATACCAATAATTCCGGCGATATAATCATTGGTAATCCAACTTAAGATAGGAATCCAGGGAGAGAATAAACTTTCAAGCCATTCTTCGCTTTAAATGTCAAGAATTTACTAGGATCTTATGATGATATTCTATCTTTAATAAAAAAGAGTTATTAGTAAATTGATACAATACTTTTTCTAAAAAATTAATTTTAAATTTGTATAATTTATTTTCTAATAAACTTCTGGTGACCAGATATTCACTTAGTCCTAACTTTTTTCCATCAAATTAATGGCCCGAGTGTTTTATTATCATATCCAGATGAAAAATTAGAAGAAGAGATTATCAGCTCTCTAATTAAATTCTTTGACCTGGAAATCAACGAAACGTTTTTTGAAATCGTTCTTATCACAAAAAAAAAGAAAATTATTAATTTTCATTTTGAGATCCCGTCTGAGTGGGCACGTGGCAAAAAAGAATTTGCTATGCTCTCTTTGATAATGAAAATAGAATATAACAGTGAAGATCTTTATGCATTCCTCGTAGACTCGAGCTATAAAATCCTAAAAACAGAGAATGTTTATAAAGCATTTTATAAGGATTCAGATTTTCATTATAATGATATAGAAATCGATCTTAACTATGAGATAATAAGAAAAATACTCTTTGATTGTTTAACTAATTTAATATCAAGAATTGAGGATAAAATTAAAGGATTAGAGAAAAAGGATCCTTTTCCTTTTACTTAAAAATAGAAACTAAAAAAAGAATTTTACTTTCCTTTAAATTATAAGTATGTCGCCTGAAACACTAACACAGTCTTTTTCATCTCAAGGAATTCTACCCTTTAAATCAAAGGCGTTCTCTCATGCCAGGCATTTAAAACGTTGGGACATAATCATGTCGCAAATCTGGGTTGCTGACTCTACATTCATTGCTGTGGTTTTTACCATCGCTCTGTAAAGAGCCCGTATTATTTTTGCATTTACTGATTATTAAACTCTAGATATTCGCATTAGTTTGCACTGCATAATCATTTTTTCATCATATGAGTCCTCGAACACGCGGTTATTCCATCATCGTTTTCCCATCAATATAATAGATTATTAAAAATAAAAGTTTTATTATAATCCCAATTTTGATGAAAAAATTCAAATTAGTAAGTTGCTATTTAATTTAAATTACAGCATACCTATAGAATCAGACCTAAACAATTCCTTTACTTCTTTACTAAGATCTGCCTGATCGGCTTGTAAATATCTATTTAGTATCAAAGATATTTTTGGAGCATATTTCTTCATAGTGGCTCTAATAAATCCTATCTGAGCATTTTTATCAGCTACAATACATAAAACGCCTTTACCGACTTTCATCGAAAAAATCATACCTTCAAGATATTCTGTAATTTGAAGGTCTATAGTCCCATAACCTAGAATATGGCCTTGTTCCTCTCCTGCCACAAAGACTGCGCCCCCAATAGCACCAATCTTTTCTACAGAAATTCCATTCTGATCAGAAAATTTAAATTTAGCTTGACTTAGAATTGTTATCCCTGTATCATCAGTGATGAGAGCAAACTTTAATCCTGGCGTACTATTTATGATTAAAGTTAAAATCTTCTTTAATCTAAGCTCATCCTCGGAATAACTCAAATATTTATCAGCCTATTAATTAATATCTCTTTTTATATCAGTTTCTTTAAGGTTCAAAAATATTTATTTAAACCAAACTTTATATTTTTACCTTATACTCTCTTTAGTTAATGAAGATATTATAAATATAAAAATTTAAGTAAACCATTTGTTTTTCTACGGTACGCAATAAAAAATAATTATAAACTCTGTTCTGTAAACTTTTTTCTTAGAAAAGCTCCTGTGATTTAATTAAACCTTTTAGAGGTTTTAATCGACTCTTATATTCTTTTGATTTTTCTAATAATACCAATAATTTGTAATTTTTAGATTTGTCTAAATTTTTTTTGATTTGAATAAGATGAGAATCTTCTATAAAACCCCCTTTTTTGACAATCGCAGATAAGGCTAATGTATTTTCGAGTACCCATAATTTCTTTGATATTTTAGACGCTATCGGGAAACCATGACGATCAGTAATAATTCCCGCAACAAAGCTCGGGAAAGTTTTCTCTATCCTGTATAAAAAATAATTAACCTCACTTTCGTTTATTAGCTTATCCATTCTTATTGCACCTAATCTATCAATATGATCTAATTGAAGTTAATATAACATTAAATGTTATAATATGAAGATAATACTAATTTTAAATTAGAAGAAGGATAATATTTTAAAAATTGAGACATTACACCTGTAATATAAAGATAATATGGTTAAATATTAGGAATTTTGGGATTATATTATTTATTGTTTCTCTTTAATGATATCCCCAAGTTCAAATTTTCTACGAGTTCACTGAAGCGATTTCGAACAGTAACTTCTGTTACGCAACTAACACGAGCAATTTTTCTTTGAGTTCTCCTTTCATTAGATAAAATACAAGAAGCATAAATGGCTGCTGCACAAACCCCAGTAGGCCCTCTACCAGAGGTTAAACCCCGTTCTTCTGCCATTCTAATTATTATCTTTGCCGTTTTTTGGCATTTATTTGTCAACCCTAACTCTGAAATAAATCTTGTAAGAAAATCGATCGGTTTGGTAGGATTTAATTCCAAAGATAATTCATTTGATATAAATCTAAAAGATCTACCAATCTCTTTCTTATCAACTCGTGCAACTTCGGCTATCTCGTTTAATGTACGTGGAACCTTATACATTCTACAAGCAGCATATAAACTAGCAGCAGCTACTCCTTCTATACTTCTTCCACGAATTAAATGAGCATGAACTGCATCTCGGTATATTTTAGCTGAACATTCTCTCAAATTCTTTTGAAGATCAAGGTTAGAAGCCATACGATCAAGTTCGCTTAATGCAAATGTAAGGTTTCGTTCAGTTGCATCAGATACTCTAATACGACTCTGCCACTTTCTAAGTCTATATATTTGTCCTCTCAATTTAGCAGGTATCTCCTTCCCAAAAATGTCTCTATTTTTCCAATCTATCATAGTACTAAGCCCTTTGTCATGTATCATATAAGTCATAGGAGCACCTGTCCTTGTTCTCTTCTTTTTTTGTTCAGCATCAAAAGCTCTCCATTCTGGACCACTATCAATATGTTTTTCTGAATGAACTAAACCACATTCCTCACAAACTAATAACCCTCTATTCTCATCAAAAAAAATGTTTTTTCCACATTCATTACAAATATCGATTTCTGTATTCGAGTCGTCATCTAATGCAGATTTCACATCTCTCCAACTTGAGATAAAATACACCTTTTTTTATAATAATCTTGATTTTTAAAAGAATCGTTAAAAATTGTTATAAACTAACTTATTTTTGTAAAGATTTTATCATCGGGATTAAACGATTGATTAGGTAAGGCTTTAATTGAAATGAAAGGAGAATCTTCAGGACCAAATACGTCTTTAATGAATCCAATTTTCTCGTACTTTTCGTTATAGATAGAATTTTTAATAATTTGTTCTAATTTATTATTCCATTGTTTCGCTCTAAAAATTTGATGATTTTTCGATGATTTTCCAACATAGAATAGACTCAATTTAACCCAGTTCTTTTTCAAGAGATCCCCTTAGCTGAGTGGATGAAATTAAATTTAAAATAAATGATGGTTGTTAATATTTAAATATAATGGTTTTTATTTCCCATCCTTACAAAAATGGAAATCTGGTTTTTAACAAACTATAAATGATTTTGTTGTCGAATTAGTCATTTTCAAATATAATTTTTCTGTAGTTGATATTTTTTTTTACAGACACACTCATATTCCTTCTGCTCCAGCTCATTTAAATTTTGTGAAAGCACAAAGTTCCTAAGTCTTTCTTTTGCAGAAATCTCACATTCTTTCTTTAAACAATTATGAATTCCTCTTTTTGTTCCCGCCCCAGAAGGATCAGATAACAATCGTATGCTTTTTAAATCCTCCTGACTTACAGATTTTTTTATACATTTAAAAAGTGAATAATACCAAGGTGGTCTATATCTATTCTGGAACCACAAATGTTCTGCTAAAGTTCCTTTTTGAATATTAGTAGGATTAATAGATATTGAATTCACCCCTAAATCTATTAATGTTTTTATAGAATACGAGCAATCATCAATCGCTGCTTGTTCATTTAGAAAAAGTGGTTTAAACAACAAATACACTTTCACACCTATATCTAGTTCTTTACATTTATTTAAAGCACTTTTAAAATCTTTAAATAAAACTCCCTTGTTTATAAAATTATTTCGGATATAATCATCTACACTCTCAAGCCCAATAGCAATTTCAAGATATTTCTTATTAAAAATCTCTCTTATTTCTCTTAGCTTTTCTGATGTAATATATTCTAATCGTGATTCAATAACTACTTCTTTAATTTTTTCAACCATTGAAATTTTTTCATAGATATAGTTTCGGGCTTCTTTAGGTATCTCATTTTCATCTAAAAAACTTCCAGAATTAAAGATTTTGAGAATATAATTATAAGAATCTTGTTTAATTTCATTTATTTTATCATTAAATGCATAATCAAATTGACTTATAAGTTGGGAAGTCGAAACATTTTTAGTAGTAGCATCCAGATAATATCCACACATGGAACATCCTCCATACTTACTTAATGCCCAACTACATCCTTTAGATCGTAAAATAATTGTGAATTCTTTTCCAATTTTATCTCTAAGTCTCTCTTTTTTCGTCCAAAAACTAATTGGACGATTTAATTGCTCCTCTCTATAATTAACCTTTCGTTTTAGAGCATTTTGCTTAATAGAGTTAATCTTCTCAACAATATCATTATAATTTTCAAGAAAAAATTTTTTATCATTCATTGATTTTTACAATTCTCCCACTTTTAGAATTTTTTAAAAAATTAGATCCAACAATTAACTCTCCGCATCCTATAACCTTTTTCTTTCCTTTCTCTAATATTACTACTTGATTACTAGGGATAAGATCTAGGCTATAATCTAAAATTCCAGTTCTAAATAATGTATTTCCTTGTATTTCTTCTCCATCAAAAACAATATAATTTGTATTTATAGAGTGATGAGAATGAACTAGCCTTTCAAGTCCTAGAATGGTTAGTTCAATTTGACCTGTTGATTTTTTAAACACACCTAGTTTTTCTTGAGTTTTTAGGTCCATTAAATCAATCTGATTGGTTGATCTGCTTCGAATTGGTTTTAGACCATTAGAAATAATATTAATACCTACACCTTGACCAAATTGATAATCTAAAATTTTGATAAATTTCCTGGTCCAAGTTTTTGAGTAATTTTCATATTTTAAACTACTTTTTTTAGGCTTGTATTCGTTCTGATATTCAATAATTAATTTCTCTAAAGATTGGAGGGAATCATTAGAAGTTATCTTATCAGAAATTTCAGAGAAAATGAAATTATGAGATAATTTCGAAGCAGCTCTCTTTATAATTTCGAGATATTCATTTTTTAAATGACAAATGATAGGGATATTTGGATCATATTTTTCGATTATTTTAACAAGCATTTCTGATGTGATAATTATTTCTTCATTATCCCATTCACCAGTAACGGAAATATCGTAAGAATTAACAGGATAAATATTTTCTAATTGTCTAGGAATGCATCCCAAAGGTGAGGTTAAAATTATTTCTTGGAAAGTAGGAAATTTTGGAAACTTTCTAATAATACTATAAAATTTTTTATGAGATTTCGATTCTGAATAGGGTTTCTTAGCTGAACATGGGAGTAAAATTATTAATGTTGTCCATGGTTCAGGTTCGAAATTATTAATTGTTCTTTCCCTAAACTGTTGAAAATCTGGTCTATTATATGATGACGGTCCAAGACACCTTATTATTTTACTTTTTTGTTTTATTGGGGTTTCATATTTAATAATATCATAATATTCTTTATCCAAAATCTTTAACATCGAAATTAGGTTAGTATCATCAAAAGAAGACTTTTCCACAAATACTCTAAAATCTTCATAATTCAAATATTGCTTGATTTTTTTCATATAATTATTTGCTGTGATTAAATTATGTAAGCTCAATAAATCAATCTTTTCAGCAGAGTATTTATTGTCTAATATTTCATTTAAATTACCTTTACATGCCAAGCAAGAACAAGGTAAATATTTTATTTTATATATCGGTAGTAGATATTCTATCGTATCATAGAAATTTTCAGCAGATAAGAACAATGAGTAGGAAGAATCAATCAAATCTATTCCTAGGTAAATTAATAATGGATAATATTTCGGGATTATTCTTCCAGAAGCCATTATAATTAAATTATTATCCAATTCTGTTTTTATTTTAACGATACTTTTTAAAATATTCCTGAAATTACTAAGGTTGTCAAAAAGCCCAACTAGGTTTATAATTTTTATATTTTCAAATTGCATAAAAATGGGTATATAGAGCTCTAATAACTCAGCATATTCAAAGATTTTTATAGATATGCCAAAATTTAAATCTGGATGTTTTTCTAAAATTTTTTGAACGATAAAAAGATAATGTTTTATTTCTTTTAATGCAAATTCCTTACTTATACTGGTTGTTGGAATATTAAATGGAATAAGTGATATTATATTATCTTTAGATAATACATTACTATTTTTTATTAATACTTCTTCAAATCTTTGTAAAGTACCTGGATAAGTAAAAATAAATCCATTATTTTTAAATTTCTCTCGTATAAATCCAACTTTCAAGAAAAATTCTTTAGAAATTGTAAATAAATCATGATTTTCAAATTCTTGAACAAAACTAAATTGTTTCATTAAGGAACTTTTTATCGGGATGATTATATTAGGAGTTTTGATATACAATTTCCGTTCCTTAGAAAAGATAATACGCCCTATTCTTGAATAGCCAATCTGACTGGATAAAATTTCAAAGAAATGTTTCATAGTTTATATTTAGAGGTATTATTTTCATGTATAAATTTTTACTCTTAAATTATGAAATCTCTCAAAGTTATTAAGAATTTAGTCATTTAAAGAAAAATTCATACTTAATAACTAAAGTGACTTGTAAAGATTGTAGTTGTTATAATACACTTGAACTAAAAAATTGAGAAATTAACATATGGCTTTAACTCATCTAAAACAAAATTTGTATATGTATCTTCTATTTCCTCTGAAATATATAGATTTTTTATAAAAGTTGCATAATCTTCAATTTCCTTTACTCTTACGATTGCAAATAGTCCATATTGTTCGCCTATTCGAAATAAATCTGTAATATTTTTATTTCTATCCAATCTAAGGGCAAGTTCATTATATTTTGAAGGATCCTTTGGTTTAATACGAACAAGATATTTTCCTTTAAAACCTATTTCTTTTGGATGAAAGTTTACTGTATAATTTAAGATAATACCTCGTTGTTCGAGTTTTTTAATTCTGTTATGAATAGTTGATTGGGATATTTCCATTTTAAGTTGTTCTTTAAATAAGTTTCTTATTTCATAAGTGGATATTGGTTTAAGTCCTTGACCATCACGTAATATATTTAGAATAATATAATCAATATTGTCTAATTCAAAATCGGGCTCAATATCTTTCTTATCTAATTTTATTCCCGTTTTCCTTATATTTTTAACAATTTTATCAATTACTAAATCCACTTTTGTTGCACTCTTTAAACCAGTCACAATTATTTTACCACTTGAGAAAATTAAAATTTTTACTTGTAAATTTTCAATTTTCATAACTAGACCCGGAAATTTATCCGGACTATATTCAATATCTGCGCTTTTTGCAGCAATTTGATTTAAGTCAATTTTTTCTGGAATTTCTATAACTACATTCTCACTTTCATAAACCTTCTTTTCTTTTAATACATCAGTTAATTGAGCCACAAGTTCTTCTTCAATAGACATTTTTGACTTTCTAAGGCTAATTCCATTTGTTTTAAACACTTTAATAGTTTCAATAATTTGATATTTTTTAAAATATGATTTTGCCATTATTTTATCAATATTATTTAATATCTGATAATATTCTTCAGGGGATTTAAAGATAAATAAGGCGAATAAAGAAAAATCTCCAATAATACCATCTAACATTCTTAGTTGGGGGATTTCTAATAATTCATTTACTAACTCAGGCTCTTTTGGATTGGTTTTAATTTCAAGCATTACATATTTCAAGGTATTGGGACGAATATTTGGATCAATATTTATTGTAAAATTTGTAATTATTTTTTGATCTCTCAAATCATCAAGTTTGTTTTGATATGTTTGCCTAGAGAGCCCAATCACACGTGAATTTTTTGATATAATAAATTTAGTTTTTCCACTTAAGTTTTTTATAAAGTTTTGGGCTTCTACCCTATCTATCACATTATTCAAATTATGACAATTTTGCAATTTTTTTGATTATTATTAATTAAATGTTAAATTTTTCTTATAAATCATTGCATTCGACCAAAAAAACATTTAAAAATTAATTAAAACTAGAGATCTTAAAAATTATAAATTGAATTGAAGAAAAAAATGACAAATTATAAAATTGCTGATGAGAGCTTAGCAAATCAAGGGAAAGAGGCATTATATATTGCAGAAAATAAAATGCCTGTTACAGCAAGAATTATTCGGGAACGGTTTTCTAAAGAAAAACCTTTAGAAGGTATAACTATCGCCGGTTGTTTACATATAACAAAAGAAACGGGTAATCTTGCTCGAACTTTAAAAGCGGGGGGAGCAGAAGTATATCTCTGTGGGAGTAATCCATTATCGACTCAAGATGATGCAGCGGCAGCATTAGTACAAGAAGGGATTAATGTTTTTGCTTGGCATGGTAATACCGACGAAGAATTCTATTGGTGTATTAGGCAGTGCTTAGATGCTAAACCAAATATCCTTATTGATGATGGCGCTGATATGATTGTAACTGCACATCAGGAATATGAAGACCTAATAAAATCAGGTACTATTATCGCATGTCAAGAGGAAACTACAACAGGTGTTAAAAGATTTAAAGCAATGGAGAAAAGAGGACTTTTGAAAGTACCTCTATTCCCTGTTAATGATGCCCGATGTAAAAATCAATTTGATAATGAATTAGGCACGGGTCAGGGTATAGTATCTGCAATATATGGGATGCATGTTCTTTTTGCAGGCAAAAATGTAGTCATCGCGGGATATGGTCATTGCAGTTCAGGCATGGCACTCAGAGCACGAGGATTAGGCGCGAACGTAACTGTAACAGAAGTTGACTCCATAAAAGCATTGCAAGCAATATTTGCTGGATATACTGTCAAGCCTATTGAAGATACTTTACCTAATGCGGATATTATTTTAACAGCTACTGGTTGCAAGCATGTCATTGCTCCTAAAAAAGAGTTATTTGATAGTTTAAAAAATGGAGTTATCCTTGGAAATCTTGGACACTTTGATATAGAGATTCCTACTAAAGAACTATATGAATATGCAAAAGAAATAAAACCTATTCGACAAAATGTAGAAGAATTAATTTTTCCTAATGGTAAGAAAGTTTATCTATTAGCTAAAGGAAGATTAGCAAATTTAGTCTTATCAGAGGGGCACCCAAGTGAAGTAATGGATATGTCGTTTGCTTTACAATCATTAATGTCAGAATATATAGTTAAAAATAAGGACTCCCTAAACCCAGGTATGGTTGATGTACCTATGGATATCGATGATAAGGTTGGTTTTCTCAAATTACAATCAATGGGCGTTAAAATAGATAAATTATCTGAAGAACAATATAATTATATCCATGGATTTCTCGAAGGCACTTAATTCATATAAAATATTTATTTTTTAGCTAATTTTTTTTATCTAAGTTTTAGGATTTAAAATTTCATCTGCATAGACATTTTCTCCATAAACTTCGAAAGCAAGAGTTCTCAAACCATCTAATCCGATAGGTTCTTCTTTAAGTTTACTTGATTGCCAAATTTTTAACTTTTTAAATTCTTTTTTGATTTCTGTAGCATAATTAAGTTGAAGTGATCTAATTTTATGGCAAAAATCACATTTCTTTGGTTCAGGTATAATCATATTTATATGAACTCCCTCTAATTTAATATATCGCTTTGTTAAATCTCTAGCTCTTTTAATTTCTTCAAAGCTTGGTTTTTCAGCTATAGTTACCAATCTAAGTGAACCAATATCGTGAATTAGATCTGAAATTCGTTCTCCGCGCTTTTCTAACTCAACAATCATATTAAAAATTTCCCTTCCTAACTCTCGTCTTTCTTCATAATTATCAAATGGTTTGATTAAATTTCTCCACACTTTTGAAACGTTTCGAATCGCACCCTTAATAGAATTATAAAAATTTAATGAATATTTTAGTACTACTTTTACTTGGTCTTCGGGAATCTCAAAAAGAGTAATCATATTTGCCGTGGGGGGGAAATCTGCAATTATAATATCATATTGAGTATCTTGAGTATTAATGTCTTCTGCATCTAAAATTTTTTGAAAAAACATGGCATTTTTTAACGCAAGCGGAATTGAATCAGCTGTAAATGTTGTGTCTATAAACTTCTCGATTTGAGGAATCCTTCCTACAAGAGGCATTTGCTTTGTAAGGGTTTTCATTTTCTCTATCAAATCTTTAGTGTATTCCTTAGCATAAATATTAGCATCAGGTTCAATACCCCATAAATTTTTCGTTAGGGGGGTTACTTTGTTTCCAATCTCCAATTTGAATAAGTCACTAAGGTTATGAGCCATATCAAAAGAAATCAGAAGAAAATTTTTATTAGGAAGTAAGTCTGAGAGTAAAATTGCTGTTGCAGCACTAATTGAACTCTTTCCTACACCACCTTTCCCACCAAGAACGATAATTTTTTCCATGATTAATTGTAGATTTAAAACATCTAATTTATAATATCAAAAATAAAAATTACATAAAAAACTAACCAAATAAATTAGAATATAAATGTTATTCATTTAGCAAAAAATAAATTGATTGTTTAATTTTATAAGGATATAATACAAATTATTTTCAATAATATTTATTAAAGTATCAATTTAATTAACCAATCATATTAATATATTTAAAATATTAGATTTACATGTAAAAACATCAAAAATTTTCACAGATTAATAAAATTAATTAAAATAATAGCAAAAAAATTATCAAAATTATAATCAGTTCAGTATATCAAAATTATTGTTCAGGCTTACAATTAAATATAAGAAGTAGGTTCAACAATTCAAGCTTAATAAAAATTCATAGCATTTTATCAATAAGTTAAATGTATAAGAATTCAATTAGAAATACTTAACTTCACATATTTCTAATTTATGTAGCTAGATACTACTTCTATTGTATAGTTCTTCCTTTAGATTTTGATTTATTGAGCAAAAAATAGAAAAGGAAGTGATTAAAATTACAAGTCAAAATGAGTTTACAACTAAATATATTATAGAAGTTAAGTGTATCATTAAAGGTGTTGTTGAAAAGTCTGATATAGTTGGCGCTATTTTTGGACAGACTGAGGGTTTACTTTTAGATCTCGACTTGAGAGATCTTCAAAAATCAGGACGAATTGGACGGATAGAAGTAGAAACTGAGGCAAAAGAAGGGGTTTCCAAGGGGACTATTAAAGTTCCATCTTCCTTAACTAGAAAGGAGACTGCTTTATTAGCTGCAACTGTTGAAACTGTTTCTCGAGTTGGTCCATGCGAAGCAGAATTTTCTCTTATAGAAATTCGAGATGTTCGTGAAAGAAAACGAAAAAAAATCATAGAACGAGCAACAGAACTCTTAAAAGAATGGGATCAAAAATCTTTAGAACAAAGTGAAATTGAAGAAAAAATTGATACAGATATCAAACTTGGAGAAATTATCACATGGGGGTCAGACAATCTCCCTGCAGGTCCAGAAGTAGAAAGTAACCCCAATTTAATTATTGTAGAAGGTCGGGCTGATGTTTTAAATCTATTAAGAATAGGAGTTAAAAATACGATAGCCGTACAAGGTACTCAAATCCCCAAATCTGTAATTAAATTAGCTAAGCAAAAAAAATCAGTGACAGCTTTCGTTGATGGAGATCGCGGAGGTACAATTATTCTTAATGAACTTTTCCAAATCACTAAAATTGATCATGTAGCTAGAGCTCCTGAAGGTTTTGAAGTTGAAGAACTAACAAGGAAACAAATGATAAAATCTTTACAAAACGCAAAACCAGCAAAAAATTTCAAAGATGTTAAAGTAAAAGATATCAAAGAGAATGGATATGGAGGAGTTACTGGAGTACTTCAGAAGATACTAAAAAAATTTAAAATTAAAGATGAGACCATAATTCTTGATGCAATTAAGAATATAGGAGCCGGTTTTGCTATCGGGTTTAATAAGAATCTCGAGAAATTATTTGATATTCCTGTTGGAGAAATTTTCGAAAAAATTAGAAACTTTAAAGATGCCCAATATTTAATTATTGATGGAATTCTAACAAAAAGACTACTCTCGCTTTCAATAAATATGAAAATAAAATTCATTGCAAGTAGAAATAAAGAAGAACAATTAGTTATTCCTGCGCAAATAGCAGTGTATTTTTATAAATAAATATTTTTCTTCTAAAGAATCAAGTAAAAGGTAGTGCTACAGAAAAGATTAATTGAATTATATAGGAAAGAACACCTAAAATCAAAATCCCAATAGCACATATTTTAAAAACTAAGAAATAGTCTTTTCTACTAGGTTTATTTGCAATTTTAGCTATTCTTTTTGTATTTTGGAAAAAGTTGACTATTCTATCGTAATAACTTAGTTTTTTCTGCTTTTCGCTTGTACTATATTTTTCATATTTTGGGTAGGTAGACACAAGAAAAAAGAAAGTACTGTAAGATAAAAAGTTATCTTTTAAGGAGAGTATATATCTTTAAATCAAGAAAGGTCTAGTATATTTGATATAAATATATCTCGATCAAATGGTTCTAGATCTTTATAGCTCTGTCCAGTCCCAACAAAAATTATAGATTTTTTAGTTTCAAACGAAATCGACAATGCAGCACCACCTTTTGCATCAGCATCAAGTTTAGTTAAAATATTGGCGTCAATTCCAACATGTTTTTTAAACTCTTTTGCTTGAAAAAGAGCGTCGTTGCCCGCAAGGGAATCTCCCACAAACACCTTACAATCAGGTTGAGCAACCCTGCAGATTTTTTGTATTTCTATCATCAAGTTTTTGTCTGTAACTTGTCTTCCGGCTGTATCGACTAAAACAACATCAACATTTTTGGCTTTAGCATGTTCGATAGAATCATATGCCACTGATGCAGGATCAGATTTATATCCATGCTTTATTACGCGGATTCCTACATTTTCCATATGATAAGACAACTGTTCGATTGCTGCTGCTCGAAATGTATCTGCCGCCGCTGCTACAATCGAAAATCCCTCTTTTTTTAAATAATGAGCGATTTTAGCCATGGTTGTAGTTTTTCCTGTTCCGTTAACGCCAAGAAAAACTATTACATAAGGCTCGTTTTTTTTTCTAATCTCTACGAGCAAATCAAGGTCTTCTTCAGGTGTTAAGATCTCCGTGATAATTTCTTTTAATACTTCAAATAACATTTTTTGGGTTGATGTTAAGCGCCCCACTTGTTCGTTTTTAAAAGATTCAGTGATTCTATTGCATATTTCATCAGCAGTGTCGATTGCTACATCGTTGCTTAAAAGGAGTAATCTAAGTTCATTAATAGTGATATCTAACTTTTTTTCTGTTAAAGTTTTTTTAACAAATGATGAAAAAGCGTTCTTCAATTTCTCAAGCATTTACTTCTCCATAGATCTTTATAATTTGATTAAAAATATAATGAGATTGAGGTAAAAAATCTACTTTTATGTATAACCTTTTTGAAAATTTTGAGAAATTACTTGTAGGTTTACATCTATATTTCGTATTTGAGTTGTTATATATTGAATCTGTTGGTTGATTTTTTCAATTATTTTATCAAGATATTCATTAGCTTCATCTAAATCCTTTTCAATTACTACATCTTGTGTAACCGCTAATAAAACCTTCTCTGGTTCTTTAATAGATGCTTTTACATTTACTAATCCCCCGATTGGAACCAATATTTCATCATCTTCTTTGACTCCATCCTTTAAATTTACTATAGTATTTTTAGTATTTATAACATTACCTAGAGAAGCATTTACGATTTCTAGTTGTCCTTGAAGCATATCACGCTGTTCCTTTAAATATCGCAATTTTATTAATTGCTCTTGATATTCTTGAGAAGGTTCCATTCTTATCAAATCCTATATTTATTATTTTTTAATTATTCTGATAATTCTCGAATAAGATGATCTTGAGATTCTTCCAGACTTATTTCTTTTACTTCTTGAATGTTGATCTGACGTCTATATATCCCAATTGAAGTAATTTGACTTAATACTTTTTCAAGAGCGTCCTTTTCCTTCAAAGCTCGTACTTCTTTTCTAAACAAATATTTTTTATGATTTTTTTTGTAGTTACCAATAATTCTGAAGATTTTAATCTCTGACATAACTAATTATAACCACTATTTCAAAGCTATTAAAATAGCATAATATTCTAAAAAATATTAAATTTTGTATTTTATCAACAGTGAGAATTTAAAGAAAATTATTTTTCAAGTAAGGATAATTTATTATACAATTCTCATAAGTTTAACACACTTGTAATTCTCATCATTTCTGGACCTGTACAATAACTACCAAAAATCCCACTTTTATCATTAACAATTGCTCCTGAACTTAAATACGGTATACCACGATTAACTGTCGATACATCAACCTCATTGACTTTTAAAATAGAAGAAATAAATTCGATTTCTTCATCTGTTGATAAAGGATGAATTAAACAACCATAATTATTGGCTAAAGATATTGAACCAGGAAGGTAAAAGTCTGCAAATTCATAAACTACGGTCTCAACATTTAAAATATCTTCAATCTTAGTTTTGTAATTTTCCAAGAAAGAGCTAATTATTGCACCCTTATCATTACATAAGATTAAATTTCCTAATGCATTATCGATTGATTTCAGAATTCCAATATTATATGAGTCATTCATATATGACTTTAAATTATTAAGTTCATCTTCTCGTATAATATGTGGTACAATTATTCCATATTTATTTGATGCAGTATATACTCCTAATAAATTAGAATTATTAATTGTAAGAGGGTAAAAAGGTTCCTCAAAAATTGTTTTGAATTTTTTAAGTAAAGGGTTTATTAAAGATGATGGATAAAGAATAAAAGCATTATTCGCCGTTAAATATACTCCTATCAAGCTACGCCCAAAGATTTGGGTCCTAAGAATTGCCATTTTTATGACTCTTTAAAGATCTAGAGTATTTTAAGCTAAATAGACGACTACTAGACCATCAATGTTCTTGGTTGCTCTCACTTTTAATTTTCTTGGTGGTTTTTGAATTGATCGCTCCCAAATCTTTTCATTTACTTCTTGAGTAATAACTAAAGATTCTGGTTTAAAATGACGCATCATATATTCTCTTAGATATCTAATTGCTTTTTTACTTCGTTTATTTCTAGGACCTTTACGTGCTTTTGCAAGTGGGATTATATATATCCTCTCATCAATGATTTCTTCTTTGGGTGCTTCTTCTTCCTCAATTTCTTCTCGTTCTTCAAAAATCTCACTTATTTCTTCTTCTTCAGAAATTTCATCTAAACTGAATTCTTCGATCTCTTCAATTTCTTCCTCAGGTTCTCCAGTATCTGCTAATTCTTCTTCTAAATCTTCTAAATTAATTTCTTTTTCTTTTTTCGCCATATTATTTCAACTTTATAATAAGTAAATTTAATCTCGTTTTAATCTTGTATTCCGCCATGACCTTCTCGTATAAGGGCTACTACTCACTCTGCGATTTGTTTTTATTGTTACCCAATTTGGAATCGATTGACTTTGTTTCATTTTTTTTGCTCTACGTAATTTTGATCCTAAATTTTTATTACGAGCCATTTTCCTTACTCTTTTTTTAATTATTTTTTTATATTAAATTCTTTTTTTCTTTCAAAGGAAGAAATTTGTTCTAAAAGTTTTTTAAATGCATTATCTGGCAAAGGTGTTGCACCTCTTAGTTTTCCCGCTTGAAATAGTTGAATCAATTGTATTTCTATTTGTTCAGCAAATTTAGGTTTAACCATTCGAATATTTTCTAATCTCTGCCTGCCTTCCGGTGATAATATTTTACGCATTAATTGGTATTTTTTTGTTTCAAAATCTCTTTCTTGAACTTCTGCTATTTGTTGTTGTGCTGCTTGTTGCTTTAATTCTTCTAACTTTCTTCTTCTAATTTCGTCCAAATCTTCGTCGTTACTCACTCTAAATCCCTAAATAATGCAAATATTATGTTTTTTGCCTTGAAATAACGTATGCCGTTCTTTCTAATAGACTCATTCCTTCTGCAGAAACTACTCTTCCTTCTTTTTCCTTTTTTTCAAGTAATTTTGCATTTTCTAATTGTTGCAAAGCCACTCTTACAATTTTGCCACTTCCTTTAGCAGAGTGATTGAGTCCTGGTCCTCTTCTATTTCGCCCTCCATAATACTTTCTAAGTTTATTTACACCTATTGGGCCATACTTCTTTACTTTTCTAAGAATTGAAGCACATCTGATATACCAAAAATTCTTAGTATCTTGTGGTGCTAATTCTTTAAAAAACGCTGTTTTCCAAAATTCTGAACCATCTGGAGGTGAAATTTCTGGATACTCCTTAAGTTTTTCCGCAATTGCCTCAATGAGCATATCTGCGTTTACTAGAAAAATCGACATGTTAATCTTTAATTCTATCCTTCTTTATTAAATATAATACGTTTTAAAAGTCAGAATAGATTAAAAATTTTTCGTATTTTCTGTGTTCTGGGACCATGAGTTATCAAAAAGAATTTAAAAAAACTTTACTTTCACAACCACATTGCATTTTAGGCAAATATGGAGTTTCAGATGAATTTATCAGTCATGTTACCAAGTTATTAAAGAGATATAAAATAATAAAAGTAAAAGCATTAAAGTCTGTAGCTACTAAATCGAATATAGAAGAATTAGCTCAAAAAATCGCAAAGTTAACAAACTCTTATTTAATAGATATTAGAGGTAAAATTTTCATACTTTCTCTATATGACATTAAAAAGTTTAATTAAAATTCCTATCAAGATTATTTAGATGCCTAAACGTAATAAAAATACAAAATATATTGTAAAAGAAATTGCACATTCCCGTATACTATATTTATTTCAAAAAGCTCATGAAGTTTTTCCCGAAAATAAAACTTTAGCAAATCGTTATACGTATTTAGCAAGACGTTATGCTCAAAGAGCTAAGATAAAAATACCATTTGAATGGAAAAAACGTATATGTCATAAATGTAAAATGTTTTTATACCCTGGGCTAAATTGTAGAGTTAGAATGCATTCACAAAAAGGAAATGGGTCTCATATCTCCTTAACTTGTTTTGAGTGTAATAAAACTACAAGGTATTTCATTAAATTAAAAAATAAAAAGAAATAATATTATTAATTGAACTAGTTTTAAGAAGCTAAAAATGCCATTAATCTTAGTTTTAGTAGAATGCGGATTAGAATTGATACCAAAACATATAAGAGATCATCCTGCTGTTAAGAAAAACTTGTCATCAAGGATTTATTCTTCACAACTCTTAGATAATTCCTTACATTTTTCTGCTATGAAAAACTTGAAGAATAGGGAAAAGAGAGGGCGACCTGATATAATCCATAGTTGTTTACTTAACGCTCTGGGATCCCCCCTAAATAAGAATAGAAATTTAATTATATTCATACATACAATTAATGATAAAATTTATGAGTTCAATCCAGAAATTAGAATCGCGAGAAATTATAACCGATTCAAAGGATTAATGTCGAAATTATTAATAGATGGTAGTATAGAAACAGAAAATTCAAAATTAATAACTCAATTCAAAGGTGATTTAAAGGAACTTATAACAAAATTTGAAGATCCTGAAGTATGTATACTTTCGAGTAAGGGTAAGTTGATAAATGAATTTAAAGATTTGTTTATAGAGGGTATAGATAAAAATTATATTGCAATTATTGGCGGTTTTCAAAAGAGTGGTTTCTCAAAAGACATTTTTAATATGTCAAAAAATTTGATTTCTATTTCCCCACACACACTAGATGCGGGGGTAGTGACCAATAGAATTATTACCTACTATGAACTAACTTTTGGGGCTTTATAAATCGCTTGATTGTGCCTATTTAGTGAATTTTCTAAATGAATTTTTTATGCTTAGAGTAAAATTCTTAATTTTATCAATTGAATCAAATCCCGCATCGATATAAAATATTTTATTTATATTTTATAATAAATTATAAATGCCAGAGCTTCTTTATAAGTATTCTCGTTGACAATTGATTCTAAATTGTTCAATTCGTTAATAATTTTGATTTATTTTTACTACTTCGACATATAGAAATATTAAAAAAACAAAAGGATTGTTAAATATAGTATTTTATATTATCAGATAATATCCAATAATATTGAAAAAATATAAAAAACATATGTGTTCTAATCTTAAAATTTAAAGATTTAAAAAACTAATGATTAATTAGAAAAAAAAATTGAAATTCGAAAAAAGATTATTTTAATTAAAGATAAATTATAATATCTTAATTTTTTATTAAATCCAAAGAATCAATTTTCATTTTTAATTTAAAGAATAAAAAAACATTATGGTTGACTATAAAGAAGTTTTTAAAAATCCATTATTAGCAGAAGTAGTTTTTGAAGCAAGATTTCCTATATTATTAAGAATTCCCAGAGACATTGCAGATTTTCAAGAAACTATATTGGAGAAGTTTCCTGAAACAAATATTATTTACGATAAAAAATTTTTTTTGAATTCAAAAGATCATTCAGAAGAATTGGCTGAAAAATCATGGGAATTTTTAAATCTCCAAAATAAGACAAAATGTCAAGTTTATAACCATAGATTGTCATTATTTTCGAATGAATATAAATCATGGGAAAAACAAAAATCAGAGGAAGGATTTGTTGATATATTAAAATATTGTTTAGATAATTTTTTGGAAGTTTTTAAAATAAAGAAATTCAATCGCTTGGGTTTAAGATATATAAACAAAATCAAATTTGAGACAAAGACTTCCGAATGGTTTAAAAAATATTTCGTACCAATTTTTGATATAGATAAGTATAGTATTGAAGAACTTTCTCAGAATTCAGTTCGTTTAAGAGTAGGAAAAAAAGATTCCATAGAATTAACAATAATGAGCGGATTTTTAAAAGAAAAAGACAGTTATTTATACTTATTAGATTTTGATGCCTTTTCCTTAAATATTAAGCGAGAAAATTTATATGAAAAACTTGAAAAGTTACATAATGTTATATTGAAAGAGTTCCATCTTCTAATTACTGAAGAATGTAGAAAAAAAATGAGGGGGGAAAAATAACTTCAAAAGCACTACATACAAGAAGAATTATTACTTCTTCTCAAATCGGAAACACAGGACAAGAGATTCTATCCGAAAAGGGAAAAACCAAAGAAGATTTCTATGATGTTTCTCACTATAGAGCAATTGTTCCTATTAGGAGTCTTTATTTTGAAAGAGAAGATCCTTGGGAAATGAAATTAGATTCGACAGAATTTCGAAAATACACTGTTTATTCTACTGAAACTCCAATTGCTGAAGATATTGATTTAACGAATTTAGCATATGAATGGTTAGAGATTGATGAGTTTGAAGAAGCTGATTTTTATCATAGAATTGATTTTTTAAATGATCAACTCCAAGAAAAAGAACTAATTATTTCACATCAAAATCTTCAAATTAATGAGTATAAAGAAAAAATAAAAGACTATGAAAAGTATTCCATAAAATTTAGTAATTTAAACCAAGAAAATATTGAAAAAGATGATGAAATTAATTCTTTAACGAAAGAAATTAATAAATACAAAGAAAAACTAAATCTTTTTTCCTTTAAATTTAATTTACCTGAAGATTATTATGGTAATGAAGAATTTAATGAATAAAGGGTAAACTAAATGTTATTTATTAAAGATACTCCTTTTCCCGATATTTTCTATGATAATGATGATGAAGATCATCTATTTCAAGGAGATATAATAAAAAAAGAAGCAATTCCCATAACTGAAAATGCGATTCTTGGTTTTCTTATATTATCTAACTCGTGTGATTTAAATGAATTAAAAAAAAAAGAATTCATCTCTATTAGCCCAATTTTTCCATTTTCTATTACTTTTAATAATATGTTAAATAAGGCATTTAATCAAACAAGATCAGAAATAAAGAAAATAAAAAATAATAGTGGTAATATTGAAAAATTTGATTATTTTGATTTTATGCTAAATAAATTAAGTAATTATATAAAAGAAGAAGCAAATTATATAAAAAAGTACACTTTCTTTTTGTCTCCCTTGAAAGAATTCAAAAATAATCCATCTATCGCAAATTTAGAAAATATAGTATCGATCTCTAAGACTCACTCAAAAATTCTTATTAAAAATCGAATTAAATCAATTAAACCTCCTTGGTGTGAAAAATTGGGCTATAAGGTTGGCTATTTATTCAATAGAGTCGCAACATACACACCTGACATTAAAAATATTAAGAGATGGTCAAAGGAAATATATAAAGAAGTTTTAAACGACAAAGCAGAAGAGATTAAAGAATTAATAAAAGACTTATTCAAATAGTAATTTCTTGATATGGATACCATTTATCATAAAGATTTAGATATTCTTCATAATTCAGTTTGATGTAAGAGGCTATATTTACGTCCTGAACCCTATGGTTTAAAAGAATTTTTCGATCTTCATTAGGACAACCCCTAATTCAATAAAAACTTATATTCAATTATACTGAGATAGACCACTAAAGTTAAAAGAAATGATGAATTTAATATATTACCTAAATTAGCGCCGCTAGTCTAGAGGTTAGGATTCCGGCCTTCCAAGCCGGTGACCCGGGAAGTTATTCTACATCAGAATTTTTCGGGATTTCAATTCCCGGGCGGCGCATAAAATCCCTCCCCTTTTAAACTCATTTAAGAAGGGATTAAACATTAATAAATCTTCGTGAAAGGATGGTTTCACGATCTATTGTTTTTGTATAAAAATTATTTTTTTATTATTTCAAAATACAAAAAGTTAAAT
>Ga0114922_10000373_pt1 | contig 43430 bp, 34 predicted proteins | sample AartaG_FD_100975 | JGI IMG/M metagenome (GOLD analysis project Ga0114922, IMG submission 100975) | Deep subsurface microbial communities from Aarhus Bay to uncover new lineages of life (NeLLi) - Aarhus_00045 metaG | ecosystem: Environmental > Aquatic > Marine > Oceanic > Sediment | place... | reverse complement strand
TTCACTCTTTCCGTGGCGTACCCTTCGGCACCTCGAATCATCTGCTCTGCTTCTCCACGGGCCTTGGGGATTTCTTGGTTATATTCCGACCAGGCCTCGTTGATTTTTCGCTCTTTTTCTTGAAGCGCCTCGTTGACTTCGTTGAATGATGGTTTCACAGGGGCAGGGGGATTGACATCCTGGAAGATGAGCTGGTTGACTTCTATTCCGATCTCGTACAGGTCGCAAAGTGACTGTAGTTCCTCTTTGGCTTCTAATGCTATTCTGGCTCTTCCGACGGTGATGACCTCATCCACGGAATTATCCCCGACGATTTTTCTCACAACCGCCTCGTTCATGTAGTGAAAAGTGCTTTCTGCATCTCTGAGCTTGAAGAGGAAATTATAGGCATCCTTTATTTTGTACTGCACGATCCATTCCACATCCGCCACGTTCAAGTCACCTGTCAGCATCCGAGATTCCTTTTGGGTTTCCGGAGTTGCCCTGTATTCTGTCCTTATTCCTGGCACTTCTGTTCGAAACCCAAACTCCATCTTCAACTGCCTTTGAACCGGTACTTTCATCAATTGCTCGATACCTGGGAGCTTGAGGTGGAGTCCAGGATCTGTCGTCCTGACGAATTTTCCGAACCGGAGGATTACACCCATTTCCTCGGGACGAATCTGATAGAAAGAACTGAACAGCACGATGAGGATGACCAGGCCTACTACGGAAAGTTTGATGATTGTTGGATTAATTTTTGGTAGCCGAATCTCCATAGCTGGAAAGTCGCCGTTACTCATAAAGACCTCCTTTCTTGCGTTGAGTATTAGTCATGATAACATATTCTTACACAAAAGATACTTTTTTTTACCAACAGAAATTCAATCTGATTTAACAGATTTTATGATATCTGGCAGATCAGAAAGAGACGCTTGCAAAACTTGAGCATCAGATTTCTTGGTTTTTTTTGAAGCTTTCATCCCGCTTCCTGTGAGGATCAAAACGATTCTGCTCTTTGGGCCAATCTTTCCCTTTTCAGCTAGCTCCAGAAAACCGACAAGAGTTGTTGCCGAAGCAGGTTGGATAAATATCCCCTCGAGTTCGGCCAATTTTCTTTGGGCCTCGAGAATTTTATCCTCTGGAGCACTCATTATGGTTCCTCCAGCACGCCTAATCATCCTAAGCAAAATATTTCCCCCTGGCGGATCGGGATTGGAAATGGCTTTTGCGATGGTCTCGGCTTTTTCAATCCTTTCCACACTTAGCTTTTTTGCTTGGAAGGTTCTAGCAATCGGAGAGCAGCCTTCCGCTTGAACACCAACAAAATGGGGATACTTCTTGATGAATCCGTGTTGTTTGAGTTCGTGGAAAGCTTTTATAATTCCGATCAAATGCCCCCCTGAACTCACAGGAACAAAGATGAAATCAGGCACTCTTTGATCTAACTGAAAGAAGGTCTCAAACGCTGTCACCTTATAACCTTCGATCCGGAAAGGATCCACCGAATTTGTGAAATAAATATTATTTTTTTTGCCAAGAGAAAAACTCCTCCGGAATAGCTCTCCATAGTCCCCTTTGACATTGATCATCACAGGATTGTATATGCCGGTTGAATTGAGTATTTCGCGATGTGCGCCATCTTTGACCAACACAAATGTTTTTATTCCCGCTCTTGCTCCATAAGCAGCTGTCGAAATGGCCATATTTCCAGTAGAAACAGTGCCAATTTTTTCAATGCCGAGAGAGATTGCTTTTTGAATGGCTAATGCTGTTCCTCTGTCTTTAAAACTGAGTGTTGGATTGATGGTCTCGTTTTTTGCATACAGGGCTGGCAACCGGAAGTTTTTTTCAACATTCTTGAGTCTGATCAAAGGTGTATTGCCTTCACCCAGACTGAGATCATGGTTTACGTGGTCCAGGGGAAGAAAATCAAGCATAACTTCTAAAGGATGATCTTTGTTGTGATGAAATTTTTTATCTGTTTGTGGGCCTATGTATAGAAGCGGCTCCTGACATTTGGGACAGAATGTATGAAATGGGTCGACAGGGTAGTTTTTCTGGCAAAAAACACACTCGAATGCTTCCATCGAATTCATCGATGATTATATCGCAATCTCCCTATTGCATCAACGAGAGCATTTGGTTGTAAATTTGGGGCAGCAGAGGTAAAATCAATCGCTGTGATTGAGGCAGCTTCGAATGGATAAAGACGAACATTTCATGCAGGAAGCCTTAGCAGAGGCGAAGAAGGCAATGAAGGTAGGAGAGGTTCCTGTGGGAGCTGTTCTTGTTGAAGGCGAAAAGGTTATTGCGTGCGGGCATAATAAACCGCTTTTGTCCGCTGACCCAACAGCTCACGCAGAAATTGAGGTGATAAGAGAGGCCTGTCAGGAGAAAAGGAACTACAGACTTACAGGCTGTGAGCTGTATGTAACCCTCGAACCGTGTGCCATGTGTTTGGGGGCAGCTGTTCATGCCAGGTTGCGGAGAGTGGTTTTTGGCGCTTTCGATCCCAGGGGCGGAGCCGTGGAATCGGTGATGTCCTTTCCTTTTGTAAAAATGAATCACAGGGTTGAAGTAAAAGGTGGAGTTTTGGCAGCAGAATGCGGTAAAATCTTGAAATCTTTCTTTGAAAAAAAGAGATCAGGCTTTGTAAAATAGGAGATATGGAGAGGTGGCCGAGTGGTTGAAGGCGGCGGTCTCGAAAATCGCTATACTGTGAATGCAGTATCGTGGGTTCGAATCCCACCCTCTCCGCCATCCGTTTTTCTTCCCTACACTCAAGTGCCAGCTGACTGTTAAGAAAGAGATGCGATTGAAGGAAAATTCACATTATATCTTGCACCGCTCATTTTTTTCTTTATCGCTTTTTTGTTTTCTATTCTGGGCATGGGTGGGTTTCAACTCTATATTCCCGTTCTCTATTGGTTGGGAATGGATTTTAAAACACAGGCCATCCCTTTGGGCATGTTGTTGAATATTGTGAACAGCTCCTCTGCAGCTTTAACCTATGGGCGGAAAAAACTCATAGATCGGCCGCCATGCTGATGCTCAGTGGGTGGAAGCCCGAGAGAGGCGCCTTATCCACAAAGAAAAAAATTGTTTTAAGCATAAGCGCGGGGGCAGTTCTCGGATTTTTGCTGGCTTGATTGGCAGAGGAGGGGGGCAGTTTTGTTGTTCCCTTGTTGTATATTGTGGGATTTGAGGCAAAAATAGCTGCCGCAACTTCGGCCATGGTGGTCACTTTTTCCGGAGCTTCAAGCTTTATATCCCATATTTTCACGGCTGCCCAGCCTGTTTGGCTTGTTTGGGGGCTGTGTGTGTTAGCCGTTTTCGCTGGAAGCCAGGCAGGCTCTTGGCTTATGGCGGGGAAGTTGAAATCGAGATCTATCAAGTTGATTTTTGGAACAGTTCTATTAGGAGTCGCGGCCCTTTTAATTATCAAAGATGTTGTATTAAAATAGTAGACGTCGTTTTAGAATAGTTATTTGGAACAGAAATTATTTGCTTGGGTAATGGTCTTCAGAAATAAAGACTGAAAAGATAGGAGTGTCAATCCATAAATGTCCAAAATTAATAAATTAGCTGTTCAGACGGCCGGATTGGCCAAAAGTTATAATGGATTCTGGGCTCTTAAAGGAATCGATTTTTCTGTCCAGAAAGGGGAAATATTCGGCTTCCTTGGACCTAACGGGGCCGGAAAAACAACCACTCTACGAATAATCACAGGTTTGAGCCGGTCTAACCGCGGGGATGTCTTTATCTTCGGGCACAATATCCAAAAAGATGAAATCTGGGTTAAACAACATATTGGGGCTGTGCCAGAGGTGTCCAACCTCTATCCAGAGCTGAGCTCCCTCAACAACCTCATATTTATTGCACAACTTTATGGAATAGCAAAGAAATCGCGAAGAGAACGGGCTGAGGATTTATTGAGAGAATTTGGCCTCTATGACAAGCGAAATGTACTCTTTTCCCAGCTTTCCAAAGGCATGAAGCGCAGTCTTACCATAGCCGCATCTCTTGTTCATAAACCGGAAATCGTTTTTCTTGACGAACCCACCATTGGTCTAGATGTAGCAAGCTCAAGACATTTAAGAGCTTTAATTCAGCAGTTGCATCGCTCCGGTGTGACCATATTTTTAACCACGCACAATATCGGAGAGGCCGAAGCCTTATGCCAGAGGGTTGCCATTCTTGTAAAGGGAGAAATTATTTCCATGGATACGGTTGAGGCCTTGAAACGGATGACGCCTGCTCCTCAACGCCTTATTTTTACGGTAGACGGAATCAAGCAGGGCCTCAAGCAGCAGTTGTCCAGAATGGAAAGGGTCAAAAGCCTTGAACTGACGAATTCCAGCATAGAGGTTCAATGCGATGATGTGGATCTGGTCCTCGAGGCAGTTCTAAAGATTCTGCGGAAAGAAAAAGTCAGGATTCGCGCTATCAATACTGCTTCAGCCTCGCTGGAAGATACCTTCGTTCATTTGACAGGCTTAGACCTTGAACTTATGAAAATCGATAAAGAATTGAAACCATAAAATGCACACACCTACTCTCTCCAAAATCTTTTATGTGACCTTAAAAGATTTAAAAACCTATTACCTGAAACCTCCGCTGATAAGTTGGGGCATTATCATGCCCCTGGCACTTGTTTTTGCCTTCTATTTGAAAAACCCTCAAGGAATCCGAGAAATCGTCCCTGGCTTGATCGGAATGGTGCTGCTTTTCGGTGCCACCTCAATGGAGGGGGTGGTGATAACCTTTGAGAAAAGAGTAGGGACGCTGGAGAGATTATTTTTGGCCCCCATCGGTAAGGCTTCATTGCTTTTGGGGAAAATGCTCAGCGGAGTGATATTCGGATTCCTTATGGGGCTTCTTTTTTTCATCGTTTCCGTGTTCTTTTTTCACCTCAGTCCCCATAAAATATTCATGAGCTTAGTTCTGATGTTGCTCTCTGCGGCTTCCTTTGCAGCCCTGGGCATGTTTGTGGCAAACAGCGTAAAGGAAGTTTTCGAAGCTATGACGATGTTTAATTTTTTTCGTTTTCCTATGATTTTCGTCTGTGGAGTTTTTATCCCTTTGGAATCTATGCCTGGATTTTTAAAATATTTAGCCTGGCTGCTCCCTCTGACATATTCCGTAGATGGCTTGAGGAACACCCTTTTTGACCATTCAAGTGGCTTTCCCCTAGGGCTGGATCTAATCATGCTGGTTCTCTTTACTTCGTTATTTTTTGTCCTCAGCCTATTCATCCAGCGGAGAAGGTTGAGGCGGGAATAATTACACGACGAAGCTTTTTAAACCTCTGTTTCTTTCTTTTTGCACAGAGCAAGGAGATCATCTATTCGGGCAGTCGCAAGACATATATATGTATCGCAGGCCCCATAGTATATCTTAACTTCTCCTGTTTTCTCCAGGATTGCCCCGGTTGTAAAAACAACATTCGGAACATCACCGGCCCTCTCGTAATATTCAGAAGGTGAGAGAATCGGCTCTCTTGAGCGGCCAATAAGCTTGGACGGATCCTTGAGATCGAAAAGGGCAACTCCAAGTCTGTAAATGGGACCCGCAGATGTCTTTTTGACGCCATGGTATATGAGAAGCCACCCCTTTTTTGTTCGGATGGGCGGGGCGCCAGGGCCAATCCTGTCTGCATCCCAAAAGCCTGGCCGTGTTTCGAAGATCATGCTTGAATTTCCCCAATGTATGAGGTCATAGGAATAAGATATCCAAGTGGCAATGCCTGTTGCCATGGGTCTATCATAGCGGACATATCTTCTTTGAAATTTTTTGGGGAAAATAACAGCGTTTTTATTCACTGGCTCAGAAATCAGTGCAATCCTCTCAAAATTTTCAAAATCTCGTGTTTTAGCCAGCGCAAGGCGGGGGGAATAATGGGAATAAGCCGTGTAGATGATATAGTAAGTATCATCGACCTTCGTGATTCGCGGATCCTCCAGGCCCCTCTTTTCATATGTCTTGAAGGGCTCCTGATTCGATGGAATAAGGGCAGGTTTTTTATCTATTTCAAACTTCTTTCCATCTTTGCTCCTAGCTATCCAGAGCGAAGATTTGCCCTCAACGCCCTCAACTCGAACAAGAAGGATATATTCATCCCTATACACCGTGGCAGCTGCATTAAAAACCGTGTTACACGGAATGGGGATGTCTTTGCTCGTGATGATCGGATTTCCAATATATTTTTCGACAATCTCTTTCCTTTTTTTTCTTCCTTTACTCATCTTGCTCCTTGAATCCTCCTCAATCGTAGCTTTCTCCAGGCGGATGCCGATTTTTTAGAATCTTATTATAGACATCCATATGTCTGGATGCAATGATCTTCCAGGAGATATGCTTTTCGACATAAGCTCTGGCATTCTCTGAAAATTCTCTCGCCAGATTCTTCTCTGTCAGAATGGTAATTATTGCCTCTGCCAGCTCAGAATCGGTATGCGCCACAAGGCCGCTTCTTGCCTTTTGGACCAGATTAGCCATGGCTGTCACTTCGGAGCAAACGACAGCTGGTTTTGCAAAGGCATGACAATGAGCTAAAATCCCGCTTTGGCCGCCCTTGAGATAGGGAAGGACTACAACATCCGCTGCTGATAGGATAAGGTCAAATTTATTGTGGGAAAATGGCCCAAGTAGTACTTTTATTTTATCTTTTACAGCTGAGGTAGCCACATCTTCAAGAAACTCTTCCTGATAGGAGATATCTTCTGGCATCCTTGCTCCAGAAGCTACAAGCAGAAGGGCATTATCGACGGATTCTGTAACGCGAGGGAAAATCTTCACCACACGCTCAAAATTTTTGCTTCTCCTAAAGTAACCCATAAGAAGCACAATCCTTTTCCTTTCGAGTCTCAATCCCTCTTTCGCTTTGGAGACGGGGATAAGATCGCGCACACCATGAGGAATGACGTATACTTTATCTTGATGGCCAGTCCTCTTTTTGATTAATTCTCTTTGATATAGTTCGTGAACAATAATGGCATCTGAAATATCTGCCAGTGCCTTCTCGATGACCTGCTCTTCATAACTGCACTCTTCCAGGACGGTATGGAGGGTTATGACTGTCGGGATACGGCTCAATTTAAATTTATAAGCAAGGGGAATGACATTCATCCCGTTTTGCTTCCCAAAGAGGCCGTATTCATGTTGGATATGGACAAGGTCTGGAGTGAACTCCATCATGGCTTTGAAAGCTTTGTGGGGCAAGTCTGGATCATCGGCGTTGAACACAGGAGAACAGTCCATTCCTTCCCCTCCCTTGTGACAAACGACATACACTCTGTTTTTGAGTCGTTGCAATTCTTTGATCAAGTAGGAAGAGTAAGTGGCTATTCCGCAGTGGATAGGGGGATAGGTAGAAATTATTCCGATTTTCATGTTTTTTCTTCCCTTTATTCCCCAATAATATAACATTTTTGGCCGTTGAAACTTAATAAATATCTCAACAGAAAAATCCTCGCTTATAATTATGGGAAAGTTTTAAAGTTTTGAAAAGATGTTAAGCCTTGGAGCGTCTCTTTTAAAACTAGGCTAACGTTGCAACCATAATGGCTTTAATCGTATGGACTCTGTTTTCCGCCTCATCAAAAACAATGGAGGCATCAGATTCAAAAACTTCCTCAGTGACTTCCATCGCTTCTAGTCCAAATTTTTGATAGATGTCTTCGCCAATAGATGTTTCGCAATTGTGGAATGCGGGCAAACAGTGCATGAATTTAACTTGTGGATTGTTGGTCATTTTCAAGGTCTCTTTATTCACCTGATATGGCTTCAGCAGCTCAATTCTCTTTTTCCAAACATCTTCTGGCTCTCCCATGGATACCCAGACATCGGTGCAGAGAAAATCACAGCTCCTTACACCCTGTTCGATATCCTCCGTTAATACTATTTTTGCGCCTGTTTTTTCCGCAATTCTTTTGGCATCTTCGACTAGTTTTTCATCAGGCTGAATCGATGCTGGTGCGATTGAACGAAAGTCCATTCCCATCTTGGCTGCCCCTATTAGCAGCGAATTTCCCATGTTGTTTCTCGCATCGCCCAAATAAGCGAATGCCACTTGGTTTAGAGGCTTGTCAGAATGCTCCATCATTGTTAACAGATCAGCAAGAACTTGGGTTGGATGATACTCATTTGTGAGACCATTCCACACCGGCACTCCAGAGTATTTTGCCAATTCTTCGACTATCGCCTGCCCAAAACCTCGATATTCAATGCCATCATACATTCTTCCCAGCACGCGAGCCGTATCTTTTATGGTTTCCTTTTTTCCGATTTGGGAGCCGGTCGGTCCGAGATATGTCACATTCGCTCCTTGATCGAAGGCCGCTGTTTCAAAAGCGCATCTTGTCCTGGTTGAAGCTTTTTCAAAAATGAGGGCAATGTTTTTCCCGATTAATCTTGGTTGCTCTGACCCAGCATATTTTGCTTTTTTGAGATCAGCCGAGAGATTCAGCAAAAAGCGAATTTCTTCTGGTGTGAAATCCAATAATTTCAGAAAATTTCGGTTTTTCAAGTTGTGAGCCATTTTATCCTCCCTTTTTATCCTCAATCGCGTTTAAAACCTGGATTAAAAATCTTTAAGAATTTCTTCTAAATCTGGCGATCCGATTTCTTCAATATCGTATTGGACACGAAGAATTTTTTTGTTGGATTCGATCAATCGGCTAAGATCGATTGGTGTACCGCTGACAACAAGATCACAATCGCTGCGATTGATAGTTTCAGTTAGCTCAGCTATTTGTTGTTCTCCGTAACCCATGGCTGGGAGGACTTTATCCAAATGTTTGAATTTTTTGAATGTGCCCTCAATGCTTCCGACTGAAAAAGGTCTTGGATCTATGATTGTAGCAGCCCCGAATTGGTTGGCAGCAACGATTCCAGCTCCATAAGACATTTCGCCATGAGTTAAGGTGGGACCATCCTCGACAACCAAGACGTTTTTATTCGCGATTTCCTCTCCTCCAGAGACATAGATTGGGGAGTTAGCGCGGACAACGCGTGCTTTCGGATTGTATTTTTTAATGTTTTCTGTCACAAGATTGACTTTTTCCTCATCCGCAGTTCCTATTTTGTTGATGACGATCACATCTGCTCTTCTAAAATTTGTCTCCCCAGGATGATATAGGAGCTCGTGACCGACTCTGTGAGGATCAACCACGACAATTTCAAGGTCAGCCCTATAAAAAGAAAAATCATTGTTCCCTCCATCCCATATGATGATGTCCGCTTCTTTTTCTGCTTCGTCCAAGATGGCCTGGAAATCCACACCAGCGTAGACAATGATTCCATTGCTGATGTGTGGTTCATACTCCTCCCTCTCTTCGATGGTGCAATGGTGTTTGGCAAGGTCCTCGTATTTTTCAAAACGCTGGACCTTCTGGTCAGCCAGATTTCCATACGGCATCGGGTGGCGGATGACGACGACTCTTCGGCCATTATTTTTTAGTATAAGGGATATTTTTCGACTGGTTTGGCTTTTTCCGCACCCTGTTCTTACTGCGCACACCGAGACAACAGGGAGCCTGCTTTTAATCATAGTCTCATCCGGTCCTAAGAGAACGAATGATGCCCCTGCTGCCATCACTTCCGATGCTTTGTGCATCACATACTCATGCAGGACGTCGCTGTAGGAAAAATAAACTTCGTCAACTTCATTATCCTTGATTAATGAGACGAGCTCTTCTTCAGGATAAATAGGAATCCCCTCAGGGTATATTTTTCCTGCGAGTTGAGGAGGATATTTTCTGCCTTCTATATCAGGAATTTGGGTGGCTGTAAAAGCCACAACACGAAGATCTTCATTTTTTCGAAAATGAACGTTGAAATTGTGGAAATCCCTTCCCGCAGCACCCATAATAATGGCTTTTTTCATGTTTTTACCTCATTATAAATTGATGAAATTTGACCTCGATTCTTGAAAGGAAGAAAGTATAGCATAGGGAGGAGTTTTAAAAAAGTATTTGGTAGAAATATGCCATGATAAGCCCGAAAGTAAGCAAAATCAAGGCCATTGCGATGGCCTCTTTGATCTTCATTTTGATCATTTTTATTGTCTCTTTAAAATATTTTCCAGACTCTGTCTGGATTTGATCAGTATGTTCAATATAACTCCCACCGGACAGAAGAATCGGCAAAAAAATCTTGTCAAGATAAAGGATCCAAGAACAACGGCCGGAAGGATGTACCACTGAATTCCCATCCCTTCGAGTCTAAAGAACGTGGCAAACGGTTCATAACTTCCCAGTGCAGGATTTGAGGTGATGAATATAATCATAAAGGCAATCCAGGTTAGGAAGTAAGCAATAGTTTTGGCGAGTTTCACATTCTTTTTGTGCATAACGATGTTGATACCACTTAGTTTTGCTGTGTAATCCTGGAGAATTCCGAATGGACAGACACAGGAACAATAGAGATTCTTTTTCAGAACAAGCGGCATAAGCAATGCTCCCCCTACGAGAATCCACCAAAATATATTTTCTTTGATCGAGGGAATAAATCCAAGCAATATCTGGGAGATGTTACCGATGGCGATGGCAGAATTGAGATAGAAGCCCAAAAAGATAAAAGCTGTTGTCATGACTATATAACGCATAATTTTCGATTTTAGTTTTATGTTGATCAATACTCCTAAATACAGAAGAAGTAGGATCAGTTCATTGATTCCGAAATTCCACCTCGCTCGCGTATCCTTGATTTGGAGATTTAAAAGCTTTTTCCCTAGCGCATGAGAAGCTGTTCTCACGGCATCTGTTACTGCCTTGGACGTGACGGTAGCTTGAGTGATCGTATCTATATCCTCTTCCATAATGAATGGTTCAGAAATCCCTTTCCCAGAAAATTGATCTAAGAAATTGTGTCTTTGTAACTTAAGGAAAAAGGATGGGGTTTCTTTGTGATCTAAGACTATGGCCTTTTTAAGGGTGCCTCCCGAATCGATGATGGCAGCTACAAGCAATGGTCCGCCCCATCCCTGAGATTTTTCTACTGCGCAATATCCCAGAAATTTTCTTGTTTCCTGGTCATAGATCTCCAGTAACAGGGGATTATTGCCTCTTGTTTTGAATTTAACCTTTTCAGAAAAAATGCTGCGGAGGAGTGTCAACACTTGTGTGTCTTTTCGGATAAATCCATAAATATAGGCGAAGGTCAAAGAGATAATAACTGTAAACCAAACAATAATTTTCAGGATGGATGTTTTGTTCAAGATCTTATAATTTTTATGGTTCATGTTTAGAGGTCGAGTCTCTTTTTATTTTCCTTTAGCTTGGGATTTGGTGTCTTTGATGATTTTTTTCCGTGTCAGCCCGAAAGCGATAAAGGCCAGGGCCCCAAAAATCAAAAGTCCCATTCCGGCTGCCTGTGATTCTCGCTCTATAATGCAACTCAGTAACCATGCGACCGTGAAAAATGCAAGAAATGCGGTCAGGATGACTCCCAACCAGGAAGGCCAGGAAAGTTTGATTTGGTTCTTTTTGATCCAACCTGTAATTCCCCATAAAATTAAAACAACCATGGCTCCTAGACAAAATGTTATAAGACTCATTGTATCAATCCTCGTCCCAGAAGGCTGCGTTCGCCCGTCTGTTATTGATATCCCCGAATCCGAAGAATTTATCCATTTTAGCCATTAACGTGTGTATTGGTGCAGCCGGAAGAGCTGCTATTCCTGCCGAAAGCTGATGATGCCACATCGGAAGTTTATTAAAAGGGCAGGCTGTTATGCAGTTGGCACAGTCTGATCCGTTCTCCCTCCAGAACTGGATGCATTTTTCAGGATTGATATACCACTTCAAGACACCTGGATTGTTGGAAATCGTTTTGCCCTCCAATGTGGGTTCACCCGTTGAAATGGCCTGGGAAGGACAGGAATCAGCGCAGCGCTTACAGTGTTTACAGAATTCCCATACTCCAAAAGTCTTGGGCTTGTCAGGTTTGAGCTCCAGTTCAGTGAAAATCTTCACCAATCTCACTCGGGGTCCGTATTCCGGAGTTATCAATAAACCGTGGCGGCCCAGTTCACCTAATCCAGCTGCGATTGCATAAGGAATGCTCAAGGAAACATCGTTCCCGTTGGCAAAAGCTCGATACCCCAGGGCTCGAATGAAAGTTGCCACCGAATATCCCACAGAGCACATTCGGGAGTACCCGAGGCCAGTGGCTGCCCCTTCGAGGGATGATGGAGAAAGCGCGATTGTTTCATAGTCCATTTCAACAGCAATGACCACAACAGATTTTGGCTCAAACGGAAATTCTGGGACAAAATGCTCTAATTCTGGCCTTCCATCTGAGTCTGGCTCCGATTCGAAGTTTTCTTTGATCAGCCGGGAGTAAGTCCAGAGAGGATCATAGGGGGAAATTCCAACGAGATCTGCCCCAAGGTAGCGTGCAGCTTTTTTGATTTTTCTGCTGGCATCTTTGGGATTTTGGAATTCAACTTTATTTCTTCGTACAGGTTCATCCCATTCATAAGCTTGGGAATGGGGCTGGCCGTTTTCGCTCTCCGAGGCGAATTTATGGTCCAGAGCCCATGCTGCTTCATCCAATGCCTCATCCAGAGGAGTCCATCCTTTCACTTTTTCCAGGGCTTCAATGCTTGATCTATCGATGGATGCTTCGATTCTTTTAACAAATTCAAAGTCCCAGAGCTGCCTCGCAAAAATCGTGTTTTTTTGGTCCATTCGTTTGCATTTGTCTGTGATTTTAACAGGAAAGCAATTTGCACTCGTTCCCATCAAGGCTCCGGATGCAGTCGCCAGTGTGCTTATCTTCAGAAACTGACGGCGGTCCAATTTTGGGGCGGTTTTGGTGGTTTTAATCATTCTTGAATCTCCATTGAGATTTTGGACATATTCTCTATAGAATAGTAAAACTTTCCTAGATAAACAAGACAGAAAAGTGGTAGTATGAAAAGCTCAAACGTGAAAAGGTGGACAAAAATCATTATTTGGTGCGGATATGTTGGATAAAGGCCTTCCTATTGAGCGGACATATTTAATTTTAATTCAAGCTAATTGAAAAGGAGGACGAATGAAAAAATATGGAAAATATTTGTCGGTGGTTGCATTCGGAATTCTCAGTTCTTTTTTAGTGTCATCCCAGGAAAAAATCGATTACGAAATGATAGAAAATATCAGGGACGAGGGATTCAACCGCGCGAGTTTCGCATATAACGCGGCCATGCAGGATCAGAAACTCCCGAGAACGCCCAATCAAATGAAAAACAATAGGCGATGGCATAAATAGGTAAATAGGAGGAGGAACGATGAGCAAAAAAGGTTTATTATGGTTTTTGTTTGTATTGATATTGGGGATTTTGACAAGTCAGATTTTTATTCAAGCCCAAATTGTAGCGATCGAAGACAGCAAGAATATTTTGCCCCTGCGAGAAAGGGTGAAGCTCACAGAAAAGTGGTGGAAATGGAAAATAATGCATGTGCTTCCGATGGTAATGAGGGAACAGGGTATCGATATGTGGATCATCCGCGATGATGAAGCCGATCTTTATTATAATAATCAAGGTCCGGTTTATGTTTCTCTTTTACCTGCGAATCATCAGGGTTTGACCTATCCCAGCAAATATGCTCCTCCAGGCTCGCAAAGACTTCCTAGATTTCTTATGTTTTATGACACAGGAAAAAAGATCGAAAATGTGGAACCCCGGGATTATGAACATATTTCAGAATTAGTGAAAGAGCGGGATCCCAACACAATCGCCATTGATCAATATAACAAGGAAAAAATGATCTTGGCCCTGGGGAAAAAGTATGCCTCTCGGTCCATTGATTCCTGGACATTGGGAGTGAGATGGCTTGAGACAGTCGGCCCAGAAAGGATAAGTGTTTACCGTCATGTGCAAAGAGTCGCCAATGAGGTTATTGCCGAGGCGTTTTCGAATAAAGTGGTTATTCCTGATGTCACAACGACAGAAGATTTGAACTGGTGGGTCCTGCATAAATACCTGGAACTGGGCCTGGATATGGAAAACTATCCCACCATCAATGTGCAGAGAAATGAAAAAAACATGGCCAAATATGATGATCCTCCCGAATTTTTTCGAAACGGAAGAACTAACAATGGAGTCAGCGTAATCATTCGACGAGGCGATGTTGTCAGTTGTGATACCGATCTTTATTTGTACGGACTGATTACCGATTCTCACCAGCATGCCTACGTATTGAAAAAAGGCGAGACCGATGTCCCAGAGCCATTGAAAGAGGCGTTGCGAAAAGTCAACCGAATCCAGGATCTGTTCAGGAAAGAATTCAAGGTAAGGCGCACAGGGAAGGAAATTGTCGCAGCATCCAGGAAGATAATTCCGGAGGAGGGGATCATCGAGACCGAATTGGGATTTCATCCTCCCCCGATGTACATATGGCGTTTCTGGCTGGGAGGTTATATGTTTGACAGGAAATCCTATGTTGCCGGCATGACATCAGGCACTGGCTATTATCCCACGTCGATCGTGACGAATAATCATAAGCTGCATTTCAACACCCTTTATGCCTTTGAACCGCACACCAGAATTGCTGTTCCCGGTTGGAAACACGGTGTCGAGTTGGGCATCGGACAGATCACAGCTTTCACGAAAGATGGATTGCAATACCTTGCCCGGCCACAAGAACACAAGTGGCATGTGATCAGGTGAGCTGAAGCCCGAAACAGTTGCGATAAGTCTACAAGAAAGAAATATTTTGTATTTAGGAGGCGTGATGGTTTTGAAAAAGAGGCTACTTTTAAAACACTTAAGCATAGGGCTCATGGTGATTTTTTCCCTATTGCTATCGGATGTTTTCGGTCAGGAGCTCTCTGAGGAGTTTTTGAAATTTTTTCATTCCCGGGAGATAGGCCCCACTCGGCAGGGCGGGAGAGTCGTGGCCTTTGCTGTAGCAAAACAGGATTCTCATACATTTTATGTCGGAGCTGGTCCGGGAGGAGTGTGGAAGACGATCAATAACGGGCATTCCTTTTTTCCTGTTTTTGATCATGAAAATATTTCATCCATCGGAGATATCGCAGTCGCACCATCCGATCCAAACATCGTGTGGATCGGAACAGGTGAGGCCAACCTTCGCAATAGCACATATTTTGGCAACGGGATGTACAAATCTACAGATGGAGGAAAGACCTGGAAATACATGGGATTAAAAGAATCCCATCACATTGGCCGTGTCGTGATCCATCCTGAAAATCCAAATATTGTTTATGTGGCAGCCCAAGGGCATCTTTATTCCGAGAATACCGAGCGAGGTGTATACAAGACGTCAAATGGAGGGAAAACATGGAAAAAATCACTGGAGGTTGTTGTTTATGATAGATATATAGGAGCCACCGATCTTGTAATGGATTCCGGCGATCCAGATATCCTTTATGCATCCAGTTATGACAGAAGGCGTTGGGCCTGGTCCTTTCGAACAGCAGGTCCAGGAAGCGGGATACACAAGACAGTCGATGAAGGGAAAACATGGAAAAAACTGATCAATGGCCTTCCAGGGGGAATGCTCGGGAAAATCGGTCTGGCCATTTACCCCAAAAATCCGAAAATCCTTTATGCCACAGTAGATAATGCCAACATACCAGGCATGTCTTATGAAAAACGCTATAAGGAATTGTTCGAAGGGAAACCGGCGAGCAAACCCACAGTCGGACACGGAATATACCGCAGCGATGACAGAGGGGAATCCTGGCGGCTGGTCAGCCCGGAAGGGAAAAGCATCGGAAACAGATCAAATTATTACGGCCAGATCATTGTCGATCCCAACGATGAGGATCATGTTTTTGTGTTGAGTTCTCGGGCAGATGAATCGACAGATGGAGGGAAAACCTGGAGGAGAGCCTTTCGCTACGGAGGAGACAATCATGTGTTGTGGATCGATCCCCACGATTCCAGGCATATATTGATGGGCTATGACTATGGAATGGCCATCACCTATGATTCCGGTAAAAACTGGTATCATCCGGACGAATTGTCCATGGCACAACTATATGCCCTCGGAGTCGACATGGACTATCCATACAATGTCTACGGCGGCATGCAGGATTTTGGCTCGTGGAAGGGGCCCAGCACAAAAAAGGGCCGTTTCCCGATACGGTTCGAAGATTGGGAACATGTCCAAGGAGGAGACGGATTTTATAACCAGGTCGATCCGACCAACAGCCGCTGGTTGTACAGTGAATCCCAATTCGGCGGACTAAGCCGGATCGATCAGAAGACCGGGAAGAGAAAACATATCCAGATAGAAAGGGAATCTGGCGTTAGGTTTAATTGGAACGCTCCTTTTTTGCTTTCCCCTCACAATCCAGAAGTAATTTATCATGGGGCCAACATGGTCCTTCGTTCTTCCAATAGGGGGGAAAGCTGGGAGCAAATAAGCCCGGATTTGACCACAAACGATCCTCAAAAGATCAAAGGAGTGGGTGCTGTCCAGTATTGCACGATAACAACTATAGATGAATCGCCTGTTGAAAAGGGTGTGATCTGGGTCGGAACGGATGATGGGAATGTCCATTTAACAAGAAATGAGGGGAAAACTTGGACGAAGTTGGATGACCGGATTCCAAAAAATCCGGGATATTGGGTCAGCAGAATCATCGCTTCCCATTTTGATGCAGGAACAGCCTACTTAACCTATACAGGATTTCACAATGATGATTTCAGGCCTTTTGTCTACAAAACCTTAGATTTTGGAGATACATGGACCTCAATTGTCAGTAATTTGCCCGAGGAATCGGTCAATGTCATTCGCGAGGACCACAAAAATCCACATTTGCTGTTTATCGGAACGGATAAGGCTGTGTATGTCACCATAGATGGGGGGCAAAACTGGACTAAGATGAAAAATAATATGCCAACCATCCCAGTGCATGATCTTGTGATCCATCCAAGGGAGAATGATCTTGTTGTGGGAACACACGGCAGGGGATTTTTCATCACTGGCATCTCTCCCTTGCAGGAATTAACTCCGGATGTTTTATTGAAAGATGTCTACATGTTCGCCATTGAACCGAAGGTGCAGTGGATCATGCCCAGCCAGAAAGCCACAAGCGCCCAAAACTTTGCCGGCGAAAACGAGTCCCATTCTGTAGTGATTAACTATTACCTGAAACAGCCAATAAAAGGGGATGTGAAGTTTGTTGTTTATGATAAAAAACGGATCATCAATGAATTTTCTGGATCGAATACACAAAGCCTGAACAGAGTAGAGTGGGGGATGACCTGGCGGAGAGAGAGGACTCAAAAGGAAATTGCCCGTTGGGAAAGATGGCAAAAATTCATGGAGGAAGACGAGGAATTCTTCGATTACTACGACACTGTGGAATGGTATGGCGATCCTGATGAAGAGGTGGACAAATGGGGCCGATCATTACAGACAAGAGTCCATCAGCCTCCGGGCTTAACAGACCGGCTGTATGCGTATTATCGTGTCAAACCAGGTGAATATACAATAGCGTTGATGGCTGACGGAAAAGTGTTAAAGAGAAAAGCAGTTATACTCCCAGATTATTGGTTCGATAAATAATACAGGTTAGGTCTTTATGGTATAATTAGTTTAAAGATGTGATTATTTAAGTATATTTGGAGAATAGTATTCAGGAAAATACCTTTTAAACTTTACATTTTATTGATTTTCTTGTAATTTTAAAAAAAGAGGTGAAAATGATAAGCGAATTAGAACGAAAGATATTAATCTCTCTTACTGAGAATGCCAGAAAAAGCTTTCGAAGCGTGGCAAAGGAAGTTGAGACGTCAACAACAGCTGTTTATAACAACGTTAAAAAAATGGAAAAGTCCGGTCTTTTGAAGGGCTACATCCCTGATGTGGACGAAGTCATGCTTGGTTTTGACCTCGTTGCTATCGTGGCTTTACGTATTGCTCATGGAAAGCTGAAAAGTGTTTATAAGGCATTAAAGGATTTGCCTCCGGTCAAGTTGATATTCGATATTACAGGAGAGTGGGAGGCAATCCTCATCTGCTATTTTAAGGAGCGTAAAGAGCTGGACAATTTTTTAAAGACAAAACTAACGGTGCCGCACATCGAAAGAGTTGTCACTCATGTCGTTCTCAATGTGATTAAAGATGAGAAGCGCCCGCTCCTGGAGTAAATTTTCTGGTTCAGAATTGTTGAGATACCCTCTTTTTATCCTCGCCCTATCTTTTTTAAGCTTTGCTTCTGTCTTTAGTCAAGAAGCAGAGTCTTGGCAGCAATGGCTGGAAGATGTAGAGCCAATCATCACTAAAGCAGAAGAAAAAGTATTTAAAAGCTTGAAGACAGAAGAAGACAGGATGAGGTTTATTAACTCGTTCTGGAGAGCTAGAGATCCTGAGCTCAAAACGCCTCAAAATGAGTATAAATTAGATTACTATAAACGGCTCAGCTACGTGAAAAACCATTTGCGCGGAATTAGATCCGATCGAGGGAGAATATACATGATTTTGGGTAAGCCGTTCGAGAGGAGCAACTATGTCGGGGCCGAACAGATGGTAGAGTGCGAATTATGGACATATCATTCTGAGGAAAGACCGGGGCTGCCGCCGGTTATGAATCTGCTATTCTATAAAAGAAGAGATGTTGGGGACTATGAGTTGTTTTATCCAGGAATTCATTCGGCTATAGATATCCTTTCCCCAAGTTATAATTCCGGTAAAATTTCTCGACTTAGCGCTTATAGAGAGATCAGTGGAAGTTACTCTGAACTTGCCCAAGCCACTTTGTCAGTTATCCCGGGAGAGGGCAGTCCCAATTTTCCGGCATCAGCCACCTCGTCGAACTTCGTTTTTGCACAAATATTTTCTTTACCTGAAAAAGAAGCGGCAAATAACTATCTTCGAAATTTTGGATCCGTCGAAGGGATTGTAGATGTATCATATTCGGTAAATGAAGTTGGAGGATCCGGACAAATATCCATAAGTGAGAATAGAGGGAATAAATTCTTGAATTACGCCATAATGCCTGATGTTATTCACACAATAAAGGTTGCGGATAACCTGCATACAGCAAATTTGCAGGTTACCTTAAGAATAGCAGATCTTGATGGAAGGACTATATATCAGAAAGAAAGAAAAATTGAATTTCGACTCACAGACCATGAGCAAAAAAATATTGAAGATAATAAGGCCATATTCAGAGATTTTGTGCCGATCATAGAGGGGGATTTTAATGTCAGCATAGTATTTTTAAATAAGACCAAGGAAGAATTTTTTAGCCATAAGGAGAAGGTTAATATTTCAGATCAAACTGTTCCTGTTTTGGTGGGTTATAAAGCGGAAAAAATCCATTCTGACAATTATATGCCTTTTTGTACCGACCGGCATAAAATATTTTCTGATCCGAGATTAGGATTCAATAAAACCGATTCAATAGTGGGAATAGTATTGACGGAGAAGAAACCCGATGTCCAACTCGTCCGGTTTGACGATGAAAGTGATGTTGTCGAGATAACAGATATCGAGAAACAAGGCAGCTACTATGTTTTTAAACATCCTTTGGCAGATTTGAGGTCAAGCCACTACCATTTGATAGTTAAACACGAGAGTACTGAAATTTATAAAAAAATCATAGCTGTTCTTCCCTTGATTATAGAAAAACCGAGATGGTTTGAGTGGTCTGATACGCCTTCATCCGGGAATTCCTATATATTTGAATTGGCTCGGCAGTACTTGAATATTGATGATCTGGAAACTGCCATTGAATACTTTAATAAACTGCCACAAGAGTTATGGAATGCAAAAACGCTTCCTGTCATCTCGCGTGCATATTATCGAAACAAGGATTACGAAAAAGTTGTTGAACTTCTCGGAGGAGAAAATGTCACAAAAGACTATTCTGTCCTCCTTCTCCTTGGCAATTCTTCCTTAGAACTCAAACAATTGGAAAAAGCCGCAGAATACTTTGAGCAGCTTAGGAACTATGGAGATACTGTCAAAATCAATCAAGTTCTCGGGGCCATTTTTCTCTCATTGGGAGAGAGAGAAAAAGCCAAAGTGTATTTTGACAGGGCCAAAAAAATACAAAATGAATCTGCAATCAAGAAAGAAGAAAAACTTCGATCAGGAGTAACTCAATGAGAGTACACAACAAGTTTACCCATTTGATTTTGTTCATTTTTCTTGTTTGTTACTTATGTGTTTTTTTTATAGGATCCCAAAGCGGCACTACTGGTGCCGTAAAAGGATTCGTAAAGGATGCCAAGACAGGTAAAGCTATAGCCAAAGTCAAAATAATCTTGGTGAACTCAAAAAATGACGCAATGAAATATGAGCTTCGATCGGATAAAAAAGGAAATTATTATAAAGGAGGCCTAACGCCTGGGTATTACAAATTCACTATTGAAAAAGAAGGATTTCTGCCCACATCAAAAACAATACGAGTGAGACTTGGCGATACAATTCAGACTGATTTTGAGCTTAGGATTCTTGAAAACTCGATCAGCCGGGTTCCTGAATCTGTGAAAAAGGCAAAAGAAGCGATGGCCCTGTTAGAAAAAGGCATATATGAAGATGCTGTCAGGAAATTTTCAGAACTGATATCAGAAGATCAAGCCAATCCCTTGCCCTATTTTTACAGAGGGCTAGCTCAAGAAAAAAATAGCAACGCAGAAGAAGCCATTTTAGATTATCAGAAAACCATTGAACTCAAGCCTGATTTTGTACTTCCTTATGCTAGGACTGCCAAGACCATGCGAGGCAGCAGAACTACGAAAAAGCCAGAGAATTTTATCAAAAATCTGTTGAATTGGGTGATCAAGATATCACAACCCATTATAACTTTGGTGTGGTGTTGATAAATCTTGGAAAAAGCACGGAAGCTAAAACTGTGTTCGAAAACTTACTCTCACTGGATGAAGAGTATGCTGATGCCTATTATCATCTCGGAATCATCTCTATCGGCCAGGGGGAATCTGAAAGAGCAAAAGAGCATCTTCAGAAGTTTATCAAGTTGGATCCAAAAAACAAGAATGCGCCTATTGCCGAAAAAATAATAGAGAGTTTGAAGTGATATTTGCAACTTTTTTCCCAAATATCTTGACTTTTACTCTTATATTAGCTAAATTGCTTAACGTATAGGATGTTGAAGCAAAAATTTTTGTTACTTTGTTCACATTGAGGGATTAATATACATCTAAGAAAACTAAATTTAAGGAGTTAAAATGAAAAAATTTGTAAAAATGTTTTTAGTCTTATTTTATCTTTTGGCGATTCTCTGTTCGCTGACGTTCTCTCAGTCCCAAGAAAATGGTGCGATTGAAGGGAAAGTAGTAACTCCAGAGGGAGAAGGCCTTCCCGGTGTAACGGTCTCAATTTCGTCTCCTTCTCTTATAGGAGGCACTCAAGGTGTTTTCACCAGCATAACTGGCAAATTCCGGTTCGTCGCTCTTCTTCCTGGAATTTACGAAATTGAAGCCAAGCTAGATGGATTCAATCCACAAAAGAAAGAAGGTGTCCGCCTTTCGGTAGGAATGACGCTGACCGTAGACTTTGTTCTTACAATAGGCACGCTCAGCGAATCTATCGAGGTCCTTGGAGTAGCTCCTCTTATCGATGTTAAAGATTCACAAACATCTGTAACGAACATGTCAAAAGAGTTCATCAATAGTCTTCCAGTTGGGAGAGATGTCGGAAGTCTAATTACGCTCGTTCCCGGAACCATTGGAACCGAATCCACTGAACGGGCAGTCGCATTTGGAGGAAATAATAACGGAGTAATGTTCCAGGTTGATGGTGTTGGAGTGAATAATCCTGAAGGTGGTGTTCTTGATACAGATCTGGATTTCAACACTGTCGAAGAGGTCAATGTCATGGGATTAGGATCTCCGGCCGAATACGACGGATTTAATGGGCTCATTATGAACACTATAACCAAATCCGGCGGAAATAATTTCCACGGTGTTGTTGACCTTTACGGTGGTTTGGGAAACTGGGTCAGTGATAATTCCGATGACCCGGATCTGCTGACAACTTTCAGAGATTCATATCAGGCCCATTTCAGCCTGGGCGGTCCCATCGTAAAAGACAAATTATGGTTTTACTCCGCATTAGAATACGCAAGGAGTCGAGGAGATATCGAAGATCTGGAGGAGGATAGGACTGGAAACAGGATCAAGCTTTTTGGAAAACTTACTTGGCAAATAAGTCCAAAGGACCGCTTTTCTGGTTACTTCCAGTATCTGAATTCTGAAAGTACAAACCGTGATCTGGGTCCCTGGATGTCCCCCGAGGCAGCCAGTGGAGAAAGCCGTGACCAGAAAACATATAATCTCAGTTGGCTGCATATCTTTTCAGATCGTACTTTTTTGGAAGCTAAATTCAGCGGCTTTGACTGGCTGATCAAAGATATCCCTACAGTAGAGTCTGAAAATCCGCTGCATATAGATGAAGTCATAGATTATCAAACAGGAAATTTTTGGGGACCCTGGGATGCCTACCGTAACCGAAATCAGGCTAATTTATCTGTGAGCCACCATGCCGAAAATTTTTTAGGAGGTTCCCATGACTTTAAATTCGGTGTAGAGTGGGAACGCTCTCCCAGCAGGACTTATGCCCGTCCAGCCGGCAAGGATGAGGATGGAAATTGGGCTAATTATTATGATTACGATGGCGAGCCCTACGCCAAAACTGTTTTGACAGAATATGATGTTCGTCCAATAAACAAGCGCTTGGCCGCTTATGTCCAAGATTCCTGGTCCATCGGTGAAAAACTGGTTATTAATCCGGGTATTCGCTTCAACATTTGGAGAGGTGAGCTGGAAGGAGATCCGCTGGACAGGGGAAATGTCTTTGAACCCAAATTAGGGATCGCTCCACGACTCGGCATAACCTATGATGTTTTTGGCGACAATTCAACCGCTCTGAAATTTCACTATGGAAAATATTATCATCCATTCATTAATTTTATTTACAGCTGGATGGGTGAAAGAGAAAGCGCATATGAGTATGTAATAGGTTCGGTTATGAATATGTGGTCAGAAGAGGAATTTGAAGAGAGCGGAGAACATTTTGAAGGTTATCCGTTTCCCGAAGATGAATACGTACTCGATTTTGTCGATGTGTGGAATCCCCATAAGTTTGAGATGAGTAAAGATATTAGCTTCCCCTATGTGAATCAGTTTACAGTTGGAGTTGAAAGAGCTCTCAATGCAGATCTATCTGTAGCGGTTAACTACATTTATCGCACTAATCACGACCTCCTGGATATGGTTTTAACAAATGGAGAGTTTGAGTCTAATAAGTGGACCGATAATGAAGGATCAAATCCTACTGGTGAAACCTTTGATGTATGGGAAGTTACAAGTGACACAGACGAACATGTTTATCGAATCTATAATCCCATACAAGGTGATTTCAACGGCTTGGTAGGCTACACCCCATACGCCAAATACAGTGGCATCGAATTGGTCTTTAATAAGCGCTTTTCAAACAGGTGGCAGATGCAGGCTTCATATCTTTACGGCAAAGCCTGGGGTACTTCCTCTAACGAACACGACTCTGATGGAGATAACTCTTTTGCTAATTCAGGAGCCTTCTCCTTCGACCGTAATTTACAGACCAATATAGACGGTCGCCTGACATATGATGCCACTCATATGGTAAAAATACAGGGATCATGGTTGATGCCAGGGGATGTTAGTTTAGGTGCAAATTTTGTCTTTTCCAGTGGCATGCCATATGCGCGAAATGCAAGGACAGATGTCAGGGATAGGGGTGACACCGTGTGGCTCAAAACAACCGAGACAGGTGAATACCGACTTCCTGATATTTTTCTTTTGGACCTGAGATTGGAGAAGATCTTTAATCTCGGCAGTGTAAGATTAAGTCCAATGGTGGATATCGCCAACGTGTTTAACTCTGGCACCATTACCAACGTTGTTACCAGTGACTGGTCCGAGGCCGAAAGGCCCTTTCAGGATCCGCAGGATATTGTTTCTCCCAGGCGCTTTAGATTAGGAGTTCGGCTTATATTCTAATTTTTTTACTTTTTCTAATTTAAAGTTCCAGTAGATAAAAAAGGGGGATTAAATCCCCCTTTTTTTTCTGTTTTTGATAAATTGTTACTAGGGAGTGAAACGTTTGTATCTATATATCAAACAAATTCTTAAGAGTAAAATTGGGTTTATAGCCCTGATGTTTTTTGTGTTATTTTTATCTTTATCACTTTTTTCATCAGATTTTGAAAAGAAATATAATTTGAAATCCCAAATAGACAAAAAAAACGGTATCATATGGTACAAGCATAAAAAAGGTAGCGGAAGCAATACAAAAATCTACCCGTATATCGGAAAAAGGATTGAAGATAACCAATGCTTTTTACGTATGGTTATCTTGTATCAAGGGCCGGACAATTTGTTCATTAAAGAGTACATATTTACTGTCGATGATGAAGAATATATCCTTACTCCGCGAAATACAATTCAGACAGTCGAGATGGGTGAAAACCCTGTTGGTGGAAATCCAAACACTGCCAGTAGGGGAATTTGCGAAGTTTATGATGTGGCAGCAAATCAGGAGGAATTTGACTTGATGGAAAAGATCAGCAATGCCAAGACAGTCAAATTACGCTACAACGGAGTCAAAGGCTATAAAAAGGAAAAAATTCACAACAGTTCAAAAAAAGCTATCAAAGATGTATTGGATGCCTTTAAAGAATTTACAGGGATGAACGGGAAGACGTTTTAGCGCTTGATATAATCCATACAGATCCGGAATCCCATATGATCGTCGCTGCTGTTCTGTCCGTCCCCGGTCCGAGCGGCAGAACGCAGATTATGACCTCCTTCCGGCGTAATGAAGCCGGATCTATCCGTCCAGCTCCCTCCTCCACGATTAACGCGTTCCTGATCCGGTTTGCCGGTGTTTGGAGGTCCTAATGGATTTTTATAAGGGGAAATGTTGTAATAATCGGTTTGGAAGACATCATGGCACCATTCCCACACATTCCCAGCCATATCCAGCAGGCCATAAGGTGATGAACCCTTTGGATATGAACCTACCGGTGAAGTCTCTGTATAACCGTCATTTATATTTTTGTCCGGTTGTCGAGCATCTTTGTATTTGTTCCAGTAATTGATATCCGCATAGTTGGCATTGGTGCCTTTTGGTTTTTCATTCCCCCAGGGAAATTTCCGTTTGTCTGTGCCGCGAGCTCCTTTTTCCCATTGAGCGGCTGTTAGTAATTTGAAATCCAATCCCGTCTTTTTTGAAAGCCAATGGCAATAGGCCACAGCATCGTTCCAGCTCACGCTGACAACGGGATGATCGTCCCCCTGCTCGAAATAGGTGTTTTTCCAGTTCCCGTCCAGTCTGACTACCCACTCTCCTTCCCAGAATTGCCAAGACCCATTCCCATTTTCTGCGTCGGTCACATATCCGGTTTCTTCTACAAATTTTCTGAACTGTCCGACTGTTACAGGAAATTTCCCCATCCAGTAATCTTCTAGAAAAACTTTGTGAACAGGTCTTTCGTTCGACAATCCTTCTTCCGAGCCCATGGGAAATTCTCCTGCTGGAATGTAGACCATAACATGGCCGCCATTGAATTCCGCCTCCCAAAATTCCTTTTTATTTTTATAGATTCGTTTTGCTGTATTTTGAATTTTTATGATGTCTGCCGGTAGGTCTTTATCCAACCCCTGGTAAATATTTTCAATCCATGTCTCGGCATTTGTGTAAGCGGTTCCCCAGGAATCATATCGAGGAGGAAATCCTTCTTTTTTGATTTCCTCAAGGCTTTTTCCATCAGACTTTTTTTTCATTACCAAGCCAATCGTTTCCTGTAGCATATCCCGGGTGGATTTGAGGTCGTCAAGGTCTGAAAGCTCATAGTGTCCGGGGATTATCTTTGCATCTTTCGGGATTATGCGGATCAGCTCCTTTATGTTCTCCAACATGCCCATAATACTTCCGCCAGCCTCGAGATCGACTGTAGGAAAACTGGAAATTCCGGAGTTCCAGAGGTCACCCATGTGGATAACGTTAGAATTAGTAAAGAACACAACAACATCATTGTCAGTATGGCCATGTGGGTAGTGGACGAGATTAATCTTTTCCCTGTTGAAAAAGATGGATATCCGTTTGTCAAATGTTATTGTTGGCTGAGCTTCACTAGGCATATGCAATAACCGTTTTTGCGCATTGGCATGGGAAATAATGATTGAAGATTTTCCGAGAGCCATGTTGCCGTGGGTATGGTCTGCATGATGGTGCGTGTTTATTATGAACTTGATCTTTCCTTTAGTGATTTTTTTTAATTCGGCTCGGATTAAATCGGAAAGGGGAGCGAATTGCGTGTCGACCATAAGGATCCCATCCGGCCCTGCAGAAACCGCGATGTTGCCAGCCACATCTCCTGTCGCCTCGAGCACGTAGATATTGCCGGCCACGTGAGTCGTTATGATCTTGACGTTGCTGAGGTCCGGCATGTCCTCTTGGAACCTTCCATGACATAAAGAGATGATAAAAATAATAGATATGGATAAGTACAGTTTCTTCTTATTCATTTTTTCCAACATCTCACAGAAGCGAAGATGATGTCAAATTCCAATCGAAATAGAGCGTTATGAATAAATAAAAATGGGTTGCAGTAAGGCTTCAAAATGATTAAACTTTTTCTTTGTTTAAGCTTGAGAAATATGGAGTAAGCTATCATGAAAATAGATATTGTCTGGGGACAGGGAGAAGGGAAGACTTTGCTCAGTGCCTTTGATAAGGCTCTGCTCGAAGCAGGTATACATAACTTTAACCTGATTCCGTTAAGCTCGGTCATCCCTAAAAATTCTATTGTCGAAGAAGTCGGAAAAGCTCATTTGTCAAATGAGATTGGGGATATTCTGCATGTTGTTATTGCCAGCTTCGGTTGTAAAAAGCCAAATGCGATCATTTCAGCTGGTCTAGGATGGGTCCAAACAGAACAGGGAGGATTGTTCATCGAGTCTAAAGGGGAATTCAGTCAGGAAGACTGTGAGGAGGAAATAAGAGTTGGTCTGACCGAGATGTTGGAATCACGCGGTTGGAACGGCGAAATAAAGATGAAAGTTATTTCCCATAGAGTGATCGAGCTAGCCAACGTAACCGTTGCAGCGATTTATCGCGATTTGTGATACCATTTTGATATGAGAGTTCCGCAAAAGAAAATTCTCTATTTTACCCTCCCCGTGCTAATCTTGCTGGTGGCTCTTGTTTGTTTTCTATTTATTCCAAAAGGCCCATTATCCCGACTTAAAGGGGCTGAAAATTTTAATTATATCATCATCAGCGTTGACACACTGCGGGCCGACCGGATTGGATGTTACGGATTTTCTGACGTGAAAACACCTACCATGGACATGTTTGCCTCACGGGGAGTGAAATTCGAAAAATGTTTTGCCCAGACGCCGCTGACCCTGCCTTCCCACACTTCGCTCTTGACTGGCACTTATCCCACATTTCATGGGGTTCGGGATAATGGAGGTTTTTTAGTACCGCAGGAGATGACTACCCTGACAGAACTTATGAAGCAAAACGGATACCAGACTTCCGCTTTTGTTGCGGCTTATGTGCTGGATTCAAAATGGGGATTGGACCAAGGTTTTGATTATTATTTTGATAATTTCGATTTGAGCAAGTACAAAACCATTTCTTTAGGAAATGTGCAACGTCCTGGGGATGAAGTTATGGATCAAGTTATTCCTTGGTTAGAGGAGCATAAACAGCAGAAGTTTTTCACCTGGATTCATCTGTATGATCCTCACACACCTTATGAACCTCCATCTCCCTATTCTGAAATGTATCCCAATCGTCCCTATATCGGAGAAATCGCCTATACAGACTCTCAGATAGCCAGATTATGGGATTATCTTGAAGAAAACGGACTGGTAAATAACACTATTCTCGTTTTCACTTCTGATCATGGGGAAAGTCTAGGGGAACATAGAGAAAGCGGCCATGGTTTTTTCATCTATCAGGCTGGCATTCATGTCCCTCTCATTTTTGTTACGCCATTTGAACATATCTATGGTCTCAGCCGTTCATCAGTCGTATCACTGGTCGACCTAATGCCTACTATACTCGAACTAGCCCAAGTTCCCATTCCTATTCAGGTGCAAGGCAAAAGCCTGCTTCCACAGTTTTTTTCTGTAGGCAAAGATGAGGACTTTTCTTACTCGGAGACCTATTATCCACGATTCCATTTCGGATGGAGTGAATTGAAGAGTTATCAAAACGAGAGGTTCAAACTGATCGTTGCGCCCAAACTTGAACTTTATGATCTTTCAAATGATCCGGAAGAATTGAATAATATCGTCGATTCCCAACCTGAGGAAGCCCGTAGGTTTATGAATCTTATCAATGAGTTTATTGTTGAGACCGGAAAAAATTCCTATAAATTGGATTACAGCCATATGGATGAAGAAAGCCGGCAAAAGCTAGCAGCTCTTGGATATATTGGCTCGTATACAGCCTCCTCATCGCTTGAGGGAAGGCGGTTGGGCGACCCCAAGGAAAAGATAATCATTTTCAACCGGTTGTCTGAAGCAAGAGAACTTGGACTTGAGGGAGAGTTTGAGCAGGCTGCCAAAATGATGCTGGAAATCATCGATGAGGATCCGGATGTGATCGATGCCTATTCTGCCCTAGGGATTCTGTATAAAAGGGAATGGATGTTAGAAGAAGCCATTAATACGTTCCAGAAAATTCTGGAAATGAAGCCAGATAATAATATTACTGTGATCAATATCTCCAATACTTATATACTGATGGGAAAATTAGATGAGGCGGAGGAATTTATCTTAAATAGACTAGAACTACTCCCGCCGGATTCTCAAATTTATTTAAATCTGGGAAGAATCAAGAATTCAAAAAAGGAATATAATGAGGCTGTGAAGTATTTCGATAAATGTGTTGAACTCAATCCTTCATCAGCCTCGGCTTATAATGCTCTTGGAGGAATTTATGTCATTCAAAATGATCTGGATAAAGCCGAGAGCTATCTTAATAAAGCAGTTGGGCTTAATACTAAGTTGAGAGACCTGCATTACAATTTTGCCCAGCTTCAGGAAGCCCGAGGTGATCCGTCCGGGGCCATGTCAGAGTATCTCGTGGAGCTGGAGAATATCCCTCATAATTTCAGAGCCAGTTACAACCTTTCCCGTTTGTTTAGAATCAGCAAAGATACGGAAAAAGAATTGGAATACCTGGATAAGACCATAGAGAGCAATCCGGAATTTCCCCTAAGCTATTTTTACAAAGCACGGATTTATCTCAATCGGGGAGAGAAATTTGAAGAGGCGATCGCCATGGTGCAAAAGGGGATCGAGTTGAAACCTGAAGATGATCAGCTCCCTCTTGGCTATTACCTGCTGGCTGACCTGTACAATAGAATAGGGGATTACACAAAATCCAAGGAATATTTACGTATGGGTGAAGAAGCCCGGAATAATATTAAAAAAGAATAAATTTCAGCTTTTATGAATAATCCAGAATTATTATCGTAGGAAATTAAGAATGATAATGAAAATTTTTGTCAATGAGCGAATCCAGTCTTTTCCTGAGAATATGACTGCGGGAAAACTCCGAGACGAAAAAAAACCCGGGGCAGATGTGATCATTGTCAACGGGTATCCCTGTGAAGAAGATTCTATTTTAAAAGAAGGGGATCAAGTTGCTTTGATCAAGAAAGGAGAGATCCCAAAAAGTGAGGAATTGGAAGCTCTGATGATTGCCCGGCACTCGCCTGGCGTACATGAGCGCATGAAAACGGCCACGGTCGGAGTCGCAGGTCTGGGCGGGCTTGGTTCTTCGGTTTCGATCGCCCTGACCAGAATGGGCCTAGGAACATTGATTATTGCTGACCATGATGTTGTAGAACCGAGTAATCTGAATCGGCAACAATACTCTGTTGATCAAATCGGTTTGTCAAAAACAGAGGCCATGGAAAAAAACCTGGCCAACATGAATCCCTACGTCAAGGTTATTGCCCATAATGTCGTTCTCAACGCTCACAATATTCCCAAAATCTTCAAAACTGCCGATATTATTGTGGAATGTTTTGATCGCGTTGAGGAAAAGACCATGATATTAGAGACCGTTGCAGAATGTATGCCTGAGGTTTATGTAATAGGAGCGTCAGGACTTGCCGGGTATGGTGATAGCAATAGTATTCAGACCCGTAGAATAGGCGAAAAGATCTTTATCATCGGAGATATGAAGAAATCTGCCGGTCCCGGACAAGGCCTGATGGCGCCCCGGGTAGGAATAGCTGCTCATCACCAGGCGAATCTGGTGGTGAGTTTATTGATCGATCCTATTCAAGCAATCTTGAAAATACCGGATCTTGTTGAATAGTAATTCTAATCCGCCAGTGCTTTAGTTGCCTTCAGGAACAGGTCGATTTCTTCGGGTGTGTTGTAATGACAAGCCGATAAGCGGACAGCATCCGGCCATCCCAGAGCATCGAGCGGAACCGAAGAATAGGCATCCCTGATCCTCGCAGCCAATCGGATACCATGTTCCTTGTTGTATCTTGAAATCGCTGTCGAAGAATCCATTCTTCCCAGACGGAATAGAAAGATACACAGGCGATCTTCGAGGCCTTTTGGCATCCCACATACGGTGACATGTTCTTGTCCCAGAAGCCCCTCAACTTTTTCGGACCCGTGCATGGCTCGATGGAGAAGCGCTTTCATGTGGGCATGAATGGCATCTTTTGCGGCGATCATTTGATTGCGCCGATCTTGGGAATGTGTGAAGCGGCTGCCTACCCAGCACAGATAGTCAACTGTTGCCGACCAGCAGGCATACATCATGTGAGCCGGAGAGCCGAGAACCCAATTTGTTACGGGTTTTCCGAGTAAATTCTCATGCGGGAGCTTGGCGAGCCTATCTGATATGTGGGCGAAACCGATCCCTTTGACGCAGTAGGCTTTATAGGGACCAAAAGAATAAACATCGGCACCATAATCCTCAACATCGATCTGACCGTGGGGAGCGTACTGCACAGCATCGACCAGAACATAAAGGTCCGGTTTGATTTTTCTTGCTTCCTGTATGATAGTCTTGACATCATTTATTGCGCCGGTTTGGTTAGATCCGTGCTGAAAAGCAAGGAGACATGTTTCTTTATCCACAATTTCCAGAATCGCTTTTACCGGAACAGAACTTGTTTCCTTGGAAATCTTGGCGACCCGCCACTCCTTTCCCGTGCTTTTGGTGAAATAATTGGTAGCCCCTAACACGGATGGGTGTTCGAGTTCAGTTGTGACAATGTTTGTGCCCGGAATATTTGCAGTAATCGTGTTTATCGCACGGAACATTGTCTGAGTTGCGCTGTGGGCCGGGATGATTTCACCGGATTTTGCACCGAGGAAAATCTTGACATCCTCGATTCCTTTGTCAATCCATTTGGTTATATAGTCAGAGGCTGGATTGAACCGAAACAGTTCGTCTGGAATGGCGGCTTCTTTAGCCAAAGTCTCCAAAACGGTCCGAAGCCTTAATGATCCTCCGGATGCTTCGAGGTAAACTCGCTGCCCAGAATAAGGGTCCCAATCGACGTACAAAAATTTTTGTCTTATCTCTGCCAGAAAGTCAGAAGAGAACATCCCGTTTTCTGTTACTTCCGTCATGTGAATTCTCCTGTCAGTGCTTTAGAATTTATTTGAGTAACACTGATTGTTCAGAAATAAAGTGAATTCTAATTTGTAGTCTACATTCTAATGAAAAAGGATCAAATTTGCAAAAATTTTCGTCTCTGATTGATAAATTCCTTTACGGAGGAAAAAAAAGTTGATATCATCAAAATCCCGATTAGAGGAGGAATCTGAAAATGAAAAAAAATGTGCTCGACGACGTTGAAGAAATTTTATTGATGGGGCCTGGTCCTTCCTGTATTCATGAAACCGTTTATGAAGCATTAAGCCGAAAAACTCTTGGTCATATGGATCCTTATTTCATCATTATCATGGACGAGATCAAAAGGCTTCTCCAGATTGTTATGCAAACCCAGAATAAGATGACCATCCCAGTTTCTGGCACGGGATCTGCAGGGATGGAAACCTGTTTTGTGAACCTGGTAGAAAAAAATGATCCGGTATTGATCTTGATCAATGGTGTTTTTGGACAACGTATGCAGGATGTGGCGACGCGATTGGGGGCTGATGTGGATTCTTTGGAGTTCGAGTGGGGTAACCCTGTGGTTCCAGAAAAAGTGGAAGACAAATTGAGATCGAAAAATTATAAGATTGTCGCAGTCGTTCATGCGGAGACGTCAACGGGAGTGAGAAATCCTGTCGAGGAAATTGGTGAGCTTATTAAGGGAACGGATACGATTTACATGGTTGACACTGTGACCAGTCTTGGTGGAATCGAGGTAGCAACCGATTTGTGGGGCATAGATGCCTTATACAGTGGCACACAAAAGTGCCTCTCCTGCCCCCCGGGTTTGGCTCCGGTGTCGTTTTCTGATAGAGCATTGAGCATTATTCTGAACCGCCAGAGTAAAGTCCCGAACTGGTATCTGGATGTGAGTATGCTGACAAAATATTGGGAAGGACAAACGAGAGTCTACCATCATACGGCTCCGATTAATATGCTGTATGCGCTGTACCAATCCTTGTTTTTGATAACTGAGGAAGGCTTAACAGAAGTGTTTCAGCGGCACCTCGAGAACCACGAAAAACTTGTTGGAGGCTTAGAAAGCCTAGGGATTCAGATGCTTGTGGCGCCCGAATACCGGCTCCCCATGCTTAATTCGATCATCATTCCTGAAGGGGCAGATGATGCCGAAGTGAGGAGTAGACTGCGGCAGGAATACAAAATAGAAATAGGCCCCGGATTAGGACCTCTTGCGGGAAAAATATGGCGCATCGGGTTGATGGGGCACACTGCCCGGGAAGAAAATGTCGATCGTGTTTTATCTGCGCTAAAAGAGATTCTGAACAGATAGGCATTTATTATGAATAATTCATAATGGCCTGGATTATTCACGAGTTGAGATTGCTGCAGCGGCAAGGCAGTTGCTCATGAGCTGTATCTGTATACTGCGATTGGGCTACAACGATGCCGATGTGGTGAGATCGGCTCGCCCTTTGGGTAATAAGTGCTGATGCATATTTTTATAGATGTAAATTTGTTTTATTTTGAAAAAATTGAAATGAAGGCATCAGCATTTATTATGAATAATTCAGGTATGGAGGTTCATGATGGCTCCTGGATATGTAGGAAAAATTCTAAAGATAAACCTGAATGATCTTTCATCCTCGGTCGAAGAAAAGGGAGATTATTTTTTCAGAACCTTTATGGGGGGGAGCGCCATGGCTTCCTATTTTCTCCTGACCGAAATGGAAAAAGGAGTCGATCCTCTCGGCCCGGATAATGTTTTGGTGTTGACGACATCTGTTTTAACAGGTGCTCCTTTAGCCGGAGCCAATCGATTAACGATTGCGGCAAAGTCGCCTCTCAGCGAGGGATTTGGAGAAGCAGAAGCCGGGGGATTCTTTTCTGTCGAACTCAAAAAAGCGGGCTTTGATGCGGTCGTGATCAAAGGCAAAGCTCCTCATCCTGTATACCTCTGGATTTCAGATAATGCTGTGGAATTCAAAGATGCTTCTAATCTATGGGGAAATGATTCTGGCTTTGCACAAAAAACGATCCGTGAAGAATTAAATGATGAAAAGATCATGACCCTCACCATAGGGCAGGGAGGTGAGAATCAGGTCCGTTATGCATGCGTGGTTCATGATCTCCGGCATACCTTTGGCCGTTCGGGCATGGGGGCAGTTTTGGGGTCTAAAAACATCAAAGCCATTGCTGCCAGAGGAAAAAACAATCCGGAACTCCATGATAAGGAGAAAATCAGGGAATTAGGAGCTTATTTTATCAAAAATATGAAAGATCACCCTGTGTGTGAAATCCTGAAATACGGCGGCACATTAGCCTGGGATATGGAAGACATGGATGCAGACGGTGTTCTACCGACATATAACTTCCACGGCGGTTCCTTCGATAAGGTGGAGGAGGTCACGTTCGAAAAGTTGAAAGAGACGGTTTTTTCTGGCCAATACACCTGCTATGCCTGTCCTATACAATGCAAACCAATTTGTGAAGGAGGGAAATTCGATATCAATCCGGATTTTGGGGGGCCTCAATACGAAACTTCCGGTGCCTTTGGCCCGAATATGCTTATAGATGATATTGAAGTCATTGCCAAAGCCCATGAGCTCTGCAATAAATACACCCTCGATTCCATAGATGCGGGAATGACGATTTCATTCGCTATGGAGTGTTATGAGAATGGACTTATAACCAAAGAGGATACTGACGGGATTGATTTGTCTTTTGGGAACGGAGAAGCGGCCTTGGAGATGATCAAAAAGATTGCTTTCAAGCAGGGATTTGGAGCTTTGCTGGCAGAGGGGAGTTTCCGGGCGGCCAAAGTTATAGGCAACGGAGCCGATCGATTTGTTTGTGCCGTAAAAAAGCAAAGTTTTGCCATGCATGAGCCAAGGGGCAAGAATAATATCGGCTTCGCCTTTGCACTTTCCCCCACAGGAGCCGACCACATCGAAGCAGCCCATGATATGCCCTTTGAAGAGGGGAGATGGGCTGTTCCCGATCTGTATCCCATCGGAATCCTGAAAGGGGTCCCCGCTCGTGACCTCAGCCCCGATAAAGTCAGATGGTTTGTTCTAAATCAACATATCTACAGTCTACTGAATACGCTGTCTCTATGTTTTTTCACGGCAGGTCCGGCTCGGCTATTCCGTCTGAATCACATCGTGGAAATGGTGGCGGGAGCCACAGGTTGGGAAACAAGCTTATTCGAACTCATGATGCTCGGAGAGCGAACAACCACCTTAGCCCGGGTTTTCAACGCTAGAGAAGGTCTTGATCGCAAGGACGATGCGCTTCCCGACAGACTTTTTGAACCTCTTGAAACAGGCCCACTAACAGGAGTGAAATTAGACAGAGAAGAATTTGAAAAAGCCCTGGACTGTTATTATGAAATGATGGGATGGGATGTGGCCACCGGAGTGCCACGAGAGGCCAAGCTCTATCACCTCAACATCGCCGATCTTACCAGGTTTTAACGTACTGCTGCTCTCTACAGTATTATTTCTTTGTCACTGAATCTTAGTATTTCGATATTTTTTAGAGTATCGGATCCGTCTCTCTGTTGTTGATTATCCTCGACTATGAACGTTCCCTCAGCTTCTGTGATTTTGTACTCGGTGTATATGCCTGAAAACACGGCCGTATCCGTGCCGATTCCGCCATCCATGGTATCGTTTCCGCCTCTTCCTTCGAAGATATTATTCCCGGCATTGCCAGTGAGTGAGTTATCGAAGCCATTTCCGATTAAAGAAGAATTGTTGTTGCCCGTTAGGTTAACATTGACAAGATGCTGTGATTTATAGGTGTAAACTAAGGATTCGTCAAATTTAAGAGAAAAGGTTCCCTCAAAATACTCCGGCAGTTCAGGCGTGTAGGTCAGATAAGGAGGGAAGAATTTTTGGATCAAAGCATATCCATCTGAGTCAAGCTCTTTCATCCTCTCACGGCTGCCGGCAAAATAACGTCCGAAATGGGAATATCCCTCTGGTACATCCTTAGGACTGATATCTCTTCCTTCGTATTTTTTCGGTCTTACCGTCCATAAATCATAATAATTATCGATGAGGACACCGACATATTCATTGGCGTGCTCTTGAGGTTCGTCATCCGGCCAAGCGCGCCATCCTTTCTCTGCCGCTGCGTCATTTGCTTTCTGCATTTCGGCGATCATCGCGGGCCGGGTAACCTTGATGCCGTTATCATGCACAAGATGCCATATCTCCTCAAATGAGGCATCACGGGTTATGTGATTCATGTAGTCCTTCATCCCTTCGGCCGGATTTTCATTCCCGCGCAAATCCTGCATGCTCAGATCCGTTCCTCTTCCCAGAGGGCCGCGCATAGCCTCGTGAAGATCGGGTTCGGTATTAAAAAAGACCATGGTGGCCTTTCTATCGGCCATAGCATTTGCAATCATAGATTTGTCGCTCCCATATTCCGATCCCGGATAGTCGATCAGGATGAATTGGAGGATATTTCGGGCTTTTTTGATCTGGTTATCTGTCCATCCGGCTTGTGCCAGCATATGGATGGGTTTGCCGTTTGGGGCCAGGATTTTTGTGTATTTTGTGAAAATATCCCTAATTACGGATGGGACATCCTCCGGCAATTCCACGATGCCGTTTGGTGACGCAGAGATGTCTATTTCAGGAAGTGTGACAAGCTCCTCATCAGACTTTTTGCATGCTAGAAATGTCATTAAAAAACCAAGGATTATTAAAGTGACGTATAATTTTTTCATGTTCTCTCCATATTTTGGGGGATTTATGGATTCTTTCTATCACAAGTTCTCCAACAGATCAAATTACCCCTCTCTGTCTTGAATCAAGTGAAAAAAAATATTAAGATTCCAACATCAAAAATAAGGAGGGAGACAATGGCACTAAAACGATTTTTATTGGTCATTTTTATGTCAGTATTGGCCGTAAGCCTACTGCTGACATCTAGTCCGAGAGAGCAAAAAACTCCCATAAAAACAATCCTGACCAATTGCAATATAATCGACTGTACAGGGAACGAACCCCTTAAGAATATGTCCGTTGTGATTGTCGGAAACACTATCACGGATATCCTTCAGGGGACCTACAAAAAGTCAGTAGGTGAAAAGAATGTCCGGATATTAAATCTCGAGAATGGATATGTTCTTCCAGGTTTATGGAATGTGCACATGCACATGGCTGCTCTGTTGCCCGATCCCAACCATCTCCAGGATGATGAATCCCTTCCTTCGGCAGTTATCCGGGCAGGGTTGAACGCCATGGATGGTCTTCGGTTCGGGGTCACAAGCATACGCACAGTGGGAGAGAGAAGTTATCTGGACATAGCCTGGAGAGATGCTTTTGACAGCGGGTATTTTATGGGTCCACGGATCTTTGCCAGCGGAGATGCTTGACGATGAGGTCGAGGCCGCTGTGGAAGTTGCCCATCACAATGGGTTGCGTGTCGCCTCCCACTCGAGAGAACCGGCAACTTACCGTTCCGTCCAGGCTGGTGTGGATAGTATCGAGCATGGATATGGATTGAAGGACGAGACAATCAAACTGATGGCCGAAAAAGGTACGTTTTATGTTCCCACTATCATCTGTAATCTGAGCGACCAGTACATCAAGGAGCGGGACGAACGGCTGGTTATTGGGATTACTATATCACGGATGAACTGAAAAAAGGTTTTTTGGCCGATGCCGAGGAGGCAGCCGGTTTTAAGAGAGGCAAAATAAAATGAGAACTAGGTCGTTTATTTTATGACGGGACATAACTTTTTAATCTCATCGTCATATCCGGTCATTTCCCACCTTGTAAGCGCCATGGGAATCATTCCGGCTGCCAGAAAACCGTCAATAAACTCGCGTAAGTTGAATTCGTCTCCTAATTGCATAGCCCGTTCCCTAAACAGCTTCATGAATTGGGCCTTTCCAACCACGCAGCCTGTATGAAAACCCGGAAACCGCAGGTTGGATTGCTGTTCGTACCACACCATCCGGTCATCTGCATCAGACCAGCCGAGCGGCATTAACTCTGCGCAGTACTGCCTTGCCTCGGTAAAGTTTATCTCGTTGCTGTGCATTCTAAGGTCAGGAAGTGAAAGGCTCATATGTGAAGCGTTCATGAGGTATTCAACTTCTCTGCCCCTTTGCGACCGATTATCGAGTACACCCGCCTGCATCAGCAGCTCTTCCAGGCTGACAGCCCATCCCTCCGAACGAATCCAATCCATATTATAAAGGCGCCTCGCACGTCGGATCTGACGGTTATCAAGCTCTAATCTTTGCTCATCGAACAGATGGCCAATAAATTCATGCGTTTCACCGGGTAGCACCTCTCTCTCCCGGGCTCTGCTATCGATTGTAGGGATCGCCGGCAATGGACCTCTCGGTTCGTTTGGATCACTGTAGTCTGCGGCATCAAGCCAGTCGGGGACTGTTAAGATTTCCTCGTCTCGGAGGAACTCAAGAACGAAATTCAGGGCTATGTCCAAACGACGGTACCATTCCTCTTCAGTATCTGCCACCTCAAGCTCGGGAAGGTTGCGGTTCCTGTTTTCTTCTAATTTCAGAAAGGTTACAATACGGTTATATTCGTGTGTCGAGATGCAGAGACACTCCTCCCAGGTATAGGGAAAAAGATGAACGTTTTGCAGCCACCAGTTGTAGTTCTCTATCCCGATGCCGGCGGGGGCAGTCATACTGCTCTTATTCTCCACGAGCCATTTACCATAGTTTTTAACCGCATCTCGCGCCCGTTCTGCATCAGGAACCAGATCCGGATGGTATTCCGCCAGGCGGTTTGCAAGATTTTGGTACCTGCCGGCCTCGCGATCAATATAATATATGGCAATGGTTGCCAGATCCCCCGCTGCTTCGGTAAGGTTCTGCTCGGCCTGTTTGTAAATCTCCGGGATAGACTTCAGCTGTGTTCTGAATTCATCAATTTTATTATCCGGGAGAGGCAGACCATTGCGTATCCGGAGATTGATATTTATGACAGGCCCGGCTCCTCCTTGGGATGGGAGGTAGAAAACGGGGTCACGTGACCAGGGTTTAAGGACGCGTTGGTAAAATTCCATCCCGTTCATTTCCGCCCAGACTAAAACATAGTCGACTTGCTCTGCGACAGGCCAGCTGTTTGGATCGATGGCAGCCAGCCGCTTCTGGTATTGCTTCAGACCGAGACTTTGTTCCTCCATTGTGGCTTTGGAGTAATCGGGTAGACCGTTAATGAGTTCTGGTTTCTGAAATTCACGGAACTCCTGAAACAGGCTGATGAGGTCGTTGTAATCACTGCTGGAGACCACAGCGGCTTCCTCTTTTTTCTGAGTGCTGCATGATAATGTGAGTCCCAAAAGAAAAATCAATACAATAGTTAAATAATTTCTTCTATGCATAATATTAACCTCCTGGTTTTATAAGGATTTATTTTTTTCTGATTACATAAAAATATCACACGAATAAAAAAGGTGTCAATTCTGATGTTTATTTCTAACTTAAATAAAGCGCTAAAAAAAAAGTCCTTGACAAAATAAAAACACCGTGTTTACATGTTAGCGAACATGGCAACTAAATTTAGTAAAAAGCATTCTCAAGCATTTGGTAATCACATAAAAACCTTAAGAATGGCAAGAAATATTGGGCAAAGAAAGTTGGCAAAAGCTATAGGTATTTCTCCTTCTTATCTGAATGATATAGAAAACAATAATAGATATCCTCAAAAAAAAGAATTAATAAAAAAAATCGCTTATGTTTTAGAAGCGAATTTAGATAATTTATATGACCTTGCTGGAAAAGCCAAAAATAAAATCCCTCCAGATATTCCTGATATTATTAAGAAAAATAAGGAAATTCCATCATTAATGAGAACCATAAATATGTACGGATTAACTAGCATGGAAATAAAAGAAATAAGAAGAAAGATTGAGGAGGAACACATGAAAGCAATTGTAATTGCTGCAGGAATGGGCAATCGATTGATGCCTTATACAAATGATTTACCAAAATGCATGCTTGAATTTGGAGGAAAGACACTTTTTCAACGTCAGATCGATGCTTTTAAAGCATGTAAAGTAAAAAACATAGTGGCCATAAAAGGATATAAAGAAGAAAAAATTAGTTATCCCGGAATTAAATATTATTTCAACGATAATTATAAAAATAATAACATCCTGAATTCATTATTCTATGCTGAGGAAGAAATTAAAGGAGGAGTAATTATTTCCTATTCAGATATTCTTTTTGAAAAACAAGTCGTGGAGAGACTGCTTGAATCTAAAATGGACATTTCAATTGTCGTGGATATAGATTGGAGAGGATATTATGAAAATCGCAAGGATCATCCCATAGAAGAAGCGGAAAATGTTATTTTTGATGCTGAAAACAATGTTGTGGAGATAGGAAAAATTTTGGCGAAAAAGCATGATGTTCATGGTGAATTTATTGGCATGATGAAACTTACTGAGAGAGGTTCTGAGATTTTCAAAAGACATTTTAATCGTTCCAAAAAGCTTTTTTGGGGAAAACCGTTTCAAAGAGCATCTACTTTTGAAAAGGCGTACTTGACCGATATAATTCAGGAAATGGTTGATTTGGGAGTTCCCATACACTGCGTTATTATTAAGCGCGGCTGGAAAGAAATCGATACGGTTGAGGATTATAAAAAAGCCATAAAAGAATTTGAAGATTAAAGAAGAACAGAACATGTCCGATATGAAGCAAGAGCAGTTTTGGAAAATAAGATCAGATAAATACAATAATCTTAAGTGGGTACATGAGCGGGCTTATATCAAGGCGTTTAAATCCGCAGTTGATTTTAGTAACAACAATCTAGTTTTAGATGTAGGGACAGGTACTGGAGTTATAGCCCATGCAATAGCTCCATTAGTAAAAGAGGTAATAGGCCTTGATATTTCCCAGGACATGCTCGACCACAGCAACTGGAAAGATAATAAATATTTCATCAAAAGAGATATTCGAGATTCTATATTTTGCGACAAAGTTTTTGACAAGGTAACAGCAAGAATGGTCTTCCACCATATTACTGAAAAAACTCAGGAAGCAATGGATGAGTGCTATAGGATTTTAAAAATTGGCGGAAAGATGGTCCTCTCAGAAGGAGTGCCCCCAGCACCAGAAGTTAAGGAAGACTATAAAAGAATATTCAAATTAAAAGAAAAAAGGCTAACTTTTACAGAAGAAGATCTTGTAAGCCTTATGAAAAACTCAGGCTTTAAGAACATCAGAATCTTTGTTCATATAATGAAAAATTTCAGTGTGTGTGACTGGCTAAATAACAGCGGTCTGCCTAAAGACAAACAAAATAAAATATACAAGATGCATGTAAACGGCTCCGAAATTTTTAAAAAAGCTTATAACATGAAAAATGTAAATGGTGACTGCCTGATTGACACTAAGAATCTTATCCTCGTCGGAGAAAAATGAAAATAATTTTATGAAGTCATAAGAACAGAGTACTGGAAGTTTTAAGACGGTACAACTAGAAGACTTAAGCTCCAACAGCAAAAATCAGAATAAAAAGGAAGTAAAAAGATTTAAAGAAGAATAAAGAGGATATAATGAATAAAACATTTTGGAACATTTGGACTTCTTATGCAACTTACTACTTTGGGAAAGTAAATTTAAGCATAGTGGTCCCGGCGCTTTTAGTTACATATAAGGATTTGAACCTGCATAGCGTCGGTTTGGTATCAAGTGGATTTTTCTTTGCCTACGCCATTGGTCAGTTTTTGCATGGCCAGATTTCAGAACGATTTAATCCATTTGTTTATATATCGCTAGGTCTCATATGCTCCGCTGCTATGAACTTACTTCTCGGATTTACAGCAGGATTTTTTGTTTTGTTATTTGTCGGAGAAATTCTTGATGGTGGATTTCAGGCAATGGGGTGGTCATCTATTGTGAGAGCTAATGCTGAGATTCAAAAAGATGCAAAAAGCAGGGAGAGGACATCTACAATCCTGGGCACATCTTATCAAGCAGGAAATTCTATTGCATGGCTTATTTCTGCATTTGCTGTTGGAACATGGGGCTGGCAAGCCGGATTTTGGGTTGCAAGTGTTTTCTTGTTTGCAAGAGGAATATCTCTACTACTCACTAAGCCAGAAATGGAGTTTAAACCAAAACAAAAGGTAACAGCTCAGGTTAGATCAACATTATCATTCCCTATAGTCATGAGTGGCATATCATTATGTTTTTTGAATATGGTTAGATACGGGGTTATCACCTGGATACCCTTATATTTCTTTATAGAAGGAAATTTTGGGATAGGAGACATGGAAAAGGTTGGTTTAAAAGTATTTCTGATCCCAGTATTTGGTATTTTTGGTACTTTAGTATACAACAAGATAAAACTAGACAAGGATATTACCAGTATTGTCTTTTTAAGCCTTTTGGGAGTTAGTTTCATAATTTTTCCATTAACAAGTGGCTTATTAGCAACTGCAATTTTGTTGATTGGCAGTTTCTTTTTATACGGACCACATGTTTTCTTAGTGACAACATGCCCCTCAAGATTCAAAGATGAAAATGTTGTAGCTGCATCGACAGGCTTCATAGATGGAATGGGTTACGTAGGAACTGTATTAATCGGGATAATCGTTCCTGTCTTAGTTGATATGGGACAAGGAAAATGGAATTATGTATTTACATTCTGGGTAGTTCTATCATTTGTAGCTGCCGTTTCTGTTACTCTTGCATATTTTCTCCATTTTAAACGCAACAATGCCTGCAAAGAGGAAGCCCCACTAAATCCTTGAGGAGAAGGAAATGAAAACAAAATCTATAGTATTGTTTTTAGTTCTAGCTATTCTCTCAGTGTACACTTTTGCTCTTGACAGCGAAGAAGTGACTACAAAAACTTCCAAGCTTACAATTGGGGGAAGACTGCAAACTCAATACCAGTACGTAAATTCCAGCCCATATACAAACCGGCTTATTCTGCGGAGAGCGCGCCTGACTTTCCAGTCTAATTTGGCTGAATGGGCATATATTAAGGTGCAAATTGAGGCAGGGAAACAGCACTTCACTTTAAAAGATATCTATTTAAGCTTGAAGCCAGAGTGGTTTTATATCTTCATCGGACAGAAACATGTTCCCTTCTCCAGAGAGGCTTTAAACTCCTCAAAATATCTTCAAATGATTGAGCGAAACCGTTCATCTGAATTTGCGCCTTTTCGTCAGATGGGAGTCGAGGTGCATGGTTTTGCACTGGATAAAAAATTGGAATATTCAGTGGGCATTTATAATGGAGCAGTAAACAGCAGCTCTGTCTCAAATCTTTCGAACAATATGCTGAGCAAAGTCAAAATCTATCACATTGATATTGGTGCTAGCAAAGACAATAATAAATTTCTCTATGCTGGAAGAATTGATCTCCATCCCTTTGGGTACATGAAAAAGCAGCAGTCTTATCTGGAGGATTTAGAACGTCCTCTTTTAGGCTTTGGAATAAATTTCTATTCATCTGATGATTCTCCAAGCGGAGGCCATAATTCAGGAGTTGCAGAACTTGAAAAAACCTTGGTTTATGGAGGAGATGCTGCCATTAAATTTAAAGGCTTTGCCGGTACCTTCGAATATATACATAGAGACATTTCCTGGTGGAACTCTGATGATCAGACTAAAGAGGCGGCTCAAGACACTTTTACTTTACAGGGTGGATTAATGATAATCCCAAAAAAATTAGAACTGACAGCACGCTATGAATTTGTGAAATTCGATAAAAATGAGTTGCTCCTGGGACCTGATGAGCAAAATATGGATAAATGGCTGACCTTTGGCATGAATTACTTTTTTGAAGCTCATCATTTGAAAATGCAGTTAAACTATATTCTGAAGAATGAAGATATGCCTG
>Ga0114922_10000372_pt1 | contig 43438 bp, 43 predicted proteins | sample AartaG_FD_100975 | JGI IMG/M metagenome (GOLD analysis project Ga0114922, IMG submission 100975) | Deep subsurface microbial communities from Aarhus Bay to uncover new lineages of life (NeLLi) - Aarhus_00045 metaG | ecosystem: Environmental > Aquatic > Marine > Oceanic > Sediment | place... | reverse complement strand
TTGAATAATTTATATGGCAAAATTATTAATCTTTTTTGAATTATTCGAATTATTTTATTGCGACAAATAATTAACTAGAATGAAGCAAATTAAAGGAACACAGTACGAAACAGGCGTAATTCACGGAAGACTCCAAATACTCCACAACGATCACGTGAAATTTCTCCTAGCAGGAAAAAAACTATGCAATCATTTAATCGTGGGAATCACCAATCCCGACCCTACCCTAACTAAAGTCCACGATTCAAATCCTCATCGCAGTATGCTTATCGCTAACCCTTTGACTTACTATGAACGATATGTAATGGTAAGAGAAACTTTATTAGAAAAAGGGTTGGAATTGTCAGAATTCTCTATTGTACCGTTCCCTATAAATGTACCTGAGCTATTAAAATATTACGTTCCAATGGATGTGGCGTTTTTCCTCTCGATTTACGACGATTGGGGCCGACAAAAGAAAAAATACTTAGAATCTTTAGGATTGAATGTTCAAGTTTTATGGGAAGTTCCTTTAGAAAAAAAAGGGCTCAGCGGAAGCGATATTCGTGAATCTATGCTCAAAGGTGGACAATGGGAACAATTTGTACCCCCAATCGTAGCCAAATTAATAAAGAAATGGGATGTAATAAAGCGACTTAAAAATCTAAGTGAAACTAAGAAGCTATAATATTTTTGAAATTCAATAAAATAAAAAATAAAAATAAAGTAGAATAAGTTTCTTATTTCTTCTTTTTACCCTTAGGCCCAATCTTCTTGATTATTATTGCCTCGGCGTGCACTTTACAGTTCTTTAAGATGATCGAGAATCCGCCTGAGCCACCTACTCCAGGAATAGTCATCCCAACAGTTCCCATTGGAACCATCGCGCCCTCTGCTTCCCATTCTTCCTCTTCTTCTTCTTCCGCTAACGCCTCTGCCCATGTTTCGACTATGGGATGGTTAACATCCTGTAACCATTGCTTTAACGCGTTAATATCAGTAACTTCTTCTTCAGTTGCGATTTTAGACAAAAGGTCTTTCGGAAGGAACTCGCCGATGCGGTCTTTTACTCCCTTGTTCATCCATACGACGGTTTCAATTCCTTCATTTAATCCTTGTGATTTTCCGTCATACTGTTGATATTTCGGTGATATGATGTACTGGATGCTGATGCCGTTAAAACCGGGCATCTGTTTGCCGCCGCCCGTTTGGTTTGCCATCGCGCTGAACGGAAGCCCGTTAATTGCTACATCGCCGTAGTTTCGATCTACAATTCCGTGTCCATTTACTTCAGGGATGTAAAAATCGATAGCTTCGAAACAACCGCACGATGTATGTGGGAATTCCATGCCCGAAAACAGATAAATTCTGTCAATTTCTCCTAACGAGCGTTTTTTGATCATCTCGTTAACGCCGGTGTATTCGCCAGCAAGTTCGTTCAAGCATTCGCCTGGGGGAATTTCGAATAAAGGTCCCTTAGGATCGACTTTCGCAGCTGCTCTTGCATCGAACCAATTAATTGAACCGCACAAACTTGTTCGGTCAGGTGTAATGCAACATGCGTGAGTCGGGGCGAAAGATTGGCATAAGACACATCCGTAAAACATGTCTACGTCTTCGTCGTGAATTGTTCGTGCTCTTTCGTCTCTTTTATCGTAAATCTCCATTGCCATAGCATAAGGTTTTTCAATTTCCTTTTCATTTGTGAAAAAAGTTACTTGAGCCTGTTCAATGATAGGTAATTCTGCCTTGTAAAGTCTAATAAGAACTGCTCCTAGTAGTTGAAACGAATTGAAGCCTTTTTCAACTGCTGTCTTAGAGATTCTTAGCCAGTTTGTATATCTCTGGTTAAGGTGCATAATTCCGTTGACGAAATTGCAGAATTCATGAACCCGTCTTTCGAAAACGGCTTCTAAGTCCACTTCTAATTCTGGCCCGGCGACTTCTACGAAGATTCCAATTGGATGGGTTGATCCTTCTTCCATGTCTTTTAAATCGATTCCGTGGATTGTTACTTGACCATCTGTAATCTCTTTTTTAGAAACCACTCTGCAAAGTTCAAAGTGTTTTTCCATTTTGGGCCCGCCTAATTCTACATACATTTGTTTTGCCCTAATACGTTCACCTTCGTATACGGGTCCAATTGGAACGGGAATATCTTCAAAACTCATATTGTAATTCTCCTTTTATTATTTTTCCTTTTTTAATTTTTATAAATTTTCAATTAATTTTTCTAAAAATTCTTTCCAATCGTTATCGCTAAAATTCGGAAGACTAAATCGAGCGTTAGGATGTGAATATTTATCCAATTCAACGGTCCGCAGGTGATTTTGAAAGTTCTTCAGTCGACTTAAAGCTTGACTTATATAGTAGACAATATGTCCACCAAAAATAGCCATTCTATATTGTCCCTTGCCATCTAAGCCTTTCCAATCTTTATCTACTAATCTACCAGTAATATTAATCAACGACATATCCCATAATTTATCTTCTGGAATTTTACCTTTTACGTATTTGTATGTGTGGCCTGTAGTAAGGACGTGACAATCTAGTTTCTTTGCTATTTCAATAAAATAGTCAGCTACTTTTTTCCCATCAAGTTCCCAAGTTAAAGACTCCGATCCTATGACAAAAAGCTTCTTTTTATCGTCCTTCAAGAAGTTTGCCATGACTTTTGGATCAAAAACGGTCGTACCCATCTCGGGTCCTGGGATATTTGCTTTTTGATATGGTCTTGTCATATTTACATCAATTTCCTCTGTTAAAGATTTTAACTGTAAGTTTAAAATAATTACTATATTTTTATTTATTAAGCGTATTTTAAAAAAGTTGGTTTTATTTAAATTGACCAAACTTATACGTATAAACATTAGAATTAAAGTGAAATATTAGATATGTGCGAGTTTAAGATAATAAAGAAAAACGATGGCTCCCAAATATTAGAAGATATTGTAATTTTATCATATACCGAAGATAGTGAATTATTATTCAAGGATGTGCTCGGAATGGGGGAAATATTAGATTCAGCCCTCATTTTAGATGTTAACACGTTAAATCAAACATGTGTTGTACTGGAACATCCTCTTATTAGGGGTTTTATTGACATAATTCAAAAAGTTAATAATAAAACAATTTCCAAATCCGAAATTGAAAGCTTCGAAAAGCAATTAGACGATCTCAAAAAGAACCTTTAATTAGTATTGACATTCCCTCACGCGTTAATTTTTTAATTAGTGAATCTTCTTATATGAGTATGGAAGCAAGATTTTACGAAGAAGTAGATGATTTTTATAATATACGCAACTGAGTGCGTTGCAAAATTGAGCAAACAGCTCTTAGAAAAAGGAAATAAGTACTGTTTCTTGTTTACGGATTTAAGTAATCCAACTTCAAATAGTATTTATTAAAAAATAGGTTATAGCCCTGTTATTGACGAAAATCACTATAAATTTTTAATAAAATAGTATTTTTAAATAGGAAACAATTTCTTGCCTATTCAAATTTCTTTTGCAAATCTGATATAAATTTTTTTTTATCTTCGTGCTCGTACCATCCAGAAGCAATTTTTTCTATCTCAAATGCATCCTTATAAGATTTATCAAGGAAATGATTGCTACATAGTTTAATCGCGTTCAATACAGTTTGATTTTTTGAAAAGAGAAAACCCGCTTTTCTCATAGATTCCTCAATTAATTCCTCTTTACTACCTACAATCTCATCAATTAACCCAATTTCTAGCGCTTTTTCCGCGCTTACTTTTTCACCAAACATAAGCATCTTTTTCGACCATGGAATCCCAATAATTTTTGAAAATAGAACTACACAACCAGTGCCAGGGAAGATTCCAGAGCGTATTTCTGGCATTTGAAAAAAACTATCTTTAACGGCGATTCGATAGTCGCAACATATTGAGAACACAACGCCTTCGCCCATCGTTCTACCATTTATAGCACAAATAACCGGTTTTCCGTTAAATAACAATTTACATATATCTGCAGCAGTATCTTCGAGATCTCTAACAGCTGCATGATCGCTACCATCAATAGCATCTAAATCCATTCCTGTGCTGAACGAAGAGCCGTTGTTTGTTAAAATTAAACCTCTAATTTTATCTTTTTTTTGGCAGTATTCAATCGCTTTTTTTAAATATCTTAATTGATCAATAGTAAAAGCGTTCGATCGATGAACTCTATTGAGTGTAATCGTGCCAAACCTTTTTTTTACAGAAAACTCAATATACTCTCCAAAATCTAAATTATTATTTGACATAAATAAAATTTATTTTCTTTCAATAAAAAGTAATTATTATTAAAAATCCCCTCTAACTAGTAATAAGAATAATATTAAATAACTGAAGAAAATGGAACTTGATAAAATAAAGCGCATATTGGTTGTAGGTGCTGGCACGATGGGACACGCCATTGCGCAAGTTTATGCCACTGCCGGGTTTGAAGTAGATCTTGTAGATTTAAATCAAGAGGTTCTTGATAATGCCATGAATAAGATTAAATCAAACCTTTCTTTGTTGGTAGAGTATAAGCATGTAAAAAGTGGTGAAATTTCTAATATTTTGAATCGTATTCATCCATCTATCGATTTAAAAGTTGCTGCCCAAAATTGCGATTTAGTTTTAGAAGCAGTTTCTGAAGATCGTAACGTTAAACGAGAAGTTTTTTCTCAATTAAATGAATTCTGCTCAGAAGATATTATTTTAGCAAGCAATACTTCCGAATTAAATATTTTCAATGTCGCAAAAGTTAAAAATCCGAAACGCTTAGTAATCCACCATTGGTTTCATCCGCCATACATTATTCCTTTAGTTGAAATAGTAGCTGGGCGTAAAACTTCTTCTAAAGTCATCGATATTTCGTTTAAATTATTAGAAAAAATTGGCAAAAAACCTTTAATCTTGAAAAAGTTCACAAATGCTTTTGTTGTCAATAAAATCCAGCAAGCAATAAATTCCGCGGTTTTTACTCTTTTAATACGAGGCATAGCTTCTCCAGAAGAAATTGACATGGCGATTAAGAACAGTTTGGGCATACGTTTGCCGTTTGTTGGAGTAGCACAAAATCTTGATTTTGTAGGACTCGATGTTGTATATGATATCATCAAGAATATGGGTGGTATGGATCTCGTACTGCTTAGGGATAAAGTGAAGAATGGGCAATTAGGGGCTAAAACTTCAATAGGTTTTTACGATTACCAAGGTCGAACTGAAGAAGAAATTCTTACTAAGAGGGATAAGCTTTACTTACAAATGCTCGATTATCTTAAAAAAATGAACGCATTTGAACCTATTTAAAGAAAATCAATAATTTTCACTTATTAATAAAAAAATTATAACATTGAAATTGTAATGAATTTAAAATGCCCAAAACACTAGAATCTTTTATTGAGGATAAAAATACTAATTTAATTAGAAAGAGGGATTTAAAAAGATCTTCAAATCTAAAAAAAGAGTTCAATGAGATCAATCAACACCTTTATGCTAAATTAAAACATACGGAAACTGATACAAGAGCTCGTTCAAAAGAAATTTTAAAACTTATTTTATGTAAGTTAGTTGATGAAATAAGTAATTCTTTACCTGATTCTATCATGTCGTTTAGCATTGGACAGGACGAAACAGAGAAAAAATTGTTCGATCGGCTTCAGGAATTCTTTAAGGAGAATCTAAAAGATAAATATAAGAACCTCATTGATGAAAATGAAAGAATCAATTTAAACAAAGAGTTGGTCTTTTTAATTGTTGAAAAATTACAAAGAATATCTCTTCTTGAATCTTCTAAAGATGTTTTGGCTGATACTTTTGAGATATTTGTAAGTAGATTATTAAAAGAAGAAGGAGGGCAATTCTTTACTCCTGTGAGTATAATAAAATTTATGGTGCGCTATTTAAATCCTGAGACTGATTCTAAGGTTATAGATCCTGCGTGTGGGCATGGTGGTTTTCTATTAGAATGCAAAGACCTCTTATGGTCAAAAATTGAACAGGAATACGGAGCCCAAATAGATATTATAAAAAAAAAGAAAAGTGAAATAATTTCTAATCTCTATGGAATTGATAAAGATTCTTATTTAGCAAAATTATGTGAATTATATCTAAATATTATCAGTCAGGGCAATTCCAACATAATTTGCGAAGATTCTTTGGATCCAAGTAATTACAAACAAAAAACAAAAGGAATTATAAAAAATGACTATTTTGATTATGTGTTTACTAACCCCCCTTTTGGCGCAAAAATACCCATTGATAATAAGGAAATTTTAAAAAAATATGCTTTAGCACATAAGTGGGACTACAGAGATAATTTATGGGTTAAGCAAAATAAGTTAGTTAAAAAACAACCACCTCAAATTCTATTTATAGAAAGATGTGTACAACTATTAAAAGACCGTGGAAAATTAGGAATTGTTTTACCAGAAGGTCTTTTTGGAAATCCTTCAAATAGATATATCTGGGAATATTTGCGGAGTAAAGGTAAGATATTAGGAATTATTAGTTTAGATCAGAACACTTTTCAGCCCTACACGTGTAATAAGACAAGTATTCTTTTCTTTCAAAAATTAAAAGTTCTTCTCAAGAATTATAAAATTGATTTTGGAATTGTTGACAGTGTTGGTCACGATAAAGATGGAAAAGTTTTGTATAAATTAAATAAGGATGGAAGTATAAAATATGATAAGAATAAAAAGCCAATTGTCAATAATGAATTAATTAATTTACACCTTAAAATTAAAGAAAGTGCTGAATTCAGCTACTTAGAGGACCAAAAAGTTTTCAAATTAAGTCTAAATCAGATAAAAAGCAATATCTTCATACCTAACTATTACACCGGTGTAGAAAAAACTCTAAAATCTTTAGAAAATAATAAGGACTTTCAATTAGTTTCTATAGGTAATTTAGTTAAAAATGGAATAATCTACACAAAAAATAAAGGGTATTTACCAAGAGGAGACGAAATTGGCTCACATGTTTATGGTTTAGGCGATATTCCGTTTATCCGTACTAGCGAAATTAATAATTGGGAAGTCGATCTAAATTCACATAAAAAAACTTCCAATGAAGTATACGACCAATTTAAAGACAAACAGAATATAGAAATTGGAGACATTCTGATAGTAAAGGATGGCGGTCCAAATCTAATTGGAAATGCGGCAATTATTACTGAGTTAGATACAAGAATTATTATCCAGAGTCACATATTTCAGATAAAAACGCTTAAAAATAATGAGAATATTGATTCGCACCTTTTGTTATACCTTCTAAATCTTGACATTGTTCAAAAGCAAATAAAAGCAATAACATTCGTTCAAGGCACTATTGCTACAATTGGTAATAGATTAATGGATGTAATTTTACCAATTCCATCTGAGATTAATAAAAGAAAGGAAATTTCAAAATATATTAAAGAAATTATTGATAATAAAACAGAAATAAGAAAGAAAATAGATAAACTCTCTATTAACTATTTCAGTGATTAAAATGAAGATAGAACTTTTTTCTATGCGATACTACCACGATATTATTGATCTATGGAAAAGATCAGGAATAGAAGTAAGCTCATCAGACACACAAGACGAGATAGCTAAGATACTAAAGCGAAATCCAGATCTATTTCTAATCGGTAAGGAAGATGGAAAAGTTGTAGCAGTAGTAATGGGTGCTTTTGATGGAAGAAGAGGTTACGTGCACCATCTTGCTATAGATGCAGATTATCAAAAAAAAAGGAATGGCAAAATGATGATGGACGAATTAATTGAAAGATTTCGTAAAAAAAAAGTACACAAAGTTCACTTATTTATTGAGAAACATAATAAAGAAGTAGTAGATTTTTATAAGAAATTAGGATGGGACACTAGAGACGATTTAATTATGATGAGCTTTGTTCCGGATAAAAGTTTATATAAAAGAGACATTGAAATTTAAAAATTCTATTTTAAACCATTAACCATCCTTATACTTTTTTTTTTAGTTTATATTAAAATTTTATATATTATTGGAAGAATATAATCATACTTACAAATTATTCAATTGTGATCAAAAATGAGTGACGAAATTAACGAATATTGGATGCAAAATTGGCCTGAGGAAGTACCAAGACATATTGATGTTCCTGAAATCTCTTTAGGACAAATGTTAAGAAACACAGTTAAAGCCTATCCTGATAGTCAGGCTATATTTTTTGAAGGTTTTCGAATGACATACAAAGAACTAGATATGGCAGTAGATCAGTTTGCTACAGCACTTTCAAAAATGGGAGTTAAAAAAGGTGATGTGGTAGTTATAGATTTACCTAATATGCCCCAATATATAATTGTTTATTACGCGGTTTGTCGAATCGGTGCAATTGCGAATCCTGTAATTCCCTTAAACCGATTTGTGGAAATTGTTCATCAAGTAAACGATTCCAAAGGTAAAATAATGGTTATTTTAGATGTTCTCTATGAAGAACATCTACAAGGTAAGGATTTAAGTAAGATAACTACTTTGAAGGACATCATTCTAACAGGTGTTGCAGAATATCTACCAAAAATCAAAGCAAAATTAGGAACAGCTTTAGGTAAGGTTCCCAGAATGAAAAATTGGCCCACTAAAGTTGGAGATGTAAATTTTCATAAATTTCAAGATGTTATGCAAAATGGACTTCCAATTGATCTGCCAGATGTTAAAATTAATCCGAAGGAGGATATTTCTACTTTGATTTATACTGGTGGTACGACTGGTCTTCCTAAGGGTTGTATGATGTCTCATTATAATTTTGTTGTAAATGCCGAGCAAGGGAAAATATGGGCCCAAACACAAATCGAGGTTGAAAGTACATATGGTAAAGGAGGAATGTTTACCATTCTACCTTTAGCGCATGAATTTGCATTATCCATCGCTATGAATTTAGGAATTATCAGTGGGTATAAGTTAATACTGTTTATTCGACCTCCAGAAAGGCTTTCTACTTTTTTAAAAGTAATTAAAAAGGAAGGAGCTACTTTCGGTCCTGGCGTACCTACTTTGTGGCAAAAAATAACTCTCGATAAAGATTGTGCAAAGTATAAAGATCAATTGACGGATTTAGTAGCTTGCTTAAGTGGTGCTGCCCCCTTACCATTAGAAGTCAAACAAGGGTTTGAAGCTTTAACAGGATCATTAATAATAGAAGGTTTCGGTATGTCAGAAACCAGCCCAATCTTAACAGTTACACCGTTCCATAAATATAAGGAGAATACAGTGGGATTCCCAGTTTCAAATACTTTAATTAAAATAGTAGATTCCGACGATGGTACAAAAATTTTACCTCAATGTCCCAACGAGAACTGTGAGAATTGTGGAGCTAATGAAGCCCAATATATTGGCGAAATTTGTGGAAATGGACCTCAAGTATTTTTAGGATATTTGAATAGACCAGAAGCTACAGAATATGCGTTAAGGAAGGATTCTAAAGGACGAACATGGTACCATACAGCAGATATTGGATGTATTGACAAGGATGGTTATTTACGTATTAAAGATCGAAAACGAGACATGATTAAATATAAGGGTCATTCTGTCTTTCCTAGGGAAGTTGAAGATTTACTATATCAGTTAGAATACGTTAACGAAGTTGGCGTTATAGGTATTCCAGATCCAGAAGTTGGAGAAAATATTAAAGCGTATATATCCTTAAAACCAGGATTTCAAGGTAAAGTTACTGAGGAAGATATTACAAAATGGGCTAAAGAAAATATTTCTGCTTTCAAATACCCTCGAATAATTGAAATCATACCAGAGTTGCCAAAATCCGTAGTGGGTAAAATTTTAAGAAGAGAACTTAGAACTTAATAATTTTTTACTAAATTAAAACTATTTTTTTTATTTTAATACAAAAAGATATCTAAATTTCATTTCGCCTTAAATTAAAATTAAGTTGATTTTCTAAAAATTTTAAATAGGTATTCAAAATAATATACAATATCTAATAAAAAATTATAAAATGATTAAAAATGAGTGATGATATTAATCGACCATGGTATAATTATTGGCCAGAAGGAGTTCCAAAACACATAAATTATCAAGAAATAACGTTAGGAGATGTTTTAAGAAATACAGTAGAGGAATTTCCTAATTCTCAAGCTATATTTTTTCAAGGATATAGAATGACCTATCAAGAGCTAGATGCTTCGGTAGATCAATTTGCTACAGGACTTTCTAAGCTTGGAGTGAAAAAAGGTGATGTAGTCGCAATTGATTTACCAAACATACCTCAATTTATCATAGCTTTTTATGCAACGGCTCGTCTTGGCGCTATTGTCAACCCCATAATTCCATTACATAAATACGTAGAAATTGTTTATCAAATAAATGATTCAAATAGCACAGTTTTGATTATATTAGATGCTCTTTATCAAGGATATTTGCATAACAAAGATTTGAGTAAAATGCCATCTCTAAAAAACATTATCCTAACAGGTATTGCAGAGTATCTTCCAAAAATTAAAGCAATTTTGGGAACTGCGCTAGGGAAAGTACCTCAAATGAAAAAAAAATTATGGCCGACTCAAGTAGGAGATATTGAGTTTCATAAGATGCAAGATATTCTACAAAACGGCGTCCCTATTAATATTCCGGATGTATCACTAAATCCTAAGGAAGATACAGCAACTCTAATTTATACTGGTGGAACTACAGGAGTACCAAAAGGGGTTCAGTTATCGCATTATAATATGACCGTAAACGCAGAACAAGGAACTGCTTGGATGTATAATCAAGTTCCTGAAACAAGAGAATCTCGTGGAAAAGGCGGGGTTGGTTGTTTAGTTCCCTTTGGGCATGTTTTTGGTATATCAACAGGAATGAGTCTGGGAGTTTCATCAGGTTACAAACTTATTCTCTTTGCAGCCCCTCCAGAAAAGAAATCTGATGTACTGGACCTATTAATGAAGGAAGGAGCTATTTATATACCAGCAGTGCCTACACTTTATAATCAAATCAACCAAGATCCAGATTCTGAAAAATTTAAGAATAAATTACCTGAATTGACAGCTTGTTTAAGTGGGGGTTCTGCTTTATCGCCAGAAGTTAAAAGAAAATTTGAGGACATAACGGGCGCATCGATAATTGAAGGATATGGAGCAAGCGAAACAGCGCCAATAGTAACTGCTTCACCATTTCATAGGTATAAACCAAATTCTGCGGGTTTACCCGTATCAGATACATCGTTAAAAATCGTAGATGTTGAAGAAGGAACGAGAGTTTTACCTATTTGCCCTAATGAAACTTGCGATAATTGTGGAGAAGCAGAAGCAGAGAAATATATCGGAGAACTATGTGTAAATGGACCTCAAGTGATGTTAGGTTATTTAAACAAACCAGAAGATACTAAATATGCGTTAAGGAAAGATTCCCAAGGTAAGATCTGGTATTATACTGCCGATATAGCATGCATAGATAAAGAAGGATATTTGCATTTAAAAGATAGAAAAAGAGATATGATTAAATATAAAGGTCACGGTGTTTTCCCAGCTGAAGTAGAAAAATTAATATATCAGCACGATGCAGTAAACGAAGTTGGAGTAATAGGAGTTCCACACCCTGATGGAGTGGGAGAAACGATTAAGGCAATTATATCAATAAAAGAAGAGTTTAAAGGTAAGATAACAGAAGAAGATATGTTAGAATGGTGTAAAGATAACATTAGTCCGTATAAATATCCTCGGCAAATAGAATTTATCGAAGAACTACCAAAAACTCTTATTGGTAAAATCTTAAGAAGAGAACTTCGACAATAATTAAAAAAACAAATTTTATTCCTTTTTTTTTTGTTAAAATAATTTTAAAAAAAAGAAAGAAAGAATATTGTTGTAATAGAATTTTACTAGCTATTACGAAATGGAACTAATCTAATCGCTTTATTAGGACATCTATGGTAACATACAGAACAACCCCCACAATAAGATCCAGTTATAATTGTTATAGCTTTTCCCTCAGCGTTAAATTTTCTAATATTGAGTGGACAATATATTACGCAAGTTCCACATGATTTACACTTAGATAATTCTGTTATCGCTTTATACGATAATTTAGATAATTCTCTGATTTTTTTTTGTAATTCAGGTGAGGCTGTTTTCATTATTTAAAAAAATAAATTATTATTCAAAAAGAATTTGAAAAAAAAAAAAAATATGGATTATTTCACGACCTTTTTAATAGATATTAGCACACAAATTCTTTAATATTTTTTCTGCTTCTTTTGTAAAACTGGTAAGGATATCGCCAACATCCATTATCGAGTCAATAAGGCCACATGTTTGGCCCACTGGAATAGCACCATTATCTACATCTCCTTTAGTGTATACGATTTCGTAATGATGAAGATCTTCCATAAATCCATCCAGATCGTAAGCTAATTCTTGCTTAATTTTATCTTCTTTTGTTATGAGCGCTCCATGTTCTAAGCAGTATTTATTTTTCAATAGTCTTATTGGTCCAAACCCACCTGTAGTAAGCAATGTATCTCGAGCAGTCGCAGGTGGAATTAATGCTTTATAGTTAGGATGGAATTCGCTTTCACTAGAAGCTATAAATCGCGTTCCCATAGCAACAGCGTCGGCCCCCATAGCTAATCCCGCAGCTACGCCTTCTGGACTTGCAATACCGCCACAAGCAATTAGTGGTTTTTCGGGGTATTTTTGGGCAACTTGTTGAACCAGAACCAATGTACTAATCCCTTCATAACTTTGATGACCGCCCCCTTCCGTTCCCGTAGCAACAACACCATCGCATCCTGAAGCGTATATTTTATCAACTAGCCATAAAGCTGGACCAACATGATAGTGCTTGATATGAGGTGCCTTTTGTTTTAATATTTTACTAGCATTTCGTGGGCTTCCAGCACTTGTTAGCAAATAGATTAACTGTTCGCGAATTTTTGGATTTGAATTACTCAATTGAGCAATTTTTCTCAACATAATCTTATGATCAGTCTGAACGCGAGCAGTTCGAATGTTAAGGCCAAATGGTTTATCAGTATGTTCAATTACATAATCTAACTGCTTTTCCATATCCTTTATCGAACTTTTTCCTTGTAAAGTTGCGTGACTTACAACACCAAGCCCTCCCGCCTCAGAAACAGCAACAGATAACTCGGTCGTGTAGAATGGACCCATCGGAGCGCTCAATATTGGATATTTTATCCCAAATGATTCTGTTATTTTAGTTTTAATCATATTTGATTCTTTCCTATTTTTAAAATTATGATAGTTAATAATACTTTTTTGCAATTAAAAAATATTTTCTTATTAAGTTTAAATAAAAAAAGAAATCGAAATGTATTTCCTTAATTTTATTATCTATGTGAATTTCTGATGTAGCTCTTTTATAAAAGCATCTATTTCCTTTAAGTCTTTAATGCTGTTATCGTAAGCCACCTTCCCGCATTCATCTTCTAAGTCAAAATACGACTTAATACGACCTTTTTCCATAATAGTTAACATTGATTTTAGGAAGATTGAGAACTTTGGTTGATATTTACTAATTTCTTTTGCAAATGCAACGGATTCTGGATCTATTTTATCGAGTGGAAAAATTCTAGTAGGGAAATTAATATTCTTTAGTTCTTTTAGTCCTATTTTATCAGCGGTATACAGCGCATTTTTAGCATAGTTGAAACCAAAAGCCAATAAGGGCAGTAATGTTGCTCCTGTCTGTGGAAATGCTGAAATTGCAAGTTCTGGTAACCTTAAATATAAATCATCTATCGGTCTGTCTGCAAACACTTTTAAATCAGAAGCTAATACTAACATTACTCCAAAACCAATAGTAATACCTTGAATTTGCGTAATTATCGGTTTTTTCATAAGAAGCATTGTTTCATTGACCTTTCTCCCCCACTGTTGAATAATAGCCACATTCATTGGATCACCCTGAATTTCTTTCAAATCGTAACCCGCAGAAAAGAATTTTTGACCAGTACTTTTTATCAAAATACATCTAACTTTTTCATCATTATCTGCTCTAATCAACTTCGCGTGTAGAGATTTTAACATGTCACCGTTAAATGAATGCGCTTTTTCTGGTCTATTGATTGTGATTATAGCGATACGTCCTCTCAATTCATACAAAATTAAATCTTGATTGCTCATAAGATTATTAAATTGAAATTTTATTTAAAAGATACCATTAAAAAGTTTATTTATTCATCACAAAGCGAGACCTTGATAAAGCAAAAATTTAAGAAATTTCTTTTCAATATGCATTTCTCAAATCGTTATAAAATTAATTAACAAACGAATCTAATATAACTTATAATTAAAATCAAATTTAAAATAACACAATTAAAATGAGAAGAATGAAAAAAGTAGCTATTATTGGAGTTGGAATTACTCCTTTTAAAGCAAGATATATGGATAAAACGCATTTTGAACTCGCCTATGACGCGACTAAGCTCTCTTTGGAAGACGCAAACAAAAATGGGGCTGAGATAACTCATAGAGATTTAGAATCTACTGTTTACGGTATTTACAACGAACTATTCGAACGACAATTCATGCCGGACATTTTTATAAACTCATATATCGGAATGAACAACAAACCAGGAACTCGAATCGCTTCCGGTGGTGCTACGGGAGGATACACCGTGAGAATGGCCTACGCGGAAGTTGCTTCAGGTCTTTCTGATTTATGCCTCTGCTTAGGCGTAGAAAAATGTAATGATTGTTATGACGAAAAAACGGGTACGACAACACCAGAGGTTTTGAATGCCATTGCTTATTCTGCTGATATGACTTACGAATATCCTATGGGCATGATGGCGGCAAGCTCCTATGTTTCAATGGTAAACGCGCACTTTGAAGAATTCGGTAATCCAACCGAAGAACAAATGGCTTTAGTTTCCGTTAAAAACCATGGGAACGCGATAAATAATCCCAAAGCCCAATCTCCGATGAAATTAACTGTAGAAGACGTCCTGAATTCCAGGATAATTTGCTACCCTTTCAAGATGCTTGATTGTTGTCTTTATTCAGAAGCTTCGGCAGCTTTAATATTAGCAAGCGAAGAAAAAGTAAAAGAACTAAAGATTGAGAATCCAATTTGGATAACTGGCGTAGGTGCTGCGAATACAGATTGTTTTATTGGTAATAGGGAAGAAATTGGACGCCTATATTCAAATATATATGCAGCAAAGGCAGCTTATAAAATGGCGGGATTGGACTATAATAAGATTAAAAGCCAAATAGACCTAGCAGAGCTTCACGATGCCTTCTCTGGACATTACTTGTCATAAAGACAATTTGCCAGTCAAGAAGTCATTAGCTACGAAGAATTAGGTTTTGTGCCATTTGGTCAAGGTGGTCCATGGATTGAAAAAACATTTGAAAATCCTGGAGAAGGCCCTTGGTTAGAGGGAGAACTCCCGTGTTGTCCTTCAGGTGGATTGATAGGATGTGGACATGCTGTTGGTGCGACGGGAATTATGAGCACTGGAGAGGCTGCTCTTCAATTAAGAGGGGAATCAGGTAAACATCAAGTAACTATTGAAAAAGGAAGGGCTATAGCGCATTCGATTGGAGGGCCTGGTGCCGCCTATGCTGCGATAATTGTAATGACAAACGAGGAGGGGTTGAAAAAACCATGAGCGAAGAATTTCAGTCACATGAAATTAGGGATAAAATCCTAATAGAATATAAGTATACCATGGGCGGGCAATCAAAATTCTTCATCGAATTAATGAATGATAAGAAGATATTAGGAACAAAATGCAAGAAGTGTGGTAAAGTATGGATGCCTCCAAGAATTAATTGTTCAGAGTGTTATGAAGATACCGATTGGATTGAACTCTCCCACGCCGGCACGATTCAAATTAGCACGATAGTATGGTATGGGGCCGCTGAGTTTATTCAAAATGTTCCCTACGGTTGTGCATTTATTAAATTAGATGACGCAGATACTGCTTTATTTCAAGGGGTATTTTCAGAAAATTTGGTCCCTTCAAAAATTAAGAAAGGACAACGAGTTAAAGCAGTGTTTAAAAAGAGGGAGGACCGAGAAGGAAGAATGACAGATTTCTTCTTTGTTCCCGAAGATGAGTGGGAAAGATGGATTAATAAACCAGAATTTGAAGGTGGTGAGTAAAATTGGGTATAGCAAGTGAAAGTTTAAGTAAAATAGTTGAAATTATGAGCGGGAACGCAAAAGTTGAAGCTGTTTTTTTTACTAACATTGGTGGTAAAGAAGTTGATTGGGATATGATTTTCCAATTTAACTTGGATAACGAGGACTCTTTTTATCTTAAGGTAAAAGGAAGAAAAGCTGAACTGATTAACGGAACTGCTTCAGATCCTAACATAATTATAACGGGAGACAATAACGCAATTGTAAAAATCTGCAATGGTAAGGGCGATTTCACTCATGCGATTAGTAGAGAAGAGATAAAAGTTACAAAAGGAAAAATCATTGAAGTAATACGCCTAACTCGAGCAATAACCCTTGTTTTGAAAACTAAATAGATTTTTCTTCCTTTTTTTTTTATTAGAGAAATGATAATTTAATTAACATTCTAAGGTTAACTGTTGATATTATTAGACTATAAATGAAAATCTTTATAAGCTTACTTATAACTTTTATCTTCTGTATCACTTAATCTAAAATACAACACTAAATAAAATTTAAAATAAAAAGTTGATTAATGGATGAAAAGAGAAATAGCAATATTAGGAATTATCATCGGTATAGTAGTAGGGTTTTCTGCAGGATGGTTCATTCCTGCACTTCTTACCGAGCCAGCACCTACACCGTTATTAGATCAAATTCAAGATCGAGGTTATATCATTGTAGGGACTAGTGCTGATTACCCTCCCTTCGAGAATAAGACTTATCCCGGTGGAGAGATCGTAGGTTTTGATATTGATGTGTCACAGATGATAGCAGATGCGCTTGGTGTTACACTCCAAATGCAAGATATAGGTTTTGACTCTCTTATTGGTGCTTGTAAAGCTGGTACGATCGATATGATTGCTGCGGCTATGACATACAATGCACAACGCGCAGCTCAACTTGCAGCTTCTACAACCTACATTTCAGTTAGTCAAGTTGTGATCGTGAAGAATAGTTCATTGGATTTTCCAGTTCCGATTACGAATTTAACAGATCTCATAGGATTCGATGTTGGTTGCCAATCAGGCACCGTAATGCAGGACGAGTTAGACGCTATCTCCGGGATAAATGTTTTTACTTATGCTAGTGCTGATGTCCTTATTCAAGATTTAAACGCTGGAGGAATAGACGCAGCATATGTAGACGGACCAATCTTTAATGCATACGAAACTACATATGTTCTTAGGGTTATATACAGTTCAGAAGAAGAACCTTTAGCACTGTGGACTAGACACGGTGAACCCGCTCTGCTGTACGAAATTAATAAAGTTATTTTTGATAGTTATCAAGATGGATCCATGTACACTCTAATAAATCAGTGGTTTGGCAATGTAACAGTATAAAAAGATGAGTAACATGCCAGACCTCTTTGATATTTTTTTTTATATTATTATTCATGGCTTATTTAATACATTACTTCTTACTGCCCTTGGTTTACTAGGGGGGTTTCTCTTAGGAATAATTTTGGCAATTATGCGCGTTTACGGCGCTAAAGAACTCATTTGGTTATCAAGTGGTTACGAAAAACTTTTGCGTGGGATTCCTATCCTTATATTAATCTTTATATTCGCTTTCGGGATGCCAGACTTATTTTGGTATTTAGATTTACTTGATAGACCAATTGCTAGCGTAATTTTGGCACTTGCTCTTCGTAGTGGTGCGTATCAATCTCAGATTTTTCGTGGAGCTATTCTATCTGTGAACCCAGGACAAATGGAAGCAGCTCGGGCATTAGGTATGAGTAAAGTCCAAGCTTTCCGATCTATTATAATGCCTCAAGCCTTACGGTTAGCTGTTCCTAGTTGGACCAATGAGTATGCGGTAGTTATCAAGGATTCATCTTTTGCTTATGCAGTTGGAATTGTTGAAATGACAAAAGCAGCTTATGATCTTGGAGTAGGTTTCACAAATTTATGGGCTTTATCTATAGGTGCTGTTGCCATTCTATACTTTTTATTTACTTATCCAGTAGCAAGATTATTTGGTGAACGGCAAACTAAAAAACTTAAAAAATTAGGAATGGGAGGTGGCTAGATATAAACGAAAATATATTACGTGTAGTTGATGTGTGGAAGTCATATGACGATTTAAATGTTCTTAAGGGTGTCTCTTTCGAATTAGCACAAAGAGATGTCAAGGTCATTTTTGGACCTAGTGGTTCAGGTAAGAGCACGCTCCTTCGATGTATTAATATGCTAGAACCTCCCGATAAGGGTGAAGTATATCTTTCTGGACAAAATTTAATGGAATCTAAAGCAAATATTAATGCATTGAGAGCGAAAATCGGTATGGTATTTCAGCATTTTAATTTATTTTCTCATCTCAAAGCAATAGACAATGTAAGCATCGGTCTTCGGCGGGTGAAAAAATTACCTAAAGAAGAAGCTCGAGAAAGGGCACTTGAAGCTTTACAACGTGTAAGATTAGCTGAATGGGCTGATCATTACCCTGCTGAACTTTCTGGGGGCCAACAACAACGTGTAGGTATTGCACGGGCCTTGGTCATGGAACCCGATGTAATTTTATTTGATGAACCTACTTCTGCATTAGATCCTGAACTAATAGGTGAAGTTCTTCAGGTAATGTTAGATCTTGCTAAAGCGGGCACGACTATGGTTGTTGTTACACACGAACTCGGATTTGCTAGAGCCGTCTCATCAGAAATGCTCTATCTTGATGGGGGTGTTATCGTTGAACGTGGTACACCTGAACATTTCTTTACGGCTCCTAAATCTGAAAGGGTTCGGCGCTTTCTAAACCAAATTAGTATATTATATGGGGGCCACGAAAAGCTTTTAGAACTTTCAAAAAAGGAGAAAAATGAGTGATGTTTCAAGTTCTTCCTGGACCGATTGAGGAAATTCTTGCTGTACTGGAATATTGGGATCATATTTTTTCAGGTTTCTTGTTAACATTGTGGTTATATGGATGGGCAATTTTAATCGGTTTTTTTCTAGGATTAATATTGGCAATTCTCCGACTATACAAATCATCTTATCCTTTAGGTATTATTTCAGATATCTCTGCAGGCTTTATAGAGATTGTGCGTGGCACACCTCTAATCGCACAATTATTTCTTTTATATTTTCTCCCTTATAGTTTAAATTTACCGATAGAGAGGTGGAGTTTTTCAACAAGCTTCATGATTTTTGATAAGGAAATAACTCTTATTCTCCTAAATCGACGAACTTTAATTGGAATTATTGTATTAGGGCTTAATAGTTCAGCGTATCAAGCAGAATATTTCCGTGGAGCTATTATGTCCGTAGGTTCTGGACAGTTAATGGCTGCCCAATCACTAGGTATGTCTCGGTTTTCTGGAATTCGTCATATTATCGTACCTCAAGCTTTGCGACGCGTTATTCCTGCATGGTCTAATGAGGCCGCCTACCTTCCGAAGTATACGGTTATTGTTTATTTCATCGGAGTTGAGGAATTGTTTGCCGAGGCGCATTGGATTGTTGCTAGGACATTTATTTCTCTCACTACTTACATCGTTATTGCTGTCATCTTTCTAGTTCTGATCACACTTGTTTCCAAACTATTAGATATTGTACATAAACGTACAGCGATTCCGGGTTTGTAATCCAATATACGCTTTGTAGAGCAACGAAAAAATATTACGATTGTGATATAGTTTTGGGTTCTCAAAAAAATAACATAATTCATTATTACAGTTTAAATTAAATTAAATTGATATTAATGAAAATCGTTGATTTACGATCTGATACAGTTACCAAGCCTTCTCCAGAAATGTGGGAATTTGTAAAGTCAATGGATAGTTCTCAGCTTGGAGATGATGTTATGGGAGAAGACCCTACTGTGAATGAGTTAGAGGAAAAAGCTGCGAAAGTTATTGGCAAAGAAGCCGCATTGTTTGTAACTTCAGGAACTCAAGGCAACTTAGTTTCACTTCTTTCGCAATCTAAACCAGGAGACGAAATTTTATTAGAAGAATTAAGTCATATTTATGGAAACGAAGTAGGGAGTGCTGCGCGAATAGGGGGCTTGATGATAAGGACATTTCCCTCAGATAGGGGCGTTCCTTCTTTCGAACAACTTCAAACTTTAATTCGCGATAAAGAAGATATACATAAACCACCAACCACACTTCTATGCACGGAGAATACGCATAATTACCATGGCGGTGCGATAGTTGGGGTTGGTGCATTGAAGAGTATGAAGGATTTTATCGATAAAAATGAGTTAAAATTTCATTTAGATGGTGCGAGAATTTTTAACGCTGCAGTTGGACTGAATGTTCCCGTAACAGAATTTACTAAACATGTTGATAGCGTAATGTTCTGTCTGTCTAAAGGGCTCTCCTGCCCCGTAGGGTCAATTGTAGCGGGTTCTAAAGAATTTATTTCAAAAGCTAGAAAGTTTCGAAAGTTGGTTGGGGGAGGTATGCGTCAAGCTGGAATTATAGCCGCTTTTGGTCTTCTTGCTTTAGAACCTAAATGGATAAAAAGACTTGATGAGGATCATAAAAATGCTAAAATGCTTGCTCTAGGATTAAAAAGTTTCAATTTACCAATAAAAGTATATCCGACTGATACTAACATTGTAATAATTGAAATGTTGGAAAAAATTAGAATTATTAAGATTATTACAACGCTCAACAAGGCTGGGTTATTAGCTTTTAATATCAGTAAAGATAAGATTAGGTTCGTTACTCATTATGGAATCACCGAAGACGATATTGGCTACAGTATCGAACAGATAGGGCTCGTATTAAAAAAATATCTATCTTAATAGAATTTTAAATTTCGAGTTTTTATCAAATTCGTTTCTAAACCTATATTTTTTTGTTTAAAATTGATATTATTCTATCTTCAATTTATGGAAATTGATTAGTTTTTCAAAAAAAAATATCAACTTTTAAAAATAAATGAAGCAAAGTAATTAATTAACAAATTCAATAAAAAAAAAATAAAAAAAAAAGAGTTAAATTTAAATGAGTAAAGAAAAATTTTGGTTCAAATCTTATGATTCTCATGTTTCACCATCCCTAACCTATCCAACAGAAGATCTTGGAACTATATTAACTGGTGCGATGAAAAAATATCCCGAGAATGTAGGTTTTTATTTCATGGAGCGCACATTCCTTTTTAAGGAGATATTAGAATATTCTCAGAAATTCGCAACATTTTTACAAAAGAATGGTTTGGAAAAAGGTGATATAGTAGCAATTTGTCTTCCAAATTGTCCTCAATACCTATTTTCTGCTTATGGAACATATATGGCGGGAGGCACCGTTTCTGGTTGTTCTCCCCTCTTAAGTCCTAACGAATTAGCATATCAATTGGAAGATTGTGGCGCAAAATTTGTAATTACCATGGATATCGTTTACGAAAAAGTCTTTTCGCAATTTCTAGATAATTTACCGAAACTTAAGGTTATTGTTCCTACGAATATTTCTGAATTTATGGGACTCCCTGGAATTAAGGTGCTTTTGGGTAAATTAATTGGCAAGATACCAAAAGGAAAAATGAAACCATGGCCAAACAAAACAGTAGTCCCTTTTTTAGACGCTATAGACACTGATATTGATATAAAAAAAGTGGATATCGATCCAAAAAAGGATTTAGCATTATTACAATATACTGGAGGAACTACTGGACTCCCTAAAGGAACGGAAATTGTTCACTCAAACTTAGTATCAAACTTACATCAATTCGATTCATGGCTCAAAAGAGAGAAGGGAAAAGAAATTCTTATTTCAGGATTTCCATTCTTTCACATAGCTGGATACTTCATAGGATTATTTTTAAACTATATAGGAGGTGCACAAATTTTAATTGCAAATCCAAGAGATACCGATCATATAATTAATGAAATTATCGACAAGAAACCCACTAGCTTTGGAAACGTCCCAACTCTGTTTTTAATGATTCAGAATAATCCAAAATCGCATCAAATTCCAGCAGAAGTATTAGATAACATTTCATTGTATGTAAGTGGTGCCGCTCCCTTCCCACCAGAAGCAATAAGAGAATTTGAAAAACAATTCCATACGGAGAATAAGTTTGTTGAAGTGTATGGAATGACCGAAACTGCAGTTCTCGCTACAGTAAATCCAATGAATGGTGAAAAGAAAATTGGAACTGTAGGTTTACCCTTGCCTGATACAGATATTAAACTTATTGATGTAGAGACTGGCAAAGAAATGGGAATTGGGGAGCCTGGGGAGATATTGATCAAAGGTCCACAAGTAGTTAAGCAATATCACAATAAACCTGAAGCAACAGCAAAAACGTTTGATAAAGATGGGTACGTACATACTGGTGATGTAGGTGTTTTTGACGAAGATGGATACTTAAAAATCGTTGATCGTACTAAAGATATGTTGATTGTTAGTGGTTTTAAAGTGTATAGCGTTCACGTCGAAGAAGTAATGACTAAACATCCTGATATTGAATTACTCGCAATTATCGGTGTTCCAAACCCAGATAGGCCTGGAGCTGAAATTGTTAAGGCAGTTATTCAATTAAAAGAGGGTATTGCTGAAACTGAAGAGGTTAAAGAAAGTATAAAACAATACGCTGAAAAAAGTCTTTCCAAATACGAAGTTCCAAAGATTTGGGATTTCCGCGAAGAACTTCCATTGACAATGGTAGGAAAAATATTGAAAAAAGCGCTTCGAGAAGAAGGAAAATCTGAATAATACTATTTAGTAGAAAAAGCTAAAATAATCTTTTTTTTTTTTAATTTTCTAACTAGTTTAAAATTTAAATAGAGGAAAATTTATTATAAATTAATAACAAAAAGACTCTAGAACTAAAAATGAAATTAGAAGATTTTGAAGACATTCTGTATGAGAAAGAAGAAAACGGTATTTGTACAATCACGATAAATAGACCAGAAAGAAGGAACGCAGTGTCTTACGTGTCTTTTTTAGAAATTTATACTGTTTTAGAAGATATGGAAAAAGACGATAGTGCTAAAGTCCTTATAATTACTGGAAACCCAGAAGGAAATGCTTTCTCGTCTGGAGGTTATTTCGAGCCTAAATTCTTTGAAAAAGTCCAAAAAGAGATTAGAGCAGAGATAGATCTGATGGACATTGCCCAAAAGAAATTAAGTATGGCACTTTGGAAATTCTCTAAACCTGTTATTGCCGCGATAAACGGATTGGCTATAGGTGGCGCTATTACAATGCCTTTATCGGGTGCTGATCTAATTTATATGGCCGAAGATGCGTGGTTAGGGTTTTATTTTTCCAAAAGAGCAATAATCCCCGAGTTTGGTTCCACTTTTATGTTACCCTTTTTAGTTGGTTTCCAAAAAGCAAAGGAGATTTGTTATTTTGGCGATAAAATTACCGCTCAAAAGGCTTATGAACTTGGGCTTGTAAATAAAGTATTGCCTAACGAAGAATTAATACCTTATGCTCGAGAACAGGCGCTTAGATTGATACCGCCTAAGGGTCCATATTTGTCAATAAAGTTAATGAAAAAAACCATGAACTCTTACTTTATTGATATCTTAGATAAAACATTGGATTTAGAAAATAAGGGATTAAAAAAAGTATTTAGAACAAAAGATTTCAACGAATCGATGAATTCCTTAAAGGAAAAAAGAGATCCCGTTTTCATTGGGCGATAATTTAAGGATTATCTTTTTATTATAAAAACATATCTTTAAAAATTATTCAGATGAATATTTTTTTATGAATAACAATAATTTTGATGAAAGTAGAGTAATTTCTAAATACCCCGTTATAGTAATTGGCGCTGGACTTGGTGGACTTGGTGCTGCATGTCAACTTGTTCTCAGAGGAGAAAAAGTATTGTTACTTGAGAAACACAACGTACCTGGAGGATTTGCTACTTCTTTTGTTAGAGGAAGGTTTGAATTTGAAGGTGCATTGCACGAGTTAAGTGATATTGGAACGAAAAATAATCGAGGCAGTCTTTATCGATTCTTGGAAAAATTAGGTATAGTTCCAAATAAACTAGAATTTATTCAAGTTCCTGAGTTTTATCGAAGCTTGTTTAGCGATGGTTACGATGTAACAATTCCACTTGGGATGGAAGAGTATACTAACAAATTAATTGAATTATTTCCTTCTGAAAAACGAGGGATTGAAGAATTTATGGAAATGTGCAAAGCTGTTTTGGCTGGTATTATATTTATAGCTTCTAAAGGTGGAAAGTTTTCACCACAAAACATGCTTAAAGAACACCCATGGATTCCGCGGATTTCGGGCCTTACATTATCAGAATTATACAAGAAATTTTTTAAAGATGAGAAATTGATGGCTGTAATCTCTCAACTATGGGGATACATTGGATTACCGCCAAGCAGAACAAATGCCTATACTTATATTGCGATGCTCATATTTTATTTAAATTGGGGCGCTGCTTTTCCAATAGGAAGATCACATTCTTTATCAACTTCAATGGTACAAGCATTTGAAGAACTCGGTGGTGAAATAAGATATAACGCGTTGGTTGATCGTATTCTCGTGGAAAATGGAAAAGTTAGCGGAGTGAAACTCCTTAACGGAAGCGTTTATCTTTGTAAAGCAGTTATTTCTAACGTTAATCCAATATGTACAACCATGAAAATGCTTCCTCAAGATATAGTGCCAGATAGTTATAAGAAAATGATTTATGCTCCAGAAATTGGCCCATCTGGTTTTTCTGTTTACATTGGATTAAATGCCTCATATAAAGATTTAGGATTTACGGCTCATGAAACTTTTATTAACGATTTATACGATACAAATAAAGCGTTCGAGAATTTCAGAAAATTGGAACCGCCAAAATATATGGTCGCTGCTTGTTATAATCACATTTATGAAGATATATCTCCTCCAGGAACAACTCAATTAGTTTTAACTACTTTACAAATGGGTAAACTTTGGCAAAACATCGCGCCTGATCAATATTTCCACTTAAAGGATAAGATCGCAGATGGGATGGTGTCATTGATCGAAGATACTATTTGTCCTGAAATTCGCGATTATATCGAAGTAGCTGTAGCTGCAACTCCTTTGACGTATTACCGTTATTCTAAAAATATAGAGGGTGCTATCTATGGAACTACTCAAGATGTTACAAATGGGCCTTTACTTCGATTAAAAAGTAGAGGTGCAATCCCAGGTTTATATCAAGTAGGTGCATGGACTAATTTTGGTGGTGGATTTTCGACTACTCTCTTAAGTGGGAGGATAGGCGCAGGGTTATATTTAGGCGATAAAATTAAAGGGAGGATCTAAAAAAATGGAAAAGGAAATAATGGAAGATGTAAAAAAGTATCAGAAAGCTGAAAAGTTAAAAAAACGGCGCGATGAGGTCGAACCTCTACCGTGGTATTACGACGGTTTGGAAAATTTATCCAATAGGATTCATCCCGAAAAGCAATCTCTACTAGTTACTGATATTGAACTTCTTTCACGCGATACTAAACTATTTAGATTTATTTCTGCGAAACCCGATAAGCCTTTAGCGCCCTTTCGTGCGGGGCAATATGTAGGCCTTACTGTAGAAATTAATGGAGTTCGAACCTCGCGCCCGTATTCTCTTGTCTCGTCGCCAAATCAACTCTCCTACTACGAATTAGGTGTTAGAAAGAAAGAAGGTGGTTTTGTTAGCCCTTTTCTTTTTGAAAATGTAAAAATTGGCGATATTTTTGAAGTAACTGAGCCCTTAGGAAATCTCTACTACAATCCCATCTTTCACGGCAAAGATTTGGTATTTATTGCTGGTGGGTGTGGTATTACACCTTTTATGTCAATGCTAAGAGAAATCTCCGAGAAAAGACTTCCCTTAAACATTTGGTTAGTATTCGGAAGTTTAACTGAGAGAGATATCTTGTTTAGAAGTGAATTAGAAGATATCCAAAAAAGAAGGTCAAATATCAAAATCAAATATATCCTCTCTGAACCAACTCCAGAATGGAAAGGAGAATGTGGTTTTATCTCAAAGGATAAGATATTAAACGAAATCGTATCGATTGAAAACAAGTACTTTTACATTGTTGGCAATCGTGCCATGTACCAATTCGTAGATGAAGAATTAAAAGCTCTTGGAGTTCCTAAGCATCGAATTTATTACGAGGCGTTTGGAGTTCCTGACGACATCACTAAAGTTATGGGGTGGCCTCGAGAAATAGATACCTCTAAGAAAGTTCAAATTACCGTAGAATTTAGAGGTCTTGCTTCGAAAGAAAAAATAGTAATTGAAGGATCATGTATAGAAACTCTCTTAAATAGCCTAGAACGATCAAAAGAACTGAAAGTCGAAATCGCTAGTGGATGTCGCTCTGGTGAATGTGCTCTCTGCCGAACAAAAATGATTTCGGGCAAAGTTTTTATCCCACCAGAGGTGACTATACGGGAAGTGGATAAGGACTTTAGCTATATACATCCTTGTATATCTTACCCAATTACAGATATCCATTTAGACTTAACTTTAACATAATTTTTTTATTATATATATTTTAAATAATAAAAAATTACAATTAAGAAAAAAAATAAATAAAAAATAATTAAAAATTTATGAATTTTACTTCCAACGCCATTTGGGTTTTGTTTTTTGGAGCCTAGCTAAAGCTCCGCCCACAGTATCTTTTGTTTGGAGTAATTGAGAGCTGATAAGTGTTTCTAATTCTAATCCAAAAGCTACATCCTTACCATAACAATCATCAATTAATTTTTTAGCTAAACCAATACCTAATGGACCACTTTCAATAAGTTCATCAGTATACATCTTAATTATCGAATCTAATTCATCTGGTGTTTTAGCTACTCTGTTCACCACTCTTAAACGGTAAGCTTCATTTCCATCAAATTCTCTCCCAGTTAAAATGATATCTTTCGCATTTTGAATGCCAGCTAATCTAGTTAACCTTATTGTACCTCCTACATCTGGGTTTATTGACATCTTAGTTTCTAGCAGGCTAAAGATCGCAGTATCTCGACAAAACCGAAAATCACAAGCTAAAGCTAATTCAAAACCCATTCCGAGGCAGTAGCCGTTAATTTTAGCTATTACAGGTTTCTCCATTTTTTCAATTTTTGTAAAGACAGTATGTAGTCTAGTATTCATAAAATACCTAAAGTTTCGAGGGATTTTTAAATCTGGAATGACTCCTTCAGGATCTTTTTCTTGTCCAGTTAAAAAATTTAAATCAATACCAGCACTAAAAATTTCCTCACTACCCGTTATTATAACAACTCTAGTGTTAGTGCGCTCAATTTGATCCAGTGCTTTTTCAAATGCTACTATCATTTCATAATTCATCGCATTTTTTTTAGCTAATCGGTTTAATCTAATGGTAGTAATGGTTTTTTCTTCGTTTTCTTCTACTAAAACAATATTATTATCCACTTTATATCACTTTTAAAATTCAAATCGTTAATAATTTAATATTATAATAATAATAGAAATAAAAAAAAGTTATAAATAAATTATCTTATATTGGATTGAAATATTCTATATCCAATATTCTTTTTCGTGGCGCCTCTTTAAACACAGCCTCAACTCTCATACCTATTTTCAGCTTTTTTGGATCGCTTTCTTTTATTATGTGCACAAAATCTGTATCTGCACCATCGAGCGTGATAATTCCATAAGCAAAAGGGGGTTCTAAGGGCATCACAGGTGTTGAATGTGTGATAACAGTAAATCCTTTAACGGTTCCTTGGTTTCCGACTTCGATCCATTCTTCCATTTTTTCTAAACATTCGAAACAAATCATTTTGGGAGGAACGTAAACTTTTTTGCACTTTGGGCATTTTACGCCGAAAATTTTGTTGTTTTTTCCTATTTCAGTAATAAACCTTTCTACATAAGCCCCTGCAGTATGCTTGTATGGAACTTTAATTCGACCGTGATATACTTTTTTCTCAATTTCATCTGTCATTTTTCTCTACCTCTTATTCCTCCTCTTTAACTATATTAAAATATGGAATATCTGCAGTTAAATCACCTATAAGTTCTTCGCTAAATACCGCCTCGACTCGTTGTCCTATTTTCATCTTAGTCACATCGGTTTCATTTACGAAATGCATTGTATAGGTATCAGCGCCATCCAATTTGAATAGGGCATAACCATATGGAAATGGACGAATACCCCCAGTGTTAGGATCAGTGAACGGATAATTAACTACAGTGAATCCTTCCAAAGTACCTTTAGGGGATAATTCAACCATATCATCGATAGTCATTTCAACCATGCAATCGGCACAAACTGCTCTTGGTGGAAAATGGACCTTACCACATTTTGAGCATTTACTTCCCATTATCTTTTTATTTTTTTTGAGTTCCTCGAAAAATTTAACTGCAAGTTTGCCAATTGAATATCTGTACGGTAAGTCAGTTTTCCATTTAATTTCAAACACTTTTTCTTGACCTTTTTTTCTACTCATATTATCACCTCAAAGGTTCTTTTCCTAATATTAGAATTTCCGTCCAAAGACTTCCGCCAAATCCCATTGCGAGAGCTTTTTCTACATCGGGTACTTGTCTTTTCTCACCCCTTCCCATTACTTGAATTGCAGCTTCTGCAACTCGCACTAATGCCGTAGCCCCAATAGGATTTGTGCTTAAAACGCCACCTGAGGGATTGACAGGAAACTCTCCACTCATTAATGTTATTCCTTCGTCTAATAATTTTCCGCCTTCACCAGGTTTGCAAAAACCTAAAGCTTCGGTCCATGAAAGTTCGCTCCAAGATGTCGGTTCATAGATTTCTGCTACATCTAAATCCTTTACGGGGTTTTTAATGCCTGCTTTTTTATAAGCTTTCTTAGACGCGATTGTAGCAGTAGGAAGATCGAACATTGCTTCATCAGTGCCAAAAGTGTAATAATGGGCAGTTTCTACCGCGTGGAACCAAGCGGGGTTATCGGTTATCTTTTTAGTTTCTTCCTCATTAGCATAAATAAGAGCACAAGCGCCTTCGCTTTGAGGGCAAACATCGTGTAGCCTTAAAGGATATGATATCATTTGAGAGCTCATAACATAATCAACGGTAATATTTGGCATCTGTAAATGTGCAAATGGATTATTTGCCGCGTTACTCCTATTTTTTACAGTAACTTTTGCTGCTTGTTCTGATGTTATTCCATATTTGGCCGAATACATACCTGCCATAAGGGCTAGTGGACCGAGAGCACCGGCTAAAGATGGTCTTTCCCATACCGGATCAAATGCCGTTATTATACCAGTAGTAGCTCCACCTTCGTTTAATTTTTCCCAACCAACAACTAAAACCTTGTTATAAATTCCTGAGGCAACATTGTGATAACCACATATAGCTAAGGAACTACCGGTTGTGCCTCCTGTTGCAACCTTAACTACAGGTTTTAAATATCCAGGAGCACCTTCAATTCCACAGAACAATTCAGAGAAATTAATTCCTTCAAAATGGTCCATATTCCCAATTATTATGGCATCTATCTCTTTAGGTTCAAGTTGAGCATCGTCAAGAGCCATTTTAACGGCTTCGTATATCATTTCAGGGATATTAACATCTCTTCTCTTACTTCTGAATTTAGTTTGACCCATGCCGACAACGGCCACATCTTGTTTTGTCATATTCATTCGCCTCCAAATATTAATACACAGTTTCCTTGAGAACATATTCCGTTCATTCCGTAAGCTAAACCCGTTTTTGCGTTAGGAATTTGTCTTTTCCCTGCCTTACCCTTCAATTGTAACGCAATTTCAGCGACTCTAATTAAACCATTTGCCATTATGGGATTACTCGATAACACGCCTCCGGAGGGATTTACTGGAATAGAACCATTCATCTCTGTTTCCCCTCCCTCTATAAATTTTCCACCTTCTCCAGGACCGCATAATCCTAGTGCTTCGTAAATCATTAATTCGTGAGCACTGAAGTTTTCGCTTACTTCACAAACATCCATTTCTTTAATAGGATCGGTAATACCCGCCATTTTGTAAGCTTGCTTAGCGGCTAATTCTAAACCTACCAAATCCGTCATGTTCCTATGGCCTAAATAATACGCATCAGTACAACTTCCATAACCATTAAGCCAAACGGGCGTATCTGTCATCTTTTTAGCTATATCTTCTTTTGCTAATAGCATAGCCACCGCACCATCTGAGAAAGGAGGGAAATCTAATTCTTTTAGAGGATGTGCCATCATCTTTGAATTAAGAACATCGTTAATTGAAACTTCTTTCTGTAAATGCGCATAAGGATTATTGAGAGCGTTTTTCCGATTTTTAACTACAACTTTAGCGGCTTGGTCTTCAGTCACACCATATTTATTCATATACATGTTAGCCATTAAACCTGCTGATGAAATTTGATCTAAACCTAAATGTCTTTGATAATAAGGATCAAAAATTGTATTGTTTACTAAATATTGGTTAACTTCAGAGCATTTACAATGTGAAACTACCATTACCGTATCGAATGACTCTGACAAAATTCTCATTGCGCCGTAAATATAAGCGAAAGCACCATCTCCAGAGACTCTAGACTCTGCTTTTCCAACAGATCCTACAGCATCTTGTATAGCCATGTTTGCGATCGTTCTACCATCGTTAAAATCATTGGAACTAGTAATAACGCACCCTATATCGTCATTAGTAATTCCTAATTCGTTGTAAAGCTTTTTTACAACTTCAAAAACAAGTTCGGAGTAAGTTTGATCGATTTTATCTGCTTCGTATTTAGTTTGTGTACATCCAACTATTCCTACTTTATCCATATCTGTTTTTTTCCTTTTTATTTTATTTAAAATATTTATCAAAATGCTATAATCATAAATATTGAATTAGGTATAAAAAATTTTCAATAGTTCTATTTTTTAAATTTTGAGAATCAATCATTTTTCCCTAATTTATGATCAATTTTGTAGATCTTTAAAGGAAATTTTTAAAACCAGTCTTTTTTAAGAATTATCATACTTTTAAAATTTAAATAGAAAGATACTTAATTTTTATTCAACAATAAAATTATAATATTTATTACAATCCATACTATTAAAAATAGGTATAAAAAATGTCAGAATCGAACCCAGAAAATAAGTTAGTTATTTCAGCAGCTTTAGCTGGTGCAATCACAACTAAGGAAAATAATCCAAGCGTTCCATATACAGCAGAAGAATTTGGAGATGAAGCGAAAAAATGTTATGATGCGGGTGCTGCGATTGTCCATATCCATGCTCGACATCCCGAAAAAGGTAATCCAACGCATGACTTAGATTTAATAAAAGCAGTGTTAGATAATATAAAATCAAAATCACCAGATTTAATAATCAACTTAAGTAGTGCAATTAGTTCAGTTGCTACTGATAAACAAAGAATAGCGCCGGTTCAAACCTTCAAACCACCTTTAGCTTCGTTAAATACTGCGTCCATGAATTTCGCAGTTGGTGATTACAGAACAGGAAAAGTTGGTATGGGAGCAGGAAATATCTTCGCAAACACATTTAAAACTATTTCGAAATTTGCGAAAGAGATGAAAAAAGCTGGAACTAAACCGGAAATGGAAATTTACGACTTAGGAGGTATATATAGTATGCTTTTCCTAAATAGACAAGAAGGTGCATTCACTCAACCGCTTCATTTCCAGTTTGTATGGGGCGTACTTGGAGGAATTCCATTCACACCAAGAAATCTCGCTTTAATGCTCGATCTAAAGCCTTCGAATGCTACTTGGAGCGTTTGTGGCGTTTCTAAGCAACAATTTCAAGCTGGATTATGTGCTGCCGCATGGGGCGGACATATCCGTGTTGGTTTAGAGGACAACACTCGTGCCGTTTCAGGTGAGTTAGCTAAAGGCTCGTGGGAACAAGTAGAATGGGCCGCTAAAGTTGCAAAAATAGCCGGGAGAGAACTAGCACAAGATGAAGAAGCAAGAAAAATATTTCATCTAAAGCAAGAACATGTGTCACTATAAGGATTAGGTTGAATTTAAACTCAAGTTTAATTCTAAACCATTATATTTTTTTTTATAATATTTTTACGAAGAATTAAAAAAATAAGAAAAAATTTTTAAATTTAATAAAATCGAAAATAAAAATAGGTATATAAAATGTCAGAAGATTTATCAAAAAAATTAGTTATAACAGCCGCTCTCGCCGGTGCTGCGACGATAAAATCTCAAAATCCCGCTGTTCCATATACACCCGAAGAATTTGGGGATGAGGCAAAAAAATGTTACGATGCAGGAGCAGCAATTGTGCACATCCACGCAAGAGACCCAGAAAAAGGCAATCCAACGCACGAATTAGAAATAATTAAAGCCGTATTAGATAACATCAAAGAAAAGGCTCCAGATATTCTAATCAACTTAAGTTCTGCTATCAGTTTAATAGTAACTGATAAACAAAGAATAGCTCCTGTTACAACATTTAAACCTCCAATTGCTTCCTTAAATTCCAATTCAATGAACTTCGCTGTTGGAGACCATAAAACAGGAGCCGTTGGACTTGGTGCTAAGGCTATATTCGCAAATACATTTGATACGATTCAAAAATTCGCGAAAACAATGAAAAAAAATCAAGTTAAACCAGAAATCGAAGTATATGATTTTGGAGGCATGTATAACATTCTTCATCTTAGCAAACAAGCGAAGGTGATTCTGGATCCACCTCTTCACTTCCAATTTGTTTTTGGAGTTTTGGGTGGTGTCCCTTTTTCTTTCGAAAATTTAGCACATTTGCTTAATTTAAAACCACCTGACGCTAGCTGGAGTGTGTGTGGAGTAGCAAGAAATCAATTTCAAGCAGGAATGTGCGCCGCAGCAATGGGTGGACACATAAGGGTTGGTTTAGAAGATAATATCCGTACAGTTGATGGAGCATTAGCTAAAGGCTCGTGGGAACAAGTAGAATGGGCCGCTAAAGTTTCGAAAATAGCAGGGCGAGAAATTGCTACGCCTGAAGAAGCGAGAAAAATATTACATCTTTATCAACAATAAATTCTTTTACTTTTTTTCTTTTAATTTCAATACACTAAAATTTTCATTTATTAAAAGAAGATTATACTCATTAAACATTTTAAAAGGAATTAAAAAAAAAATAAGAAAATATTAAAACTTAAAAAGTAAATCCTTCAGGTAATTCCGATTCTGAGGTTCCTTCGGGAACAAATGAGAGATCCATTATAGTATAAGTGGGGTTTTTTGTTTTAAAAATGGGTACCACGCGTTTTTCTAGTTCGGGGTCTCCTACCGAGAGATAACTCATTAATATTGTGACTGCACCATCAAATTCTATATTAATGAATTTAATTGGCTTTTTTAGGGTATTAAACGCTCCCGCTCGATGGGTTATAATGAAGGAATGAATTCTGGCGCTATTTTTTGCTTTCTCAGTAAAATCAATTGCAAACATTTTTCGTAGACAATCTGGGCAATAAATCCTGAAAGGTAGGTAGATCGATCCTTTGAAATCACATTTATCATTATCGCATCTTGTAGCCATCAATTTTCCCTTACTAAGAGATTCGAAAAAAATAGCTTCACCACCATAAGAGTGGATATAAGTCATATCTCTAGGATTTGTAACACCAGCTAATTTTCCTGTGTCTTTGTTAAAAATCGGTTGATTTGCCTCAATGATATGAAATTTTCCTTTTGGTTTGTATCTTCCATTAATAACAGAAACAAAACCTTTTTCTTCTTCAGTTTTTGGCATTATTTTTATTCCTCCTTGATTAAGTGATTTGGATGCATTAAAATTGTACAAGTTACATGAGAGCCCACACCAGCATGACTTATTGCTAAACCTCTTTTTGCCCCTTTTACTTGAAGGCTTGACCAATCTTTCGGTTTTTCTCTACCAAAAGCGTCCCATTTTTCATGGGGCTCATGAATTTCGTCCCATCGATTCCATATATGATATCCAATTTCTGCAATTTGCATAAGCCCGGTTGCTCCAACAGCATGCATACAACCGATTAATCCACCACATAAATTGCTAGGTAATTTACCTGGTTTTTTAGTGTTTGGGTTTGTATGGTATGCTTCACCAGACTCAATATAACTACGCCCATCTCCATAAGGAGTAATACCTATGTCCTCATAAGTTTGAATATCGCTAATTGTAAAGGCATCGTGTAGTTCTACAACATCAAGATCATCAATTGGATCAACAACCCCAGTCATGTTATAGGCATAATAAGCCGCCACACGAGCAGCTAAAAAACTACTAAAACCGGGATACCTATCGGCTCCAGGAAATCTTTTACCTAAATTATCGTATTGTCCTGGTTTTTCGTTTGGTAAAAGGGGTATTTTCATATTACGACGATCAGCCACTCTTAGTGTATGACTTCCAGCACCTATCCATATTCGAAGAGGGTTATCAGTTATCTCATAAGCAGTTTTTTCATCGCAAACAACGCCGCAAGCAGATCCTACGCTCATTAAACAACAATCCAAGGCACGTAAGGGATAAGCAATGACAGGAGAATTGATTACATCTTCAACAGTGATCTCCATAGGTCCATGTGCGTGAGGATTCATTCTTGCATAACCACGGTTTTTGACAGCAATTTCTGCCATAGTTTTCCTAAAAGATTCTTCTGCTTTACCAAAAATTTGCCAATATCTTTGAGCCATTACAGCGTAGTAACCCGTGTAGATATGACCTAATGGAGTTTCCCAATCTTTATCTGCAGCTGCAGAAATGAGATGATTACCTTCATCAGTTGGAACTTCATCCATTCTCTCCCAACCTAAAGCAAGGGCACAATCGCTATACCCTGATGCAACGGTTTTAATTGCCTCCCACATGGTGGATCCTCCCGTAGCTCCGCCCGTTTTGACACCGATGGTTCCTAATGGATCCAGACCAAGTCTATCGTGAATGACTGCTTCTCCTAATAATTGATCTCCAAAATGGTCCGCAAAATGACCGTAATAAGCAGTATGAATGAAACTTTTCAATTCAGCAGGGGTCATCTTAACAAAATCAGCAGCTGCCGTTAAAGCTTGGACACATAACTCCTCCGTTCGAGTTTCAGGGAAAGCACGGTCGAATTTTGACATGCCTACAGTAGCTAAGTATACAGATTTAGACATTTTGGGGATTTTCAGTTGTTTATCGCTAAATTTAATCATTTTTTATTCACTTTTTTTAATAAAATTCTTTTTTAATAATTAGATTTTAAATATCTAATTGATATGATATTTTAATTTCACTATGATTAAAAGATTTCTAATTATGATCAATTTAAATTTTATTCACAAAAGAATTAATTAGAACTAAAATAAAGTTTAAAAATTAAAAAAATGATTGAAATAATATGGATACAAGAATCAGAGAGTTTGAAAAAATCAAAATCCAAAAATATGTACCAGAATTAGATTTACTGAATAATCCCATGCTTACCGCTCAAGAAAAAGAATTTTTAGCAGAACTTTATGAATTTATGGAGAAAGAGCTTGATCCAGAACTAAGGAAATTAGAAGAATTAAACTATCTTGTTGAGGAACCTACTCAAGACAAAAAGAAAGAAATAGTTATTGGAATAATGAAAAAGTTATCTAATAAAGGATATTATTCCACAGTTCTTAACATAGAAGATTATGATGTAGGGCGGATTACTAGGAACGCTTTAATTGCCTATGCTTTATGTGGTGGCCGGTGGAGTGAATATAGCGAGAGATATATTGCCGGTAATTATAGCGTAGAGATGGGGCGACTTGCAGGAGGCACGCTTTATTGCAATCCTGTGAATTACGCTTCCAATGATGCTCAAAAAGAAAATTTTTTAACTCCTGTTGCAAAAGATGGTCAAATTGCTGCTTCTGCTATGACTGAATTTAACGCAGGGTCTGATATTTTTAATATGGAATTATCTTTACTAGAAAAAGACGATAAAATAATCGCAAAAGGTAAAAAACTGTTTATAACTAACGGTATGATCGCTGATTACATGATTTTATATGGGAGATTAAATAATGGACAATTAGCCGCTGTTATAGTCGATACGGAGAATCAGAAGTTAAAAAACTTTCTAAGTTCTCGGGTTAGAACATATGGCATGACCGATGCGTTTGTCAGCCGATTGATATTTGACAGAACTGAAATTCCAAAAGAAAATCTACTTAAAGGACATGGATTAGATATTATGTTTCATCAATTAACAGAAGAGCGTTTGGTTATAAGTGCCGAGGCTTTAGGTGACACCATGAAAAAATTGATTTATTCTCATGCCTACGCCCTCCAGCGTAAACAATTTAAACATAGATTACATCAATATCAAGTTATACGATTTCCAATATCTCGAAAAATTCGAGAGTTGAATTTATTAATTTCTGCTATGATACAATATGTAAGGCAATTAGACGAACATCCCGAATTAGTGGGTTCTAAATTAATGGCAGCCAATACAATGGGCTTAAAAATAAGTACAACGGAACTAGGGTTTGAAAGCGCTATTCATTGTTTCAGAACTATGGGTGGTCGGGGTTTTACTAGACAATACGCCAATGAAATTGGTCTTTTTGACCCCTATTGTATGGTACATGGCGGGGGCAGTAATTATGTGCTAGAGGACAGTGAATCTCGAAGATTCTTTAAATACAAGCCTCCACGCAGAGAAAATGAAGATTATATCCCTAAAATTGATTATTAAAAAATCCATTTTTCCTTATTTATTTAGTTTTATTATAAATTTTCAGAGTTTGAATTATTAAATAAAAATTCTTATTTATTATTGATAATGGATTACTTCTATAACTTCGAGACATTTGATATAACTCACTTAGCAGATCAATTTAAGGACAAGAAAATCGAAGATATTTTCCGCAATCACACCATTGTAAGAAATAGCATGGGGCAGTTCATGGAAATTACTTGGAAAGAAGAGACTTTTTCATGCGACTTAAATTTAACTCTCTCAAGGAATAAACTTCTTCGTAACTTAAAGACGGTTTATTATATTGGTGAAAATATAGAACATCAACTAAATAAAAAAGGAGTACAATCTCTGTACGATTTGAGAACTAATTTAAAATACAACGAATCTGCTCGTCATATCTTGGATCTAATTGAAAATAAAAAATACAACCTTCTGTGTAGAAATAGATATATTTACGATTTAGATGTTGCTTTTTGTTTTGATAAGGAGGATTTCCTTTTTCTCGATATAGAAACTTTAGGATTGTATGATAGTCCCATAATTGTTATTGGGTTAGGATTTTTTAAAAACGATAAATTTGAAATCCGCATACTTTTTGCAAGAGACTTGGAAGAGGAGATCGCAATGAATGAGCACCTTAAAACGGCAATTTTACCGAATTTTAAATGTCTAATTAGCTATAACGGAAAATCATTTGATATTCCTTACATCGCCAACCGTTTTCTGTATTTTTTTGACGAAAATCCAATGATTACTAACGAGGAAGAGCCCTACGAGAGGTTTAACACAAAATTTCACCATATAGACCTATATCATAATTGCCGTAGGAAATACAGAGGAAGCTTCGAGAAATATACGCTAACAAACATGGAAGATAAACTATTAAATCTGAAAAGGGATAACGAATTACCAAGTGGATTAGTTGGATTGTGCTACAAAAAGTATTTGGAAGATTCTTTAAGATATGTGGGATTAGTAAAAGAAATTATTGAACATAACTATTGGGATATTTATTCTATGCCTTTGATTCTCCAAAAATTATTGGAAGCTTAATTTTATTTTGTTGTAGAAATTAAATTTCTATGTATGGATGAAAAATTTAACATTATTTCATTAAACAAAAAAGCTTGGAATAATGTAGCAGAAAAGTATGCTAAAGCTAAATATACAAGTTCAAACCCGTTAATTGATTTTTTTTGTGATAGACTCCCAAAAAATGGTTTTATTTTAGATTTAGGCTCTGGAACTGGCTTACCTTTCGCTAAATTATTTGTAGAAAAAGGTTTTAATGTTTTAGGGGTTGATATTTCGTCCCAGATGATCAAAATCGCACAAAAAAATGTTCCTCTAGCTAATTTCAAAGAATTATCAATGACAGATTTAGACTATGATAAAAAATTTGATGGTGTGTTCTCAAGCTATTCAATGCTTTTACTCAGCCCTCAGTTATTCAAGGATGTAGCAAATCGAATCGTTAAATCACTGAAAGACAAAGGTTTATTATACTTGTCGCTAAATGAGCCCCGGGTTGAAGGTGAAGATGTAGACAAAGAAGTTATTGTTGAATTAATGGGCGAAAAAATGTATTCACGTGCTTACAGAGAAGAAGAGATTCTTACGATATTTTCTCTGTTAGGGATGAAAGCTCTCAAAATCCATCACAAAATTCAAACTTCTAAGGAATTCGGAATTGAACATTTGATTGCGTTTGTATTTAAAAAATAAATTTATCGTTGTCTGAAATATAACTTCATTTCTTATTGATCCATAATTAAATTTTATAAAAGATAAAGAATATCATCATTTATGTATAGGAAGCTAAACGACTACGATGTTACTTTAAAAACTTTAGATTCAATAACTAAAAAATTAGAATCCGTTCAGACAACTGTAGTAAAAAAGTCTTGTTTTTTGGGTTTTGATGGGTATGTTGATTCTCTTTATTCTTTAGTCCAGAGCAGGATGAACGCAAAAAAATGGACAAGAATGGAGAGCATGAAGTCTTTTGGAGAATTATTAATTGAGGTTGCTGGAAGTTCAGCAAATATTGAGAGAGTCTTAAAAAAGAGGATCTTTGGCGGTTTTGCACCTAACACTTGTCGAGCATTGAATGCTTTTGGAACAAAAATATATTTAATTGCGGCTTTAGGACATCCTAAACTTAACGAATTTTATTACCAACTACCTGAAGTAGAATCAATTTCGATTTCTAATCCTGGTCAAACGTTAGGGTTAGAGTTTGACGATGGAAAAGTTATGATAACTGATTTTACCCCCATTTTAAACATTGATTGGAAAATGTTAATGGATAATGTAAAACTAGGCAAGTTAATTAAGATAATAGAAGCATCTGATATTATGGGTTTTGGACATTGGGCTTTAATACCAAATCTAAACGATATATGGCAACATTTTTTGGATGAACTCTTTCCTTCTATATCCAATTTAAAAGAAAAAATATTTTTCGTAGACATAGCCGATATAAGAAAACGCTCGAGACAAGATCTTTTAGATTTGATAAAAATTCTTCAAAAAATAGATCAACTAGTTCCAGTTATGCTAAGCGCTAACGATCTGGAAGCTCATTTCCTTTCTAAAGTATTAGATAATGTTAAAACCTTCGCTCCGTATCGAGAAAATTCAACTGATTACATTGACGGTGGAAAACGGCTTAATACAGAAATGAAATTATCCTATTTAGTAATTCATTCTCCTCACTTCGCAACGATCTCTACTGTAGAAGAACATTATTGGATAACTGAAGGATTTACTTCAAAACCTAAATTTACCGTTGGTGCAGGCGATTATTTTCATTCGGGAACGGTTTTAGGGTTATCGTGTGGCCTTACCCCTCCTGAAGCAATTCTCATGGGCAACGCTCTAACGGCTATTTTTGTAAGAACTGGAAATTCTCCAAACTTTAATCAATTATCTCAATTTGTAAGTAGATATATGGAATTTATTGATAATGATAACCCTAATTTTCCTTAAAATACAATGAAAAAAGTATATTTGGTTGATTATAAAAAGAAGAAGAATCAAAATTTATATAGAGTTCAATCGGTATTTTAATTAAGTAAAATTATATTATGATTTTCCAATATTAATCATTTTTGCTTAAAAAATGGTATATAATTAAAACGATTAAAATCAAAATGTCAGACGAAGAACTTAGGGATCAAATTAATAAGATAGCAGTAGAAATTGAGAAAATTGAACAGACAGCGAAACAAAAAGAAACCTATTTAACAAATAAATGTAATGAAGAATTTGATCCTAAAATTAAAGACCTTGGGGAACAATTGCTTCATCAACAAACTGATTTAAACGATCTACTCAAAAAAATTAATGACCTAACGGCAAAAAAGAAAGAATTACTTTCTATTACAAAGAAATTGGAATCAAAATGCAATTCTTTGAAATTAGAGAAGGAAAAAACCTTAAACCATAATTTGAAAGCGATTGAAAAAGAAAAGAAAACTAAAACGAAAGATATTGATATTAAAATTAAAATGCTAGAAAAAGAGTTGAAATCGAGCAAAAAAAAATAACATTTTAGAGATATCATCCTAAATTACCATATAATAATAATTAAACTCATAAATTCTTACATCAGATCCGCATTAAACATATAAAATATTAGATGTTTTGTAAAAAATCATTCAAAACGGAAGTAATAGCCTGAAGATCCATTAGAGCTTCACTACCACCATCAAAGCTGACATCTCCGGCTTCATGTGCGCCAGAAATCTCAATTGTTCCATAAAGAATTCCTGTAAAAGTCGCCATATTGGTGGTAAAGGTTAATGAGGGATTATCGGCATCACCCTCTCCATAATCCACTTTTCCTTCGTTGAATTTAAGCCAAAATTTCTTGTTTTCATCTGATATAATTATTTGTCCTAAGAAGTCCATATCTAACATGGCCATATCTTCGAATTCATCTCTCAATCCCGCATTTTCTGATGAGATCTGTTTATATATTTCAAAAAGTTTGAGACAATCTCCAGGCATAGCACTACCATCTGATAATTTTAATTTAATCTCATTTAATAATTCAGAATTTACCATTTTTATCACCTTATAATATATAAAACAATAAGATTACAAGTATATCAATTTATTTATGTCTTAAAAATCAAAAGTATTGATAATAGAAACATTAAGAAACCTTATTTATAGTCCAGAATTTTCTAAACATGGTTAAAATGGAAGATTTGGAAAAAAAATTATTTGATCAAGCTTGGAATTATAAAAACAGAGATTTTTTTATTAAGAAATTAAAAGAAGAAAGTTACGACATTTTCATAATAGGGGCAGGTGTTACGGGAGCAGGAGTAGCTCGAGAAGCAGCGATGAGGGGGCTTAAAGTTGCTATAGTAGATATGCAAGATTTTGCTGCAGGGACTTCATCGAGAAGTACAAAAATGGCGCATGGCGGAATTAGATATATAGCTCGTAGTGAAATGGATTTAGTTAAAAAAGCATCTCGTGAAAGGAATTGGATGCGAGTTCAAATACCTCATTTAGTTAGACCTCTTCCATTTGCTTTACCATTTATTGAAGGATCAAAGTATAAAAAGCGCGTTTTACAAAATGCCACTAAAATTTATGATTTTTTAAGCGATGATAAATCAGAATTTAAAAATTACCAAAAAAGTAAAACCTACACCGCTGAAGAATTTTATAAATTAGAACCTGAATTTTCAAAAAGGGGTCTACAAGGGGGTGTAATATATTACGATACGAACATTGATGATGCTCGTTTAACAATTGAAATTCTAAAGGAAGCCGTAATAAGAGGAGCGGATGTGATAAATTATTGTAAGGTTATTGGGTATATCAAAAACAATGGGACAATCGTTGGGGTAAAATGCAGAGATCTAGTTAATGAATTTGATTTTAAAATTCGGGCTACTTTAGTAATCAATGCAACAGGTATATGGACGGATAATCTATTGGAGAGCTATCCCGAAAATATTCCAAAACCACTAATTAGATCAACTAAAGGTGTTCATCTCCTCTATAAACGTGAAGACATTGGAAATAATATAGCAAGTGGTCTATATTCAGATGTTGATAATAGATTCTTCTTTATTATTCCAAGGGATAAAAAGTATACACTAGTAGGAACGACTGATACTGATTTCCACGGTGATTTAGCAAGTCCGTTTTGTGATAAAGAGGATGCAGACTACTTAATTAAGTCCGTTAAGAAATTTTATCCGAACGCAAATTTAGATTATGATCATATTCTTTCTACATATGCAGGAATTAGACCATTAGTAATGCAAAAAGGAAAATCAGAAAGTGAAGTTTCACGACAACATGTTATCTTTTTTTCAGATGATAATTTGTTAACAATAACTGGCGGAAAACTGACTGAATGGCGTGAAATGGCCGAAGATTTATTTGTATCTGTGGAAGAAAAGGAAATTTTTCCAGGAATTAAAAGAGAAAAATACTGGTCTCGACAACCCTTCATAATTTCACTAGAGAAAGATGAATGGTTAAATATACTAGAAAAATCAGGTGTCAAATTAGATGAGGAACTTTCAGATCACCTTTATCAACAATACGGGAAAGGTGCAATCCAAATCCTCGAGATGATAAAAGAAGACAAGTCTCTAAAAGAACGAATCATCGATGAAAATGATTTTATAAATGCGGAAATTATTTATGTACTAAGATACGAACTATCACCTCATTTGATTGATGTATTTTGTCGACGAACAGAGATGTCACTATGGATACATCACCGAAGAGCTTCTGAAGCAGCAGAAAAAGTGGCAAAGATTATGCAGAAAGAATATTCTTGGGGAGACGAAACAACCAAAAAAGAAATCAATAACTATTTGGATTACATTAAAAAAACAGTTTCATTCATACAATAATTATTGAACAAATCTTATTTTTACACTTTATTCAATATCATGCATCTTAAAAATTGGACTAGATGAAATATAAATACTTAAAAAGTAATATTCAACATAATAACAATTTTAAACAATTTAAAAGAGTGAAATTTATTGATATATCAATTTGATTTTACAGAAAGTTTTTTAAGACCTTTAGCAGAACTTGCTGGATTCTTTACGTTAGTTCTTGGCGCTATGTGGTTAGTCTACGCATTTTACGAGGCTAAAAGAAGAGGATCCGTCAAAAAAAGAAAGGTAGAGGATTGGAACTTTGACATTACAAAGTTCTTGAAATTTTTCACATATTTAGGAATAGTTGTCGGTATTTTTGGTTTACTTAGCGGTGTTGGTGGGCTTATTCTCGATCAAGCGCCAAGCGTAGCATACGCAGCTAATACTCAAGACGCTAAAAGTTTATTTACTTCTGCTTTCCTTATTATTCTAGGGATACTAACGCTTTTAAAACCATTAAACGATCTCCCGATTTCAAGCGTTTTAGGAATTTTATTAGCTTCTATTGTCGTTGTCGTTGTTTCAATGGCTATTCCTGACCACATTGTTCAAGTAATTGCAATTTATATTAATCCAAAGTTGCTATTAGTAATAGTTTTTATAGTAATTTTCGCTATTGTCGCTCTTACTGTCAAATTTTACATTGGAGCTTTGATGTCAATTTCGAAGGCAATTTCATGGCCAATTTTAGCCTTTATAATCGCAGGATTCTGTATACTTCAAGGGTTCTTGCTCCTAGTAATAGGAGTTTCAATTTCAGGAATTTTCTAATTTTTTTTAATTTTTATTATATTTTTCTTTTTACATATAGTATTTTA
>Ga0114922_10000371_pt1 | contig 43473 bp, 29 predicted proteins | sample AartaG_FD_100975 | JGI IMG/M metagenome (GOLD analysis project Ga0114922, IMG submission 100975) | Deep subsurface microbial communities from Aarhus Bay to uncover new lineages of life (NeLLi) - Aarhus_00045 metaG | ecosystem: Environmental > Aquatic > Marine > Oceanic > Sediment | place... | reverse complement strand
CCTGCCGCGGTGTGAGGATGCCTCTCTTGACAGGAGATTGCAAGAGAGGTCTTTGAACATCCTGATACTTGTTCTACGGGCGCGTGGGATACTTCAATCGTCTCCCACGCGCCCTGATGGTATGGGGGCAGAGCATGCATAGCAGAGTAAAGCAGATATCAGATTCCGTCGATTAAGGATTAAACATGGTGAATGAAAACAATTGGAGCACACCGTCTGCCATCAGTTCAGCCTGTTAGAAAAAAGTGAGATGAAATGCGTCTGATCCCACAGCGAATCCTGCTCGTTTCCGCTCCAATTGCCTTTGTTCTCGCGTCTGCCTGCCTTCAAGCACGCGCCCAGCAGCCGCCCCAGTCCCTCAGGATCGGAGTATTAGCAAAGCGCGGCGCCGATCGATGTCTTGAGAAATGGGGGCCGACGGCCGAGTACCTGACTAAGGAAATCCCGGGTTACTCTTTTTCGATTGTGCCGCTTCCTTATAATGAGGTCTATCCGGCCCTTGAGGGGGACGCGGTGCATTTTGTCCTGGTCAATTCCTCCTTCTACGTCGCGCTGGAACAGCTCTATGGTGCAAGCCGAATCGCAACGCTGAAAAACATGCACGCCGGCAAATCGTCTACAACTTTCGGCGGAGTGATCTTCTGCCGAGCTGATCGCACGGACATGCAAAATATCGACGATCTCAAGGGCAAAACCTTCATGGCCGTCGAGGAGACGTCGTTTGGAGGGTGGCAGATGGCATGGCGGGAGCTGAGAGAGCAGGGGATTGACCCGCACCAGGATTTCACCGCTCTGAGCTTTGGCGGCACCCATGACGCAGTCGTCCACGCCGTGCGGGATGGCGAAGTCGACGCCGGGACCGTGCGAACCGACGCGCTTGAGCGAATGGAGCATGAAGGAAAGATCGTTTTGGCGGATTTCCATGTATTTCACGAGCATGGCGGTGATGACGAGCATCTTCAGTTTCTGCACTCGACCCGTGCGTACCCGGAGTGGCCGTTCGCCAAAACCAAACACACATCCGAGGAACATGCGGAAAAGGTCACGGCTGCGCTGCTGGGAATGTCCTCCGTCAGTCCTGCCGCAAAAGCGGCGCGGTGCGCCGGCTGGACAATTCCTAACCACTACCAAGCGGTGCGTGAGTGCTTGAAGTACTTGCGAGTCACCCCCTACGAGGACTACGGCAAGGTGACATTAACGGATGTCATCCGCCAACACGGGACTTGGTTGCTGAGCGTCTTCGTCGCTCTAGTCCTGATTGTCCTGTCTGCGCTTAGGGTAGCGCGGCTCAATGCCGAGTTGAGGCAGACCGACAAGAAGCTGCGCGAGAGCGAGCGTTTCCACAAGGGCCTTCTCGACGACCTGCTCACTTTCGTCGGCGTACTGAATCCGAACGGGGATATCGTCTTCATCAACAACACGCCGCTGGAGTTGGCGGAGATTGCGCTTGATGACCTGGTGGGGAAGAAGTTCTATGATGCCTACTGGTGGGAATACTCAGAGAACGCCAAGCGGACGATTGAGCGTGATGTTAAATCGTGCGCGTCCGGGCAAAATCTGGTTCGCGACATCCAGGTCAAGACGGCCGACGGCTCGTTGATCTGGATCGAGTTCAGCATGCATCCTATCATGACTGAAGATGGAACGGTGAAATACCTGGTTCCCGAGGGGCGCGACGTCACCGAGCGCAAGCGGGCACGGGACGAAATCGGCAAGTTCAAGACTATTGCGGAGAACGCGAAGTACGGGGTTGCCATCACGGATACCGACGGCGACATAACATATATCAATGAATGCTTTGCCTGGATGCACGGCTACACGATCGAGGAGCTCATTGGTCAAAATCTGTCGGTTTTCCATACTGAGGAACAGTTTGAAAGCGTCAGCAAGATGATTGAGGACCTCATAAAGAACGGCAGTTTCAGCCCCACAGAGGTCTGGCACAAGCGCCGGGACGGGTCGGTGTTTCCGACGCTCATGAACGGAGTGGCCATCAAGGACGAAAACGGAGAAGCTCAATTCATAGCCGGCATGGCGAGCGACATCAGCGAATTCAAGCGGCTGCAGGATTTCGAGGAACGTGCCAAGAGGTTGGAAACCGCAGGCAGGATTGCCGGACAGGTAGCCCACGATCTTAACAACCTCCTGGGGCCTCTGGTGGCTTACCCGGAACTGATCAAGAGCGTACTCCCCGCAGGTCACCCCGTGGCCGAGTATGTCAACCGGATGGAGATGGCCGCCGGGCAGATCGCCGAGATCAATCAACAGCTTCTTACGCTCGGTAGGCGAGGGCATTACAATACGAAACCGTTGAATGTGAACAGTGTCATTGCTCGTGTGCTGGATCAGGCGCTACCGCTGCCGGGCACACTGATTATCGACGACCAGCTTTCTCCCGATCTAATGCCTATTATGGGTGGTGAGGCGCAGATTCTCCGGGCCATTTCCAACCTGGTAGGCAATTCTTTCGACGCCATGCAGGGGATCGGGACGCTGACCATCAAGACCCAAAACTGGTACGTGCGATCCGTGACCGGCAAGTATGTCCAGATCCCCATGGGGGAGTATGCCAAGATCATCCTGTCGGACACTGGTTGCGGTATCAAGGAAAACGTCCAGAAACGGATATTCGAACCGTTCTTCACCACGAAAGTGACCGAAAAGAGACGAGGCTCGGGTCTCGGCTTGAGTGTCGTCCACGCGGTTGTCGAAGACCATGGGGGATTCATCGACATGGAGAGCCAGGTGGATCAGGGGACCACTTTCTACCTGTACTTCCCGATTACGCGGGTGGACACCACAACAGCGCAGTCGGAGACGTTTGAGGGCGGCGACGAGACCATCTTAGTGGTTGATGATGACGAACTGCAGCGCGGTGTCACCCTCAAGCTTCTCAATAAGCTCGGGTACAAGGCGCAGGCTGTGGGAAGCGGGGAAGAGGCTCTCAAGAGAGTGGCGGAGGACCCACCGCAACTACTGATGCTGGACATGGTGATGGAGGGGGGGATGGACGGCACTGAGACTTACCAGCGAGCGCTCCAGTTAAATCCCTCCCAGAAGGCGATTATCGTATCGGGGTTCTCCGAGTCTGAACGCATAGAGGAAGCCTATCATCTGGGCGCGGTTACGTTTGTCAGAAAACCGCTTACTCTCAAGTCGCTGGCCCATGCCGTCAGAAAAGAGCTGGACAAAGAACAGCCGGTCCCCGCCTGCTGACGCCGATTCCACGCCAACCTTGCGGCCGGTCATGCGCATGGATGTTTCTGACGTGTAGCACCTGCACAAGCAACAAGAGTTTCGACGAAGGGCACAACTACCGGTGCACTTCTTTCTACGGATACTCAGCTATTGAAGAAGTCGCCCTGCGAAGGCGCGTCGCCGTCGGAATCGCGGGGTGGGGTCGACGCAGGCTCACGGGAGTCGGGGAGGGAGTCGTCCCGACGAGCGAAGAGTTCATCCACCGAAGTCGCTGGCTCGTAATCCTTTTGGAATGCATAGATGGGTGAGGTTCGCAACATATCCGACCTTCGAGAGACGTCCTTCTCCCAAATTGGCACTTCGACGACCCGGTTCTCTCCGCGGCGCGCCGGGTACGCGTACACACCTACGTCCAATAGGTAGGCCCGGAATCGCTCGCGCGGCTTGGAGGCCGAACTCATGTTCTCATGGACCTCGTGGAGGAATCGAAAATCGCACAACTGCTTCATGGCCTCGTCCAGTTTATCGTGGGCCTCCAAGTCACTTATGGAGACGAGGAACAAGTTCTTTTTCTTCACCTCGACGCAGAACTGAACCAAGTCCTTCAGCAGTGCCTCAAGAACGGAGGTCTCGTCTGGCGAGTCGTTCTGCAAATCAACGTACTTCGTCTCTCGACAGTACAGGTTGGCGCCCTCGTTGACTAGGGCAACGCTGAGTTTGTCCTTGTCCTTGGATCGTCCGACCTCCACCGCCTTGACGAACGTGTTCATGAAGTCCCTTGGCACTCCACCGCTCGCCAATTCGAGTTGTTGCCACGAGTCCCCACCGAAGATTGAGAAGAAGTCCTGTTCTATCCCAACCGTCTTGCAGAGGCTTTCCCAAAAGTCGGTGAGAAATCTGTCCACGGCATCGAAATTCTTGAACGACCGATCCAGGTTCACATCGTGCACGTCGTGGCCCAGCTGAAGGCCATCGATAGTGGACCCGCTCTTGAAAAGGCACGTTCTATGACTGATGGTGGCGAACTTGAGATAGCACCGCGTGTTCTTGAACAGCTTCGCGAGGTAGTCGAGGACGTCGGCTTGGTCGCTTATCCTCAGGTGGTAGAAATCATCCATCACGAAGAAGACCGGTACCGATATGAGGTTCAGGCCGTCGACAAGCGCGTTGCGGAAGTCCTGGAACTTCCTGTCAATCGACTGTATCTTGAGAGTCGCGCCGCTCGAAGTCTCGGTAAGTCTCGATGCCGTGTTCTTAGAGAGTTGAAATGAAGCGCCTTTCGCAACCACGCCCGCCGACTTGGAGCCGGTCGACTGGCGTTCCTTTTCCCTGACCAAGTCTCCGGAGTCGAATCCCTCAAGAAGCTCCGAAAACGCACCCTGAAACTTCTTCAGCTTCTTCAACGTCGACCACCGGGACCGCCATCCGCCCATCCTCAACGGGTTGTAGTACGGAAACCGCCTTTGGATTATTCGACTGAATTCCAATATACTCTGGCGGAATATCTCTATCAGCGTGTCCGGGAAGGTCAGCTTCTTGTATTGGTCGGCGTCGATCCAAATGACTTCGCTCGCCTGCTTACCGTTTGTTCCGACCTCGTTCAGCAACGACGTTTTGCCGGAGCCGCGCCTGCCGAATACAACCACGTGCCGCTCGAGAGACACCTTGGACCGATTCTCGCCGTAGTCGATGTATTTCCAGGTAGACCGCCGATCAGCCCTCGCAGCCTCGCTCAATCTCAGGAGCAGTTTGGAAATTCTGTGGTCATCGATATGAATTGACATGATATATAATGTAAAACCGTTACGGCGCAACCGCAATAGAAAAGTCGCAGAGAACCGGTGGCCCTGTGCGTCAGAGGCTGTCTTAAGACTCGGTCCCTCCAGTGTGTTGTATCCAAGCGGCAGACGGGGCCTACACCACGCACAAGAACACCACCAATTCCTCTCAAAACGCGCCGGGACACCCGTCAATAAAGGACCAACCAATGGCTACCAGCGAAGTAGGGTGGGTCCGTCTTCGGACCCGCCACCGTTGGCAGGTTTGAAGACAAACCTGCCCTACAAGACTTACTCATGCAGGATTCAAAATCACTACCTATCCCGTAGGGTGAAGACAAAATCCAACAAAACGAATCCATTTCCCCGCCGTACTTGCCACCCTTCGACTCAGATCAGGGTGACACAGGGCGGAGCATCTGCCGCCTACGTATTAATATGACGTACAGCTACTTACCACACATATCTCAACCGATACTTTACTTCGCTTCGTCAGGGTTGTGTGCTGTCTGCCGGTTGCAGAAGCGCGGAATCGGTCGTTTGTTGTTGAAGCGCGTCTGTCAATAATGTATATAGATTGGTATGGATCAGGAATACCTGGGCAGCTACAGGATTCTCAAGAAGATCGGCTCCGGCGGCATGGCCAAAGTCTACCTGGCCGTGCATCAGGATGTGCCCAATCTCAAGGTGATACTCAAGATTCTCGATGATCCCCGCCTGGGCCAGCGATTCAGGCAGGAGGCCGATAAGCTGGCCCTGCTGGACGGCCACCCCAATATCTGCCGCATCAAGCACTTCTTTAGCCACGGCGATGATACCGTCATCGCGATGGAGTTTATCGACGGTGTCACGCTTGAGGACAAGCTCAAGACCGACGGCAGGTTTTCCGTGGACGAAACGCTTCACATTATCAGCGAAGTGCTGGACATTCTGGGTTTCGCCCACAACAAGGGGATCTATCACCGCGATATCAAGCCGGGCAACATCATGCTCAACAAGGAGGGGCGGGTCAAAATCATCGACTTCGGCATCGCCAAGGGGAAAACCGACCCCAACCTGACGGTGGCCGGGACCGCCTGCGGCACTCCGGCCTTCATGGCTCCGGAGCAGTTCGCCCCTACTGCGGATACCGATTATGCGCTGGTCGACATCTATGCCGCCGGTACCACGGCGTTTGTGATGCTGACCGGAGAGGCGCCGTTCAAGGGAGACAACCCGTTCATTATTCGTGACGCCAAGTTGACGACGGAGCCGCCCGGCGTGCGCTCGATCTGCTCTCAGATTCCGAAGGAGCTCGATCAGATCATCCTGAAATCACTGGCGCGGGAAACCGCCGACAGATACCAGACGGCCCGCGAAATGAAAGCCGCCATTGACGCCATGCGTCCGGGAGTTCCCAGGGAAAGGCTGGTGTCGCCGGTCGACGTTACCATGGATACTCCGATCACCCGTCGCGGGAAATCCCGCTCTCGCTGGTGGATTGGCGCCGGTGTGCTTGTGGCAGCGCTGGCAGTTTTCGCGGTGAGCCAGTTTGTCATGCCGGACGGCCCGGATGATGTTCCCGCGAGTGATACGCTGGCCGCAGAGGCCGGGGACGCGGGTTTTGCCGCCTTGCCCGCCACGGGAACGATTTCCGTTGCCGCCACACCGTCCGGTGACGTCTACGTGGATGACAGCCTGGTGGGAAGAATGGTGGACAGCGTCTCGGTGACCTGCGACACCGGTCGGCACATAGTGACGGTCAGAAATGAGAGAGCCACACGCCCGCTGCTGACGGACACCATCATGGTGACCGCCGACCAGGTTGTGCCGCTGAGTTTCCGGTTCAGTTTTCCTGTGGACGATGATGCTGGGGGCACAACGCCAGCCCCGCCCGAACCGGAGCCGGAGTCCGGGTATGTGACGGTCGGCTCGTCGCCGAAAGGCGCCGATGTCTACATCGACAATGTGAAACAGAGAGGAACGACCAACCGCCGGTTCAAAGTCACGCCGGGGAGGCATATTGTCCGGGTGGAACTGACCTCGCAAGGCCGGCTGCTGACACAACAGGACACGGTTACTGTCGCCACGGACGACAATGTGAAGGTTTCGTTCGACCTGAGAAAATAGCTTTACACGATGTCGGTTCACGAATATATTTCTGATGATCTTGAACGCAAACATTATCCTCAAGGAGTCAGGTATGAGAATGCAAGTTGCAGAAGGCCGGTTTCTTCTGCCGGTTCTGATCGTGGTAGTGGGACTGGCAGTCAGTTCCGCTTTTGTAGGCGCCCAGGTGCAGTCGACCGTGCCGGAGGCGCTGGCCGAGGCGCTCCTCTTTTACAATGATCTCGAATTCGAGAAGGGAATCTCCCTGAGTGCGGGACTCCTGGAGCGTGACGATCTGTCGGCCCAGGACAGCGTGGCCATCTTTGAGGTGCTCAGTATCCTCACCTACGCCAAGGGGGAGGAGTACTTCAAGGAGTCGCTCGGCTATCTCAAGAGGATCTCGGATGTCGGGCCGTGCGTGGTGCACCTGCCTCACGACATCTGGCCCCAGGAGTTGCGCGACAACTGGTACGACATTCTCAATGTCAGCAAAAGTCTGACCTGCGCCGATGAGAGCAGACCGGGTGTCAAGACGATCGCCATTATGGAGTTCGACAATTTCTCGATCGGCAAGTACCAGGAGGAACTGGGGCCTATCGGAAAAGGCCTGGCTGATTTCTTCGAGCACGACTTCGGCAAGATCAGTTCCATGACGGTGGTCGAACGCGACAAAATTGCATACGTTCTCAAGGAGATCGAACTGCAGAAATCAGGTGCGGTCGACATGTCCACGGCCGTCAGGGTGGGCAAAATCCTGGGAGCGCAGTACATGGTTTTCGGCAGTATCACACAGCTTGATTCGAAGCAGACCAGGATGGTGGTTCGCGTCGTGAGCGTGGAGACGTCGGAGATTATTGCCTCGGTGGACAAAGAGGGCAAGCCGGAGTACAGCAAGCTTGAGAAGGAGCTTGTCGAGCAACTGGCCGAACTTCTTGACATTCAACTCAGTGATGACATCAAGAAGCTCATCCAGGAAGGCGGCACGGAGTCGCTTGACGCCACCACGTTCTACGCCCGGGGACTTGAGTATATGGATCGCTACGACTACAAGCACGCCTATGAATATTTCAAGAAGGCGTACGACCTTGACTCAAGTTTCGTGGAGGCGAAACGGAAGATGGAGGTCTATCAGCCGCTGGCGATCTGACGATGGCCTGCGGGAAACCTGATTCATTCGGAGAGGACACAATGCGAATACGATCATATGCCCTGTTGGCGCTGATCGGTCTGCTGGCTGTCGGGTGCGCACAGAGCCTGTATATGCAGGGTCGACGGCATCTTCAGGCCGGGCGTTATGATCCGGCCATTGACGCCTTCTACAAGGAGATAGCGGCCAATCCCACAAGCATCCGTGCCTGGCGGGAACTGGGGGTGGCCTACTATGAGAAAGGGGAGTTGGGGAAGGCCGAAGAGGCTCTCAAGCAGGCGAGCAGTATCAAACCGGACGCGCGCACCCATCTGTATCTCGGCCTGCTTTTCGAGAAGCAGGAGGACTACGGCAAAGCTGTCGATGCCTACACGGCCGCGCTGAGTCTCAGGCCCAGGGGAAAGACGGCTTCGGCTACACGCGCCCATCTGGACCGCTTGATTTCACGGCGGATTGAGGCCGAAGTCTCCTGGGTCCTTGACAACGAAAGCGCCATCGATGCCGACACCATTCCGGAGAACGCCATTGCGGTGGCCAATTTCGACGGTTCGCAATTGCCGCCGGAACTGGCGCCCATAGCGTTGGGCCTGGCCGAGTTCACGGCGTCCGACCTCGCCAAAGTGGGTGCCCTTACGGTTGTCGAAAGGCTGCGCCTGGATGCGATCCTGCAGGAGCTGGAGTTGAGCGAGTCCGGATACGTGGATCGCTCGACCGCACCGCGGCTGGGTCGCCTGATGGGAAGTCGTCGACTTGTCACCGGCACCGTTCTGAGCGTTGGTGACGAAGGCCTTAAACTTGACGGGGCGGTGGTCAATACCACCGACAGTTCCTCCCACCTCATGGAAGGCTTGGAAGGAAAGCTGGAGCAGTTCTTCAGGCTCCAGAAGCAGCTCGTTTTTTCAATCATCGATGATCTCGGCATCAGTCTTTCGGCCGCCGAGCGCGATGCCATCAGCGAAGTGCCCACGGAGTCGTACCTTGCCTTTCTTGCATACTGCCGCGGGCTTGATTTTCAGAGACGCGGGATGCCCGGCCCGGCTGCCCGGGAATTCGGTGAGGCCACCAGGCTTGACGGCAACTTCGAGCAGGCCAATCAACAAAAGGCTCTTTCAGCCGGACCATCTCGGGACGTCTCATACCAGGAGTCGTTCACGCAGCTTGAGGGAGCGGCCGGTGAGGACGCTGCCGGCCCGCAGGATTTCACTCCCGGTCTGGACAGCCGTTTGTCGACAGTGGTAGTGAACTCCGGAACTGTCCCCGGTCAGACAACCGATCAAGGCGCCGGTCTGTCACCTCCTGTTGTGGAGGGTGTGGGAACGGTAGAAATACGGGGGGATCTCGATGCGCAGTAAAATCTTCTTGTTGACGGTGACATGCGCTGGAATTCTGGCTGCCGCTTCGCAGGTTGCGGGGCAGATCGTGTACGGAAGGCCGGCGTCGGGGGGCGTACAGGTCACATACAGCCATTGGACACTTAAAGACACTAGCGGCACTACCAAGATAGGTCAATTGAGCGCTCCGCTGCAGGGTTTCCTGCCCCTAAGCGACAACTTCGAGGCGCTCGTCTATCTTGCCGCCTCGTCCAACAGCCTTGATGCATCCGGCGTTGACTCCAAGCTGTCCGGTCTGAGCAACATGCAGATGCAGTTCAGCCGGTCGTTCAGCGAAGACCGTTACGTTCTCAGTTGCGGTTTGAATCTACCTACCGGCAAGAAGCAACTCACTGCCGGCGAGGAAGTGCCGGTTCTTCAGATGCTGACACAGAACTACCTTGACTTCCCGATGCATCGTTTCGGTGAGGGTTTTGGATTCAACGCCTTGCTGGGGACGGCCCGGATGGTCGGCAGGTTGAAATGCGGAGGCGGGATCGCATACCAGTATACCGGTGAGTACGAACCCTACGAAGGATCGGGTGACTACGATCCGGGTGACGTCGTCAGTTTCAACGCCGGGGCGGACTGGCAGCAGGATCGACTGACCATTTCCGGAAATGTCTTCTACGCATTCTATGGCGCCGACAAAGCCGGAGGCAAGGAGGCGTTCAAGCAAAGCACGCAGTTCAATCTCGGCCTCAGCGCCGTTTATACCAGCGATGACTTTCGCGGAACCGCATCACTCGCGTATCTTCTGCGCGGACGCAATACCTTGTACACCGGCACCGAAGATCGCCTGAAAATCTACGGCAATGAGTTCCACGTCCGGGGCACGGCCCGATGGACGTTCGGACAGCAATGGTTCCTCGCGCCCTCAATGCAACTGAGACTGATCGGCGAGAATGACGAGGGTTTCGGCAGTTCCACCATCTTTGGCCTGGGCGGTGCTGTGGGACGGAGCCTCGGGGAACAAATCAACATTACCGGCGGCGTGAAGTATTTCACCGGCCAGGCCGACGGGGGGGATATCGACCTGAGCGGTTTTCAGTTAACGGCCGGCGTGACGGCGAAACTGTGAGGGAAGGATCCAAAGCATGAACATATCAAGAATCGGTTACCGGACGTGCTTGCTCGGTTGTGTCACGCTGGCGGCCCTGGTGCTTTTTGGTTGCTCGCACAATTCCGTCGACAGCGACACTCACGGGACGTCATCGGTCAATATGAACCTGAAACTGTCGACCCATGCCCTGATCGATCTCGTGGAGACATTCATCGTAACCGTTACGGCCGATGACATGGACACGACGATCATAGAAACACTGGAGCGGCAGGGCCGCTACGTGGTTGGAACGGTGGAAGTCCCCGCTGGCAGGGACAGGATATTCGTCATTGAAGCTATCGATGACCAGGAGAGGACATTCTACCGTAGTGTTGACACGCTCGATGTCGAAGCCAATACGACTAATTCGCTGGAAGTAGTGCTTGAGCCGGACATGTCCCTGGTACGACTGTTCCCTCGCCTCATGCAGGTGTCACCGAGCCAGACATTCTCGCTCTCTGTGCGAGTATACAAGGTTCCCAACCTGTACGGCATATCGTTCAGGATAAGCGGCTGGGACGGCGTGCAGGTCAACCCCCTGTCGGCGGTGCCCGGATCATCGTTGGGGGGCGACGTGATCTTCTTTGACACTGTCGACTACAATGCGGGAGCATACGCCTTCAGTATCGTCGGGATCGATCAGGCGACGCCCATTGTGGATGCGGAGGGCAACGCCGAACTGGTCACCGTGTACTTCTCGAGTAACGAACTGCCGGGGACTGCCGGTTCGGTCCCATTGTCCATAGAGGTGACCGAGATGCGGCGGCCGGACGGATCGTTTATAACGCTGACAGACGTGGCCACCGACGGCAGCCTCATAGAGATCAGCACCAACCCGGTGATCTATTTTCCCGACCCGGTCCTGGACGAGGTCGTTCGGCTGAGGGTCGGCAAGCCGACCGGTGACCTGTATCTTTTGGACGTGCAGCCGATCGACAGCCTCTGGATTGTGGACAGGGGAGTATCCGACCTGAGGGGATTGTCTTACATGAGCAATCTGTGGCTCCTGGTCCTGTCTCTCAATGATATCACCTATATTGACGAGATGAGCGGCCTGACCAATCTACAGGTGCTCTGGCTGATCTCAAACCAGGTCAGCGATCTCAGTCCTCTTAGCGACCTCGTGAATCTCCGACTACTGTACCTGGGTTACAATGATATCAGCGATCTGTCGGCGATAGCCGGCCTGATCAATCTCGAAGGTCTCCTGCTGGGAGGAAATCAGATCAGCGATGTCTCACCGCTGGCGGGAATGACGGGACTGCTGGCCCTTGACCTCTCAGAAAACCTGATTACCGACATCACCCCGCTGGCGAACGTATCGGGACTGAACGGCCTGTCCATAAGTAGTAACCAGATAAGCGACATCGCCACCATAGCGGGTCTGTCAAGCCTTATTGGTCTGGTGGCCGACAATTGCCAGATCGTTAGCATCGTCGCTCTGAGTGATCTCGCCCAGCTCGACATAGTCGATCTGTCAGGCAACCTGATAACGGATATCAGCCCCCTGGTGAGTAATCTCGGGATCAGCGACGGTGATGAAATCGACCTGACGGGGAACCCGCTTGATAGCCTGTCGATCAATGTGCATATCCCGGCGTTGGAGGATCGAGGGGTCGTTGTGACATTTTGACGGGCGCAGGGGAGAGGTAACTGCCCGGGCGTACAACTCCCGAACGCTACATCGGTGCATTGAACGGCAGAGGCAGTATTCCGGGCATTGTTCTGTAAGCGCCCTACTTGAGCAGCATCATTCTCCGCGTTAAGTTCATGTTCTCGCTCTCGATGCGGTAAAAGTAGATGCCGCTCGCCACCGGCCGACCCGACTGGTCGACGCCATTCCAGACGACCTCAGTGTAGCCTTCGCTTACGCGGCCGTCGACGAGCGTGCTTACCTTCCGGCCGACAATGTTGTACACCGACAGATTGACCCGCCCGCTTCGGGGGAGGAAGAACCTGATGACCGTTTGCGGATTGAACGGGTTGGGATAGTTCTGGTACAGTTCCGCCGTCGTGGGCAGACTTGCCTGGCGACGATCGAGAAGCGATTCGATCATGCCGCCGATGGATTCCTTGCCGGCTCCGTCGGGACAGTCTATCAGCGCTTCGTACAGTTCCTGTAGAACATCCTGGTCCACCTGCGCCAGCGAGGCCACCATTTCGGAGCGGGCATGGATGCGGGCGCTCCCCTGGGTTTGCGACCAGTTGGCAGCCACACCGCAGATATCTGAGGCGTCGATCCTGCCCGATCCATCGCAGTCGGCGTAGACGCTTGCTGGCGGGCTCCACCGATGGTACTCATCGAACATATGGGCGGCGCTCATTCCCCAGGCCAGGTTTGAATCATCCGGTCGCGGGGGACCCTCGAAGTTCCAGTAGAGACCCAGGGGGAGGATGTCTCGTTCGTCCACGCCACCGTCATCGTTGGCGTCCCCGGGATAAACACCCACACCGGTGATCAGGGTGTCGACATACTTCTGGTCAATGCCATAGTCTGCGGAATCGCGAATACCGGTCTCCAGCGTGATCACGATCATGTCCAGTTCCTTCAGGTAGTCGGAACTGTTGTTCACCAGGAGTTGGTAACGGTCAGCGTCATACGAGTACGTCAGGGCATCGCTTTCAGCACTGGTGATCGTTACGTTGCCGGATAGCGAACTCTCACGTATGGCTTCGTTGAATCCTATGACGATAGGTTTGTCGGTTATCAGGTGATCCGCGTCGGAAGTGGGTACTTGCGCCAGCAACTGCCGATTCGTGACGGTGAAGATCGTCGTGTCGGGCACGGTGATCTTGCCGTCGGTTATCTCGAAGACGGCGGTGTGCGAAAGATCAACGTGGCTGTAATCGGGCGTGAACGATAAATCAGCGGTGCCGTCGTTGTTGTCGATAAAGCCGGCGCCCGCCGGAATACCGTTCCATGTGAAGGTAAGGGGATCTTCGTCAGGATCGTCGGCGGTAATCAGGCAATGATACGGGTCTCCCTCCACCAGCGCGGCGTCAAGGCAGGGATTGACAAATTCGGGAGGGCTGTTGGGTTTGGTAACGTCGATGTAGTCCGGCTTGGTCTCGGTATCCTCGCCGCCGAGTCCCTCGACCCTCAGCGAAACGGTATAGAGGCCGATGGTGTCATAAACGTGTAGTGGGTTAGGTTCTTCAGAGTATGCGCCGTCCCCAAAATCCCAGTGCCAGGTGTTGATATTTCCGGCGGACTGATCGGTGAATTGTACCGTCAGCGGGGCCTCTCCCGAGGTCGTGTCGACGCTAAACGCGGCCTCTGGCGCTGCGTAAGACACGTTTATATAGTTCAGCTTGGTCTCGGTGTCGGAGCCGTACGGGCCGGTGGCCACCAATGTCACGACATAAAGACTGGGCTGGGTGTAGGTGTGCACCGGGTGCTGATCCGTGGAGGACTCCCCATCCCCGAAATCCCAGTGCCAGGTGTTGATACCTCCCGTGGAAAGATCAGCGAAAGTAACCATCAGGGGCGCAGGCCCGGAAAGGGGGCTGCCGGTAAAGGCGGCCACCGGTTCCGGTTCAGTGATCGTGAGGGCGACAGGTAGATACACGGGGGAGTTGACCGCCTCCGGGCTGACAAATGTAAGGAGGCTGTAGAATGTGTCAATCGGCAGGCCGGAGATGTGGACGTTGACTAAAACAGTGCCGGGCGTCGTCCCCTCCTGGGTCGACAGGTGCAGCCAGCTTGCGGTATCCGGGTACACTGTCCAGCCAAGATCCCTTCCGGCAATCTCCCTTATGGTAAGCGGCTGCGAGGGTGGATTCGCGCCGCCCTGGTCGGCCTGGAAAATGAGCGCGTCCGGCTCAACGACCAACTGCAGCGTCTGGCAGCCTACCCCAAGGGTGCCCATCTGGCCGCAACTGTTGTTCGCCGCAACGCAAGGCGAAGTGTCCATCAGCATGTAGTTGCCTGCGGGCGCGTCACAAAACTGCGGATCGAGGCAGATATTGCCATCCACACCGAGGTATCCGGAAATGTCGCCGACCCAGTCGCCGCCTTCGTTGCTGTAGATGTCGCAGCACGAGATATAGAGCGACGGAGTAGATGGATCTCTATAGACTGCCCCGCCTTCCGTTCCGAAGGCGATGATACAGTGCTCTATGTAGTTGCCACCGTTCCTGCCGGCAGCCATCGCGTCCGGCTGTTTGCTGATATCACCGGTCTCTCCCATCTCGTGCAGGTAGACCGCACCGCCGTACTTGCCGGAATTGTTGACCATGGTGCAGTAGTACAGCGCCACATCGGACCAGCCCCCGCACATAACGGCCCCGCCGCCGTAGGCTGCGGCTGAGTTGTCGTCAAACGTGCAGTAGTTGAACTCGGGATACGAGTAGTAGGTACTGAAAATCGCCCCGCCGCCGTAACTTGCGCTGTTGCCCTTGAAACTGCAATTGGTGAATGTCGGACTTGAACTTGAGTAGCAGTAGACCGCTCCGCCGTAGCTGAAAGTGTGGTTGTCGACAAATCGGCAGTCGGTAATGGTCGGATTAGCGTTCATGCAGTAAATGGCGCTGCCGTAATTTTTGTCAAAAACGCAGTCTGTGACCGTAGGCGCCGCTCCGTCGAAATAGAACACACTGCCCGCGCCATCCATGCTGTAGCTGTTGTAGAAGGTGAAGCCCTCAATGACTATCCGCGAGTAGTCGGCGTAGTAGTCCATATACAGGAAACGGCGGTCGCCTTCTCCTTCACCGAGGTCTATTATCGTGTTCTCTGGGCCTTCTTCGGATTTCAGAACAAACCAGTGGTTCGACCAGTACAGGTCGCGAAAACCATTACCGAAATGCGTGCCTGACGCCACTAAGATCGTATCGCCTGCGATGGAGGTATCCAGAGCCGCTTGGATTGTAGGGTATTCCGACGGCACAAGCAAGTTCTTGGCCAAATCCCGGCGGACTTTCACAAGAAATATGTCGTGAGTTTCGCTGCCGTAAGGGATAGTGGAACCGGCAATAATATACCCACCGTCACTCGTCTGTTGAACCGAGTAACCCCTGCTGTCTCGAGTGAGACCAAAGCCTCGCGTCCAGAGAGTGTCACCCTTTTCATTGATCTTGAGAAGGTAGATGTAGGGGTCGCTGGCCCATGTTGGTGTGGAATAGCCGGCCACGACGAAAGCGCCATCATCAGTAGCACAAACAGAGTGACCTTGGTCACTCTTTGCGCCCCCGTAAGTGCGTGTCCACAGGGTGTCGCCGGACTTGTCGGTCCTAACAAGATAGACCTCATCACCGGGAGCGCCCTCCTCAAAGTTGGTCCAGCCCGCGACAAGATAGCCATTGTCCTGGGTTATCAGCAGCGATTTTCCGGCGTCGTTGGAATGGCCACCGTACGTCTTCTGCCACTCATAGTGGCCATACTTGTCGACCTTGAGCAGCAGCAGTTCAGAGGGGCTCCATGCGGTCGGTCGGTTCTGGCCGGCAATGGCAAAGCCGCCATCGGAGGTTTGCTGTACCGAGAAGGCAGCTTGCTCACCGCTGCCACCGAGAAGGCTTATCCACTCCTTCTTGCCATTGGGATCGGTCTTGATTAGCAGAATATCCCAGTCGTTCTCATTCACAAAGGTCTCGCCGGCGATGATGTAGCCGCCGTCGGATGTCTGCTGCACACAGTGACCCATGTCAGAATTGCTGCTGGTGTCATAGGTCTGGCCCCAAAGCAGTTTGCCGTCGGAGTCGTACTCGGTAAGAAGGACATTATCACCGCCGGCATCGCCCTGATTGAGGTACCCCGCGATGACGTAGTTGCCGGATCGGTTTTCGATGACCGAATAGACGGCATCCCGACCGCCGCCGTCCAGCGTCCTGGTCCAGGCCGTATCACCGCTGGAATTGGTCTTCATGATATAGGCGTCGGAACTCTTCTCTGTCGTATATCCGGCAATGACGAATCCGCCATCCGAGGTCTCGCAGACGGAGTAGCCCTGGTCTTCGCCACCGCCACCATAGGTTCGGGACCACTCAAAATTCTGGGTTGACGCGCTTGCAGCCCCAAGGAGAACGAACGCCACCACCAAGCAGATGCTATGCAAGGACATGTGGTTACCGCAGCCGGTCGTAACATCAGTGGAATCGGCTCTTGATCGAATGCTCATCTCTAATTACTCCATATTATGGTGAAAAGTCCTCGTACCTTGCTTACTAACAAGGTAATAGATAATGCTAATTCGTCAATAGCAATGTTTGATCAGATAACACCGGCAGGCATAGGGAATTATGGTCTAAGTCCGCTAATCAGAGGACCTTAACAAAAAACCAGCCGTTCAGGGCTGGTCTTGTTCTGGGGATACTGTCGAACGCCCGGGCTAAAGGGCTTCGAGTTCTATGTCCGCTGCGATTTCTGCCGTAATGGGTGTTTCGGCAGGGATTTCGCCCTGAGTGCCCTTGATAAACAGACCAAAGATAAACAGGTAAGAGAGTGTCTTACGACCTTTGCCGTCGGCTGTAATCGGTCCCCCGGTCGCTCTGAGTCGGACTCTCTGGTCACCCAGAGCCTGGTAGCTGCCATTGGGTTCCAATTCCACCAATTCAACTTCGATGCTTCCCGGCTTGCCGGCCCGACCGGCAGGTTTGACCGTCTTCACCAGCGCCGATCCCCTTGCGCCATCTTTGATTACGATTACACCGCCGATGTCGACATCTCCCAGAAGCCGGATCGGCACCTTGTCTCCGGGTTCGGCGTACTTGGAAGATACATCTTGCTCGAAAACCACCTGAACCTTCGTCGATTCCGGCAACGTAACCTGGGCGCTCGCGCCGGGTCCCGCCCCGACGATGATCAAGGAAGCTATCGCCGTTAGCCCGATTGATTTCCACCTGCTCTGCATACCTTACTCCTTAGAAAAGCCGGCGCCGCGCCGTGCTGCTAAAAGTCCGGAAGTCTGTTATTAGGATCATCTTTATCCGCAAAACTTATGCTTATCTCAAGGTCGGTGTTGGGAAAGCGGATATTACCGCTCATCTTGAAAATCGCGAATTTGCCCTTAAGTGACGCTACAGCCTTGGCCCCCTCGCCCCAGCCCTCTACGCCGTTGTTGCTCTCATGGTTCTTGTGATCCAGGGCGATGTCGATATGGTCGCCGGCCCGCCACGTGATGCTGTACTCGCGGCCGGGCTTGAGCTGTTTGCCCTTCATCAGCCAGTCGCCCGATTTGCCGCGCCCTTTCACCCTGATGTGTATATGGTGATCTTCGGGGCAATTAGTAACCTCGAACGTATACCCGCGGTTCTCATCGAAATAGGAAGTCCTGTTGAGATACTTGTCAATCCGCGCAACGTCTTCCGCCCGAGCGGGGTCGCCGGCGAGTTTCGCGCGGAGGTCCTTCAGCCTGGTTACGGCCTTGTCGAGTCGGTACTCCGGGTCGGAACTGCGGGTGATTTCGGCCACTAGGTCATCGAACTCGCTACCGGCCTTGACAACCGTTATGCGATCGACCTGCGTTTGGTCACGGGCCGCAGCGGCAGAAAGCAGCGCCGCGCCCAGGTCCTTCTCCTGTCTGGACAACTCGTCGCCGGCAAGTTTCTGATCCAGTTCGACCTTGTCAACAGTCTTCGCCCAGGCTGTCGAATCCGCCCGGTTGAGAACGCACGCTGTGAACAAATCCCACAGGACGAAGGCGCGACTGCTCCGCTTGAACAGGATAGACTGTTCATCACCCTGGTGAAAGCGCTCTATTTGGAGCAGCAGGTTCACTGTGGTCGTATTGAGAATGAGGCTGTCCCCGGCGGGATCGGGATCGGGCCAGAGAGATTCATCGGCCACCAGGGCGGCCATCCGGCCGATTTGTTTGTCGAGTTCGACAATGGCGACATTCATATCGGAAGTCTTGTAATACTCGCGGATGCGACCGGCCGGAACCTGGAAGTGGGGGAATATCCACCGCGCCAGCCACGAGCGCTCATACCTATCGTAGGCCCTTAGGATGTCCCTTCTCTCGTCGTTGGAGATGTTGAGGTGGTTGCCGCCGTACTGGGCGAGGATGTTGTCCTCGACGTTGGTCGTGCGACTTTGCAACATCCAGTTGAAATGGTACAGATGAGGCAGCGAATAGGCGCCGACCCAGATGATGCTCAGAATCGTCACGTACCGGGACACCGTTCTGAGTACCGAAATCCTCCGATTTCGGATAACTGATTTCAGCAGCCAGTAGAAAGGCGCCTTGACGCCCACCGGCGTCAACTTGGGTGGTGGAGCGTACACGGATCGGCCGACCTCGGTACCGATCTTCTCCGGTGTCGTGCCCGTGTTGGAGGTGAAGAAGACCTGGAAGTCAAGCGTACGCCCGACGACGACTTTCAGGAACTCCTTAAGCTTGACCAGAGTGTCTCTGACGCTTCCCGCCCAGGCGGAGTCAGAGGTTATCCTGTTGCTCGTAAGAACTTTTTCGAGAAACGACTCGAAATCCTCGGCAAGGAAATGCTCGTCTTCGGGACTGATCAGGACAGCCCGGTCTTCTGAAAACCCGGGCAGGATGTCGGCCTTGCTGACTACCAGGGCGATCGGGATCGGAACCCGCCGGCCGAGGGGAGCCAGCTGCTCCAGCATGTGCACGAACGAAGCCACGTGCGCCTGGCATTGAATCTCCGCGCCCAGTGCCTTGGGGTCGAAAAAAAACAGGAGCCCGTGGCTTCCCTCCATGAAATCCAGGACTTTGTCGGCAAGATCATGTTTCTGCGATATGGAGATCGCGTTACCATCGTAGTCGTAGGCGACCACCGATATCTTCTGCTTTCGGTCGACAATGGCCTTGAACCTGAGAATCTTCTCGCCCTGTGTGGGATCGGGGAACTTCCTGTCCTCACGAAGGTCCACGACGGTGCCGACGTCGGTGGAGCTGCCCAGGCCCCAGATGGCCCGGTAGTTTCTCAGGAACTCCGCGGCGGTGGGGTTGTCAGTGACGGACACCTGGAGGTCCCGGGAAACCTTGCATTCCTCGTTGAGGACCGTGAAAGTGACCGTCTTGCCGGAGTTGGCGTGTCCGAAAACACCGATGCGAAGGCCGGACGGCCATTCGAATTCGGCGCCCGCCTTGCCCTTGCCTTTGCCAGCCAGCTTGGAGCCCTTCTTGAATACCTTGAATATCTTGCCGAACTTCACAACATTCTCACATCCTGGCTGCAGGCCGGTCCCTACCTGCCGCCACGCACCCGTTCCATTCGTTCCTCGAGTTGCTGGTACTGGTCGTTGCTGTACTCACTCCATTTGACAGGCACATAAATTGCCAGGAAAATGAACAGACAAATCACGAATCCGTAAAACAGGAAGGCGGCGTTGCGCTGAGTCATTACCAGCCGAAAGTATTTTGAGCTGGAAAAGGCCCCTTTGATCTTGCTTCCCAATTCACCGAAAAAGGACTTCACCCGGGACCAGAAACTGCTCTCGGCGAGGTAATTCCATTCTTTGAGGTATCTCTGGGCCAGGGCGTTCTGTTGACTGAGTTTGGAGAAGCTGTCGATTCGTTGCAGGTGAAACTCGAGTGAAGCGCGATCCTGCAGCAGGTCACCGCCCAACTGCAACCGTCGCCTCATCAACTCCAGGAACTTGAGGGGATCGCTAAGGGCGGCAAATGCCTCCGGACTTACTCCGGTCTGTAGCGGTTTGCCGAAGGTGTTGAAATAGCGGGCGATCTCGCGCAGGAAGAAAGAGTTGAGAGCGAAACTGTTGTTCAGACTGCCGCTCAGGAAGAGCAACGGCAGGAGATGGTTTTCAAAGAACGGAACATCCTGCTTGACGCCGCGAAGGCCCCGACAGTAGCTGTAAGCCCTGTTGGACTGGCCATCAATGTCGGCCTCGGATTCGAAATAGGTGATCAGTACCTGGATAGTGATCTGACGCAGGTCGGAACTCGTCAGCGGCGCCAGCTTGATCTTGTCAAGGAAATACCGATCAATCACTACCGCCTGGTCACGCTGCTGGCGCAGGGCCTGAAACACGGCGCAGATGCCGTTGTATGTCTGGAGGAAAGCCTCCGCCGAAAACTGCGTGTACTGGTTCTCGTAGGTGTCCAGGTACCGGAACAGGTCGTCGACGTAGGATTTGACGGCTACATCATCGGTCATTGTTTTGACTCACTTACAGTGTATACATAATCAGGTCCATTTTCCCCAGGCCGGAGAACTTCGCCGGATCCCCGCCGCCTCGGAAAATGAGCGTCACCTGCCGTACCGCGGATGTCCTGAGCATATCCTGCGGATGTAACGCCACCTTGTTGCCATAAGTTACCGTGTCTATCTCCACCGGATCGGTTTCACCCAGGCCCCTCGCCTCGTTGAGGCCCAGCCTGACCTGCATGGCGGCCCACTCGGCGCTGCTGAAAAGATCTTTTGTAATCAGCACAACAGTGTCGCTAATCGGCCGCGGTTCCGGAATATCGATCTGAAGATAACTGAGTTCCCCCACCTGCTCCAGGCGGCTGGCGCTGTAATCAACCAGCCGGAGAGTCATGCCGCGATACATCAAGGTGTCGGTAGCCATCGCCTGCGGGGCCAATTGATCCTTTTTTACCTGGGCGAGGAAGCCGAGGACTCCCCGCACCTGGCCCAGAACCTCGTCGATAGCGCCGATGTGGGCACCAAGACCACAGTGGTCATAGGGGGTCAGCAGAAATGCCTCCACCATGGACGTAAACCGTCCGATATCGGAACTCATTTCCTTGACGAAGTATCGCTCGTTGAGCCAGTCTTTCAAGCCCGGCTGCAGATTGAGAAGGGTAGTGAACACTCTGGCCAGCCTCTTGAAGAAGACGACAAGATAAACGGGGTGGGATGCGTTCTTGCCGACGATGAAACCATCCAGCGAGGAGGACATATGAAAGGCAAACTGGTAGATGGTCTCTCGGAACGCCCGCTGCAGATCAGAACTCTCGCCGGACAGCACTCCCCCAGCCGTAATAGCGGCATAAGCCCGCGATGACAGCGACAGCAGATTCTCCAGCCGCGAATGGAACTCAATCGCCTTCTTGGTTAGCCGCTCATCGGCAGACAACGCCAGACAGGGTGGGTAATAGGTCTCTGACGGGGTGACGTTGTTGCTGTCAATCGTCAGTTCGGCGACCTGCAGGAACCGGCCCTCGGGGAGGTTCGGCGGCTGTCCGAGAGCCAGTATGAACGGCCCCACCAGGTAGGGTACGCGAGGCAGGTCCTCGTGCGGGTCGGGATCACCCACTTCCTTCCTGGCTCCCATACCGATCCCCACGTAGACCGGCACAACGTTCTTCTCGACTCCAATTTCAGCTTTAATGGCGCTTTGGTTGGATTCGTTGATCTCAATGATGCTGCCGTCGGGTGTGAGGGCCTGGCACCGGGTAAGCTCAACACGCAGCCGGTTGGAGCTTACCGAGGCGTTCATACTCAGGGCCGCCTTGCCGGACAAGGACTTGCGAACCAGTCCGAATCGGTCGCCAACATCGAGAGCATACCATCGCGAGAGACTCTCAAGGTATTTCTCCTGATCCCTGAGATGCTGCTGCGTGACGAGCATCCCATCCTGCCAGTTAACGGAATATAAGTTCAAGTCGCTCATTGTCTTGCCTCTACGCTTCCGAGGAGAATCTATGGTTCCCAAACTCACATGTCAAGGTTATTTGAAATGTTCACAACTAAAAGCCCGATTGCAGGTATGCGGAGTATCCCAAATGTCCCGCGAGTTGCTTGTCCCCTAAGACAAAGCGGCCCTCTTTTGCGGTAATACGTATCTTGCAGTCAAGGTCGTTGGGCATACATTCACTGATGACCCACTCCAGTTTGCGTCGCCGGTTCTTTCCCGGCAGAAGGTCGACCACGTCATGGGAATCCACGCCTGAGACCTGCACCTCGCAGGCTGAATCGCACTCCCGGAATGACCGTCCTAAGATCAGATCCTCTCCCAGGCGACTGTATCGAGAACGCAGCCGCGAGCGGATATCCTCGGGAATGGCATACTCCAGCGGGACGTTCTCGACAATGCGGAAGCTGTACCCGAAAAGACGCTCCAGAACTTCGGCAACCAGGCGCGCGTTGCCCGCCCAATGCTGGAATGTGGGAAAGATCGCCGCCCACAAAAGGGCCTCGTCGTGGTCGGGAGAGTCCTCCCACATCGTGAAATCAAACAGCTCAAGATACCGGCGTAAGTAATCCATGTCAGCCAGGCCCAGGGAGTACTTCAGGGTCTCGTTGACGGCACGCGAGAAGAACCGCACTACCGACGAATCGAAAGGCGCCATCAGGGCGCGTGCCGAATCTTCCCATCCTCCCGCCCGGGAAGTGATCCCCGCAATACCATAGAAGAACTGATACGGCATCTGGTCCACGGCGCTTGGGAAACCGACGCTGAGAACAATGCGGGTATCCTCATCAAGAGGTGTATCGGGAGCCGGCTTTTGAGACTGGATCTCGCCCCGGTAGTTCGCATACTCACCCACGGCCAGGAGATCTACAGCGTCGATGTCGACACCGGCTCTGATCAGGAGGTTGAGGGCCGTAACGTAGTGAAGGGGGAAGCGCCGGTTGCACAAATCCGGCATGAGCCTCGGAGTGTTCTCACTCATTTGGCGACGATCTCGATTCTGAACCGCGTATTTACCGGAGAACGGGAACTGAGAAAGTTCTTCAGTCTTTCTTTCAGAAGTGAGGTCTCATCTTCAGAGAGGAATTCGCTGCGGTCAACGGTGACACGAACGAAGACACATCGTCTCACTCCCCGGCGGGCACGCTCGACGCCGTTCTCGCATTCTGCGTGAGTAATTCTGGGATCGAAAGTACGCGTCCAGTTGCCGATCTCCTTGAAGCTCAGGGCGCGGTCGCGATTGCGCAACCGAGCGGAGGCCTCGGTCACGACCTGCTGGAGAGTCCTGGCGGGAACGGCTCCCATAGTGGGGACAATGTTCTCAACTGCATCGATGCCGGGATGACTCTCGTAGAGTTCCGTGATCTTGCCGGCTGCAATTCCGTTGGCGCTCACGCCCGACGTTACCGAGTAGCTGACCGTTATGGAATCGGGCGGTTTGTCTATCGTCCCCGAGAAATCGAACCACAAAACCAGTCTGTCATTGCGTTCTTCGAGCGAATAGCACGTCCGCGACCGGCTCTCCTGGATCCGATGGACGGGGAGGTAGTCCTGACCGTTTGAATCGACGACGCTGCCGACCTCCAGGATGCCGGAGATGTCCTCCGGCAGCTCTATCTCGACCAGGCGATTGCCGCCGGTATGTTTGAATAGCGTCAACTCGTTTTTGTTGAAAGCCACCAGGGCGTCAAAGTATAACCCAACTGAACCGAGGAAAGCGCTCCGATCACCATCGGGGGGCAGATCAGCTCTCATCCAATAGCGCTTGTCGCGGGTTGCGGCCGGGTCGATATGGCTGCGGCTCATCAGTCCCGCCAGGTCCTCACTGACGGGGCCAGACTCCCAGGTGGAGGCATACTGCTCGGGAATCACCATGAGGCTGTTCTCAAGAGGCTTGAGAATGTCGGCCGTCGAGCGAAGACTACCCCATTCGCGGGGCTGGCCGGCAGTGGCGAATATGTCGTCGAGGTCTCCTGTCAGGCCGGGGCAGAATCCGGAATCCTCATAGAAGGCCCCGAATTGATTGCCGGGATACCAGTAGGCCCATCGCAGTTGCCGGAGCGCCGCCGTCGCTCCCGTCATGAACAGCGTAGCGCCGTCAAAGCCCGTGGGCGGCGCATCATAGTCTATGGCCACGAACACCTGGTCATTACCTCCGGAGGGAGGGATCGTCACCGACGCCCGCGAGGCACCCTTTCCGTCTTCAGTTGCGGGGGAGAGGTCGACGATTGAATCGCCGAGTTTCAGAAACACATGCTTCACCTCCGCCGACAGCAGTTTCTCATTCCTTTCGGGAGAGAAGAAGAAGGTCTGTCCGCCCTCTCGCTTTTCCTTGTAATAGAACCGCGTGTGGGGATCGACCTCAACGGCGGGGTCAGTGGGACGACAGCGCATGACCGTGAACGCTGGCACCGGCCATCGCTTGCTCTCCGGTGACAGCGACCTGATGAGCGATTGCGAAGCGATCTCCCAGGTGCGACCCATGCGAGCGTCGATTCTCGCCAGTTGGTGGGAATAGAGCTCAAGCAGAATCCTCAGGATAGGATCAAGCCGCTCGGGAGACTCGGGAACCTTGGGATTCCACGCTCGCAGTTCACGGTGCATGTCCAGGAAGACCTGCTCGGTCGTTCGTGATTTTTCCAATGTCCTGTTCCCGATTCTCGTTTTACGCCAGGTCCTTATCCGAGGTCGTACCTGGCCTCGAACTTCATTTCCTCGTTGTCGTCAAGATAATTGCCGGTGACTTTGACAACCATACCGAGAGCCTGCTTGATCTGATCACCGGAGTGGACAAGAGAAACCGAAACGTTGTACAATCTCTTTTCAAACTTGCCGATAGCGTTTCTCAGGCTGGCTCTGATGTCGGCCTTGTTGGCCGTGTAAAGGTCGGAGAATTCCTTGTCCCACAGATCGCATCCATATTCGGGGTCAAACGGCATCGACCCGACGCGGGTGGAGAGAAGCAGCCCGATGGAGTATATAATCGACTCCCTCAGATCAGTTCTCGGAAGGTATCCTTCGCGCAGGACCAGGGGGAGTGACAGGTATTCCATCTAACCGGCTTAGTTTATCTTGACCAAGCCACCCTTCACGGTGAGGATCGAATCGCCCTGGACGGTGGCCATGGGACCCTTGAAGGTGGCCTGGGCGCCTCCCTTGGCTTCCAGGTTGGCTGCGGCTTCCGCCGTAAGATTGGCGCCGGCCTTCAGCTTGAGGTCAGCGGTGCTCTCTTCGTTTATGGCGCCCCCGGCCTTGAGGGTGATATCGCCGCTGGTGCTTTCAAGACTGATGTTGGCCCCTTTGATATTGACATCCCCCTCGCTCTCGATTGCTATCTGGGGCCCGTCCAGGGTCAGCGTGATCATATTCTTATTGTCCTTCTGGACGATTGACAGCGTTTCCGCGCCGCTGCCGTCATGGAAATAGATCTCGTTACCGCTTTTTGTCCGGAAGAGCTTGAGGTCGTTGTCGGCGCCGGACCACCCGGCGGGGTGGTCGACCGGGGGCATATCGACACCGTTGTACAGGCTGCCCATTACTACGGGCCGATCAGGGTCGCCGTGAACGTAACCGACCAGTACCTCGTCATCGACCTCAGGAATACAGAAGAAGCCTTTCTCCCCACCGGCGTGAGGGGTAAGGACGCGAAGCCATTTCTCGGGAGCAGCCGCCGATGAACCCGATTCGTTCCAATGAAACTTAACCTTGACCCGGCCCAGGTTGTCGGGATCGTTCGTGTCGGTGACAACCGCGCTCTGCAGATCGGAAAACGGCTTGCGCACGTGCTTCCGTTGGGGATAGGCGGCATCCAGCGGTGTGCAGACAAAGCTGTTCTGGTAATCGCCCATCTTGAAAACGTGGCGCACCGACTTTACCCACAACAGCCCGTCGAGTTTGCCCATTCCGTTTATCTTGACGCATTTGCCGACGGAAACGAGCGGATGGTAGGAGCTTCCGGTGCAGGTAATCATCCCGCCCACCGAACTCTCCCGCCTTGTCTCAAGGGATTTGTCCAGTGTCGCCTGGCTGTCGGATTTCAGCCCTGGTATGAAACTGTCGTTAGGATACACGACCTTGGATGCGTCATGGGACGCCTTTGGCAGCCCGGACAGGGAAGTACGCAACGACCCTGACGTCTCTCCGCCGTAGACTTCTTTCTTGGAGTAGTCAAACACCTGGGAACTGAACTTCTCGGTGCCGGTACCCAGACCCATGGTAAAAGCAGTCAAAATATGGCGCCAGGTCAGTTCCGTATTAGCGCTGTGGGCCTTGCCCACTTTGAACTCCGTGCCATCGTAGTAGGCGAACAAACCGGACGAAGCGGCCAACCGCATGACGAACTCGTAGTCCGTCTCGCGATACTGTACGCAGTATGCCAAAGTGCCGCTGGTCGATTCGACGCCGCCGACGGTGATGGAGTGGTTCTGGAGTACGGCACTGATGATGTCGCTCGCACTCTGTTCGTGGAACAGTTTGTTGCGTCGCGCTCCATCCATGGCGATGGTGGGGCTGTGGGCGGTCAGCAACACAACGTTGATATCATCGATGCTGTTATCGATGCTGATCTCGGTCACCAGCCCGATAAATTCCAGTGACACCGGTCCCGGCTCATCGTAGACATCATCCGACTCGATGGTCAGCGATATCGGTTTGCCCAGGAAGTCCGTGTACTTGGACGGATCCTCGAGATCCTCTTCAGCCGAGGCCTCCCCGATGCGGCGAAGTCTGAGCTTCAGGACATGGTGATCATCGACATACTGATCCAACTGAACCGATGAGATGTCGGATTTGATCTCCTGGCCGCTGACACTGATTCTGCAGTCAATCGGCATACAAGACTACCCCGTCAAAAGCATTGCAGCAGCATGCGGACGCCAGGCAGACAATTCTGCCTGCCCGGCGCAATCTGCTGAATCAACTATTCTCTCCAGCGGTTGTCGACCTCGGCATCGGCAACTGTCAGTTTGTGACAGGAGATTTCGAAGTACATGAATATCTGATCCTGGGGCTTGTCTTTGACATGGGGGACAGTCTCAGTGTAGTGGGTGATGAATCCCTCTTCCCAGGTCAACTCTTTCATGACGGCGTCGTCCGGATTGTGGAACGTGATCTTGCCGGATTTCCAGTTCGGTTTGCTGGAATCCATGGCCCAGCGGGCGATATCGACATTACCCTCGGGGTCCGACTCGACTGTTACCTTGATCGTTCCGGCGTGGGCGCGGTCCGACGGCCTGCCGGTCTCATCGCGGGCGGTATACAACTCGTACGAGACCTCGTACACGTTGTCATACTTCACGCCGTCGATTTCGAGAAATGGTCTCCTTGCCATGATTTCTCTCCTTCTGGTCTACGTGTTAATGGTGCTTGTATCAGTTTTGCCTTGGCTTCAGAATGTCTGCGTCTCGTGTTTGCGTTTTCTGCTGTCAGGACCGCAATGGGCTACTTGTCCTTGACGGCGGTTTGATTGTCTTCGTTCCAGGCGGTGAACTCGATGTTGAATGTTCTGGCCGGGTACTTCGGGTTCAGAGCCACCTTAATGTCGATCTCCTGGCGCTTTCTCATCTCCTCGTCGGCGAATATCTCCACCCGGTAATCCTGGAGGATGTTGTCGCCGCCGGAGATAGCCTTCATGAACTTGTCTATGTCCCGGCGCATAGCATCGACGAACTTCTGGTCGATAACCGAGAAGGTCTGTTTGTTGAGGTAGTGACGCAGGGATTTGTAGACATAGTCGTAAGTGCGTCGGATGGAGTAGACGTTGAAAGTCTCCTTGTTGAACAGCGTGGCGGCGCCCATAGCCACCGCCGAGCCCTCGAAATTGACCATCGGGTTGACACCCTTCTCATTGATCTTGCTGGCGTCCGGCTGGTTGGCCTTGAAACGGATGTACTTGGCGTCAGCGACCTTGCCGTGCTTGAAGCCCGCCATGGGCTGCTGCATGCCGACGGTCGTGTCACCCGTGTACATCATGCCTGCCACAGCCGCCGACGGTGGAATCCACATGTCATCATCCTCGAACTGATTGGCGTTGCGGGCCAGCAGGTAGTTGGCGAACACCGAGACATACTGCTTGTAGTTGTCGATCCCCGGCAGGTTGGCGTAGTTGGGGTCCTCGAGCATGTCCATGACTTCTTCGAACGTCTCGAAATTGGGCAGGTCGGTCATGACGTGCACCTTGTTGGACAGTCCGAGCTGTCGGGCAACCGTATCGATATTCTCCACGCTGCCTAAGTAACCGGGGATTACCGCCATCGAAAAACAATCCTTGATGCTCCACTCGCGATAGAGATCGGCGATGGCCTTGGTCATCTGCTCGAACTTCTCTTTGTCATCGGGGTCGGTCAGTTCCTCGCTGCTGATGTTGGCGAACCAGGCATTCACCTTTTCATCCGGTTCCTGTTGAGCGTTGGCGAAGAACTTGTCGATAGCCCGGTAAGTGGTTTCGAGGTCGCGCGTGGCCCGGTGGACCTTCTTCATGTTCTTCTCAAGGTTGGACTCAAGCTTGGCCGAGTCCTCGCCCAGGGCCTTGCGGACATCGTCGATGTTTTCGCTCTTTGACAGGTACGTCATCCAGAGCTTCAGCCGTTCGCCCAAAAGTTTGCGCTGAGTGGCGAACTCTTTCTTGGTCAGGAATTCCTTGCGCTGGAAATCCTTCTTGGGGTCGAGCCACTCGATACCCCGGACCAGGTCGCCGTCAGTCGTCTTGAATGACGGTAGCAGGTTGGCCAGCTTCTTGAAATCGCCGAAGGAATCGCTCAGGATCGAGGCGAAATCCTCATCGGATATTTTTTCACCGACAACCGGCGCCGCCTCCGCTGCTTCGGCCGGCTGGGCCTGTTTCTTTTCTTCTTCACCCATGTATAATCACCTCTCTCCGTTTACTCTTCGCTGAGAAGATCAACATAGTAGCTGGCCGCCTTCAGGAGCGCTTCCTTTTTCTCCTTGTCGGCGAGGGTCTTCTTGAGGGGGTTGTTCTTCTTCAACTGCTTGTCCAGGTCAGCCATCATTTCCTTCCCGTAGTAGGTTTTCTGCAGGAAGTCGTTCTTTTCGATCAACTCCTTCGACGATAAGTCCTTCATGCTCCTTATCTCGAAGGTGGCGTTGACGGGCTCGCCTTCGGCCGATTCCAGTTCGGCCGACACTGAGGGCCGGAACTTGTCGAAAACCTCCTTGAGATTCTGGCACTTGGTGGGCGTTACATCCGGATCTTCCTCACCGTTCAAACGGGCTGTGTACAGCAGTTTGTTTGAGGGAAGAAGCTCAACCGGAATGGAATCGTCACGCACCACTCTTTCAGTTGCGCCGAGAATGAACTTTGCCATCTATTCCTCCGTATCTTTCGATTGTTTCAGTTCTTGTCTTTTTCTTTTACGGTAAAAAGGTAGCCGTCGTCTTTCACCTCGATCAGAACCTCATCACCGGGAGCTACCTTGCCGGTAATGATGTCCACCGAGAGCTTATTGACGATCTCCCTTTCGATAATTCTCTGTATAGGGCGCGCCCCCAACTCAATTGTGTAACCGTCCCGCGCCAGTTTAATTCTGGCCTCGTCGCTAAGGCTGGCAGCTATCCTCTGATCCGAAAGCAGGGAGCAGACACCCTCGAATTCCAGGCCGGCGATTTTTTCCACCTGCTCCTGTGTGAACGAGTGAAAAATGATGATATCCGTGAGCCGGTTGAGGAATTCGGGGCGGAACTTGGTAAACAGGAAGGAGCGGACCTCCTCCATGTCGAGTTCTCTGCCCTCGCGATCGGCCTCAAGAATGCGGTCGGCGGCGTAGTTCGACGTCAGGATAACCATGCAGTTCGAGAAGTCGACGGTGCGGTTCTGGCCGTCGGTCAGGCGACCGTCGTCGAGCAACTGAAGCAGAACGTTGAAAACGTCGGGGTGAGCCTTTTCCACCTCGTCAAAGAGGACGATTGAGAACGGCTTACGCTTGACCGCCTCGGTCAGCACACCACCTTCTTCATAACCGACATAACCTGGCGGGGCGCCGATCATCTTGGCGACGGAATGAGGCTCCATGAACTCCGACATGTCCAGCCGCACCATGGCGTTCTTATCGTCGAAGAGGAAATCCGCCAGCAGCTTGGCCAGGTAGGTCTTGCCGGTGCCGGTGGGGCCAAGGAACAGAAACGAACCGACAGGACGATTGGGCAGTTTCAGACCGGCGCGCGCCTTGCGCACGGCGTTGGCGATCCCCGTGATGGCGGCCTCCTGGCCGATTATCCGACCGGAGAGAAAGGACTCCATGTTGACCAGGCGGTCTTTCTCGGCCGTGAGCATTTTGGAAAGGGGAATCCCCGTCCGCCGGGAGACAACAGCGGCCACGTCCGGATCGTCAATCTTGCGCTCGAGCGAATCGACCACCGGCTTGAGCGTCTCAAACTTCTTCTTGTCGGCCGAAAAAGCGCTCTTGAGATCGGCAAGACTCATATCGTCGGTCTTCATGTGGCGGCTCCTGTCATTACCTCGAGGCGGTGTCCCCAGAATCCATGCAGCCGGTCAATATCGCGCGAGAACTGATCACAGGCCGTTTTTAATTTCTCGAACTCCTCCATCTCCTCCGGGCTGCTGTTCCCTTCACAAACGCTGATCAGCTTTTCAATTTCTGCGGCCTGCTCGGTCAGTTCCGGAACGGCGGCCTTTCCGAATTCCTCCTTCACACTGAATTCGGAACCGGCCTCGTCAATAAGGTCCAGGGCGATATCGGGAAGATTCCGCTCACTGAGGTACCTCTGGGCGTACTTGACGGCGGCGATCACGGCGTCTTTAGTGTAGGTGAGGTTGTGGTGTTCTTCATACTTGGAGAGGACACCATTGGCGATTCTGACCGCGTCTTCATACGGCGGCTCTTCCACTTTTATCTTTTCAAAACGTCGGTCCAGCGCCTTGTCCTTTTCGAGGTGTTTGGTGTATTCTTCCTCGGTAGTCGCGCCGATGAGCCGGATCTGACCCCGCGCCAGAGCCGGTTTAAGCAGATTGGCCGCGTCCATGCCGCCCGAACCGCTGCCGGCTCCCGTGATAGTGTGGATTTCATCAACAAAGAGGATAACTCTGCCGCCGGATTTAACGACCTCGCCGACCAGCGTCTTGAACCGTTCCTCGAACTCGCCCTTGTACTTGGCCCCGGCGATCAGCGAGCCCATGTCGACTTCCATCACCTTCACACCCTCAAGCGCTTTGGGCACTTTCCCGTCGATAACGGCCTGAGCGAATCCTTCCACAATAGCGGATTTGCCGACCCCGGCTCCTCCCACCAACACCGGGCTGTTCTTGCGCCGCCGCAGCAGGATCTGGATCGCCTGCTGGAGCTCCATATCGCGGCCGATCACGGGGTCAAACTCACCCGCCTGGGCCATGTTGGTCATGTCGGTGCAGTAGCGAAGTGTCCCGGCGACGTCCCGTTTTGCATCCGGCGCCGGTTTCCCGTCGGCAGTGGTCGGGGCGCCGGCGGTGATCTCTTGGACCGACTTCGTCTCGGCGATGGCCTTGTAAATGTCTTCCTTGGTGAGGCCGATCTTGTCGCGGAGGTAAGCCGGGAAGCTCGACTTGGGGTCAAAGACGGCAATGAAAATGTGTTCCGGTTCCACCAGGGCGTCGAACAGCTTGGCCTTTTCCTCCAGGGCCTGCGACAGTACTTCCTGCACGGCCGGTCCGATGCTGAGCTTCTCGCGCATCACTGAGCGGCCGGCCTTTTCCTTGAGGTGCTCCTCAACAGCAGACTCGATCAGCCCCCGTGGCTTGCCCAATTGGTTGAGGATCGACTCTACTTCCGACCCCTCGTGCCGGACGACGGCGATGAGCAGGTGTTCGACCAGGATTTCGGGATGCCTGAAGGTGGCGGCCACTTCCCGGGCGTTCTTGATAACTTCGCGTGAATCAGAGGAATAATTGGCTATGTCCATTAGCTATCACTCTTTCCCTAAGCAGTCCAATCTCTTAGAGTATCAAAAACTTGATCACTCTCTCCCGGGTACAACCTTGAAATATTAAACCTCCAATCCCACCGTGTCAAGTGGTTTGTGGGAGAATTTTGTGTCGCTGTGGCTGCAATGCGAATGAATGCCTGTGCGGTATGGTCTTTTCTACAATGCCAGCACAATGCACTCACCCATATCCGGTAGAGTCAGCCTCTCAGTTAACACTTCCATACCTACTTCAACACTGTCTTCACCCACAGGACGGTGACAGAAGCTGTTGTGACTCATGCTCGGTTGCCAAATCCCTACACTGTCAGCAATGCAGCTTAGCATGTGACCATCAGATGTACTACTGGGCATCAGGATGTCATCAGCAGTGAGATGCGCTGTTGTATCACTCATGAGAGACTCAGAAATCCCAAACCTGTTCAGTTAATCCATTTTTGCCACGGCTCGTCTTGTCCCTTCTCTGCTTTGGCATCATCTTCGCTCTCGTAGATACCTATGATCCCTCCGTCGTACAGCTTGACAGCCTTGGCTGCCGATGATTTTCTCACCCAGCACTCGTAATCAGCATACGTTTCATACTCTCTATCCCCCAGGAACCAGGGTTGGTCTGCTCCTGATTCTGCTGTTGCATCCTCTCTTCGATCATAACCCCCAATGATTCCACCCTTGTGCAGTTTCACGTAGTTCGCTTTGGACATTCTTCGGATCCAGCATTCCCAATGGGCCAGTTTCAGACTCGAGTATTTGTGCTCTACCGACGTGATGGTGCCATCTGACTCGAGTACGACTTCAGAGTAGCCGGGCGGAATCTTGGACGATCTAGTGCTCACCGGTCTGCTATCTCCTGCCGGCCCCGCGCTCGTTGTGTTCACGTAGAGAGGGCGGATTATGGCTGTACGTAGAGGGAACACCTTCGGGTCCCCGATACGGATTGCCGTGCCGGGGGGAACCTGATTGCCGCCCTCACGTTTACCGGCGACTGAGAACAGTCCCACGTCAATAATATCGCCGTGCGCGTGAATGACCTGGCGACCGCGTCCCACGGCGTAGTTATCGGTTTTGGCGATGACGAAGACAGAATTGCGATGGGCATGACCGCTGAGGACGAGCGAAACCGGATCGGTTCCATCACCTCCCTTCCGCAGCATGTTTATGAGCCAATCACGATGTCGTTTGATGGTACCGTGGAGTGGCATGTAGGTCTTTGGAGTAGGAGTTTCCTCTTCAGGTGGGTCATTCACGGCTAGGATCGGATATACAGCATGTCCCACCGTCTGAGGGATCCCGAATCTAAAACAGGAGCAGTTGAGGTCTGCTTCACCACCGCAGAACGGGCACGGGTCTAATACACCGCGCATGAGCGTATCAGCGGGCATGAAAGGGCGAGGACCGACAATCGAGGCGTGCAGTCCCAGAACTTTGGCCTTGTCCTGTTGTCCCACGAACCACTCGACAAGATGTTTCTGACCGTCTGTCAGGCATTCCGTGGCATTTGGTAAGCCGGGTGGAATTACTATACCCTCTCCGGGACTTCGGCGAAAAAGTTCCACATCCTCGCCCCAGTCCAGCATCAGGCACCTGTAGCCACCTGGGTAAGGTGCCGAGTAATCAAGAAACGGATTGATCAGGAGCAAGTACCACCTGACGGAATCGACATTCATCCGGAGTGGATTCTTCGGAATAGCTCTTATGCCGGATATCTCTGATATGATGGGGATTTTCTTTACGGTATCGGTTCTGTTCAATGGGTATACCAGAGCATCGGCATCCCGACCGTGAATTATCTTTACATGCTCATCAGTGATATTCATGTCTTTGCCGATACTGAAAATCGACGAGGCGGGACCATAGGGATAAAGATTCCAGTCATGGTTTCCCAGTACCGTATAAGTGGGCTTCCGGTATGCTCCTCCGGAGGCAAGAAGCGAAAAGAAAAGTATCCAGTTGCGATCGAGTAAGTACGAATCAAGCTCTCCCAAAGGGGCATCATCACCACGGTGACCGCATCCGTAGTCGATAATGTCACCGGTAAACATAAGTGTGTCACAACTTGTTGTGGCCCGAACGTAGAGTTCTGAAAACCGAGTATTATAATTGTTGTATTGTCCAGCGGGGATGCTGGCTTTCGATAGATTACGCTCGAACACGTTCGCACGAACACAGACATGCATGTCGGTCATGTGGCCGATGCAGATATTTGCCGGTGCCTTGTCAAGAACAAAAAGCGGGTGAAGGACTTCTGTTCGATTCTGCGGAATTCTGTGGCGGCCGAGTTCATATTCATACTCATGTACCGCCGGAGCGTCACTTCCACGCGTTTTCGCGAAGTGCTCTATGAGGTCGAACATTTCCGAAGATATATCACTCTCGGTCGCCGCGGTGCTTTTGTTGATCCAGAAGAGGTTATACATCCCCGCGGCCAGCCCGCTGCTGGCCCGCTCGAAGATTCTCACTCGGTACAGGTACCCGAGCCCCATATTGGCGTAGAAGTCTCGAACGGATTTTGCCAGGTGTGCTACAATATGCCCGCTCGCGAACATCACTCGTTGGAATCGATCGTCTTCAAGGGACGGTTTCGTTTCATTGACAATTATATCCGCTGCGGAGAATGAACAAGTTCCGGGTTCGGGGTCAAGATAGCGGCAACGGCGCTTTTCCCAGGGGACATAGCGCAGCATGGCAGCAACGTCCCTGGATGAAAGTCCCTCTTTACTCGACAGCAAGAGCAGCTCGATGCAATTAGTTCCGTTTACTACTGAAACGGGGTCTTTGGGTGCAATCACTTCTGGAAATCCCAGAGCAGGCCAGAGGATACGCGCTGGCACCCAGTATGAGGTCTCGTGCTGTTGCCCTGATTTCAACGAGTCACTTCCACACATTGCAATCCTTCTCTCATCCCATCTCGACTACCACGTCAACCAAGAGGAAGGCTGTATTCCCTGTTGCTCTGAAGGTAAGACTCCAAATACAAACCGGGCTGGGATCAACTGGTTTCCTTCGACACCTATGCTCTCTGAGATATGTCAATCGAGCATTTCCCGGGAGGAATATCACCCTCTCTCGCAATCCCATTCTCGTCAAACTGTCCCTCGCGCTGCGTGCCATCGGGCAAATGAAGAACGTACTCTTCGGTGCCGGAGTAGTTGGCAAGTTTAATCTCTATCCAGTCCTTGAACTTCAGCAACCCCGACTCCTGCTCCCGGCCGAACTCGGTGTTTTCGACTTTGACCGTGAAGAAATACTCCGGAGGGTTGTACCCGCTCCCGTAGCGGTCAAGTTCCTCCTGGGTCGGGATTTCATCGGTGTCCTCGTGGTACTCGTATTCCCAGCGTACCTCGATGCGATCATCCATCACCTTCGCCGGCAGTTCGATGATCTTGTCGTGGGCGCTGTCGGTGTCGTGTTCATAGATGATAATGGTCACTTCGGTATGATCGCGCATGCCGCTGGTGTCGGCCGACAGTGTGAGAACGTCGCCCCGGCGGGCCTCCGGTGCACTCCAGGACAGGTTAAACACGCGCACGGGCGGGAAGACGGGGATGCGGTCGGACTCGCCTTCCAGGTCGTTCTGCGGCAGCTTGACCTCAAAGTAGACCCGATCCCCAAGTTCGGCGTCTTCGGGTATCTCGAACTCCCCCCCGTAAACGTTCTTCTTGATCTTGCCCTTGATCTTACCCAGATTGAGACCTTTCTCGCTCTTGCCCTTGATTTTTATCTTGGCCCCCTCACCGACGAACGAAGTAACCACCTCAAAGGCCGCTGTCCGCCCGGCGACAGCCTTACGCGTGATCCAGGAGGCGGAGATCAGATAAGAATCCAGTTCGATCTCGTGCTCGGCGTCGGTCGACTTGTTGAAGATAAGGTCCATACTCTCCTGTCGCGGTTCTACCCGACGGGGCCGGGTTCGAACGATTCAATGATCCGGTCTACTTCGTGCCTGATCGTCTTCATTGTCTTCTTGGAGAAGTTGGCGCTGAAACTGTAGGCGATCCTGTCGCGAATCATATACGTCAGCTTGTGGAAGGAAACAGTACCGTCGGGCGTCACCCATTTGTAGATGACCTCGTACACCGGTACGCCGCTATCGAGATTCCTCTGTTCCTCCTTGAGGATCCGCATGTTGGGCAAGGCGTCGACAATGCTGTCGATACGCTCCTCGGCGTATTCGCTCAGCTCGGTCGTGACGTCCCGCTCGATGACAAGGGAGAGGCCGTGCTGGACGCCGCTGTCGTCAGGGCCCATAAAATGGTAGACGGATCGATCCTCCCATCCATCCGGGAGGTCAAGGCGAAAGCTGTTGTTCGTTGTGCTCATAATATCAAGTCTCTTACGTCATTCATATTCAGTCAGTTCACTACTGTCGCTACTTCAGGCACTGTACTCCCCCGACCGTTCCCACGTATACGCGGCCCTCTTCGTCCACTATGGGGCGGCAGGTGAGCTCTCGCTCGAAGAACCTGGTGATGATCTCCTCGCCCGCGCTCGAAATATGCACGAGAGCAATACCGGCGGCGGCCAACACACTGCCGTCGGAGAGGACCGTTATATAGATGTTGCGACCTCCCGAGGGGAAAGGGTATTCCCAGGCGATTTCTCCGTCTCGAATATGAAGAAGCTTGCTGCCGAGCGCCAGGTAGACTCCGCCGTCGGGTGAGCTTGCGGGAGGCTGCCAGATGGTGTCCCCTTTTGGCAACTCGATTTGCCAGTGGTCCTCGCCGTCCGAGCCGATCTGTCTTAGTAGGCGGCCATCGTCGGTATCCTGCACTACTAACAAGTCGTCGGAGTGGTTCAGAGAGAACGTAATGAGACCGGGCATCTCCAGCGACTTCACCTCTTCATTCGATTTTGCATCCAGGGGGAGGAAGTTGAAATACTCATCCGTGGCCATGTAGACCCGGGAATCATCGGAGGTGATGCGGAATCCCTGCATTTCCCCGCGAATCTCGAGCGTCCAGATACCTTTTTCGCTATGTCTGCTCATGCGATCAAAAAGGAAGAAAGGAGGGATCGATTCCTCGTCATGGTCCAGGGCCGGCTCGCCATAGGTGTGGTATATGCACGTTAACTCGGCTGTGTCGATGCGGATGAGATCAAAGTGGGGGATAGGGTCGCCCAGAAGGAACGGCACGCTGATACGTTCCGTAATCTCAGCGTCGAAGCCGAGTCGTTCGTAGTCCCCGTTTTCGGATATGGTGGTGATGCCTTCGGGTTCGAGCGAGAAGGCGACACCGGGATATATCCGTCTGTTCCAAATTCGTTTTCCACTGGCGCGGTCTTTGACTTCGAGTATATCGGTATACCGCACGATCACAAGGTCACCATGAATGGCCAGGTGCGCCGGGTGTTGTGGCATAGCCTCGGTAGTACCTTCCTCGGGCCATACTATCTGCCCGGCAATCCGGGCAATCACAGGCAGGCATGATGTGCCCTGCAGGTCCGCGTATGACCGCGGATTGATCTGTTGAACCGCAGTCGGTTTGTCTTCAGTGACCATCCGTCTCTCTCCCGACGCATCGTTTGATATACACGCCAGACCTGCAAGCGTGGCTCCGGCCAGCAGAATGCGGGCCAGGACACCCGCGGGTGAAGGTGACCCCTTCTTTTGTCTGACCGGACATCGTCTCACTAATTTCTCCTGTTTGCATGCGGCTATCCTCTCGCATCGTCATGGTATCGGGACCAGCGCCGGCATTGGCGGAGGCGGTATCGGGACAAGCGGCAGTGGCGGCGCCGGTGCTGGAATAGCCTCTATGCGATAATGATCATTCGCAGCACCCGGACCCATTACATCGTTGGCCCACACACGGACGAACTCCAGCGCCACCGTATCGTTGACGCCGGCGGCGGTATTCAGGAGAAACCGCACGACCTCTGTCGAATGAGTATTCTCCTTCACTTTCAAGTGTCCGCCGTGGAAGAATACCCTGGGGTCCGCAACGGTGCCGGCCGCTGTGGAGGTCAGGAAATCCACCACGTAGTTGGAGTCACCAGACGCTGCGTTTGTGAAGCCCGGAAGGAAGTGGATGTATATGGTGTCCAGGTCCGTATCTCCGTCAACCAGGCGGCACTTGCCGTCCCAGCTCATCCAGGTCCGTGTTATAAAGTCCAGACGGCGGGCTTTGTTGCGTTCAGTCCAGTTACCGCTATCGTTTACGAAGTTCACCTGCATCATCACACGCACAATGATGACCCCCTTGTAGCGATAGTTCACCTGGCCGTCGTGAAACCAATTCATGGAAGATTCGTCCTCTCCCGTGTCGTACAGAGCCAGCCTCAGTTCCTTGGACGCCGCCGGGGCAGGGGCAACGGCGGCAGGGGCGATATGGTAATGCCCTCCAATATGCAGGGGGGTTCTGACATTGGCCCTCAGATTCGGATTCCCGCCCTGCAAAGGGCGGTCGAAAGTACGCGCTAACACGGCGCCGCCACCCCCCGGGTCGTACCTGAAACGGGCCACGAATTTCTTCTCGTCAAGGAAATCCTTAAGCCCGGGGTCTTCTCCTGTCTCGTGATTCACGAAGTGCATAATGTACCACAGATGGTGCAGACGAGGGACCTGGTTATGGTACATCATTGAAGAGTAATTGCGCCTGATGGTATATTGCTCGCAGGCCTGGTTATATTTGTAGAACTTGCTCTTCACCTGCTTGCCCGCAGCATTGGTCCAGGTGATCACGAAACTCTTGTCCCTGAGCGGGTACTCGTCAGGGTTGCTTGTGGCGTGACCCAACTCGTGCGCTAAGGTGAAGTTCCCGCATGCCTCTCCGCATTCGTTTGTCACCGGATCACCGTGGACCACACCTCCGTCCTGATATGCGGTTTTCTTGAGCTTGAAGGCCGAATACGGAGCCCCGGTAGGTCGCCCGGCCCAGTGCCACGAACTGCTATCCTTGGTTACAAAGGCCAGAAACGTTGAGCGACCTCCACGTCCGGCTTTCAGAGCGTCTTTTACCTTGGTTTCCCCGAGAAAAGTGTTCAGATTAGCAGTACGATTAGCGGAGTCAGTAAAATTGCACACCGGCAGATCGCCATCGGCGATCCTGAAGGTTTCTTTTTCGTCAAAAGAGTAAAACACCCTGATACGTTCTGCTTTAGCCTCAACAGCGGCACCCTTTTCTTCGTACCAGATGTTCTTGTAATTCCAGCGGCGCATGGCGTTGTAGATGCCCGGGCTCTCGAAATGCTGAACCTCGGCAGTGCTCGGAAAAGGCGTGAGGCTGCCGGCGGCCGCTCTGGTATCGCGCAGGAAGGTGATGGAGACGTGCGGGATTACAAACGAAATAGGATGTTCGTCCTCGAATGACAGGTGATGGAAATAATGCACGAGAAAGTCACCCGTGAAAACATACTGCGCATTCCTTGTGTGTTTGTCAATTTGGTAGGATCGATGGCAGTCGTCGTCATGGCGAATGGCAGCCCGGGCACCCCTGATATGAGGGTAGGCCGCTGGCTGAGTCGCATGCGGATCTCCGGTGCGCTTATCGCCAACAACATAGAAACCGTTGCGAAAATGCACTATGACCACATTGTTGACGTTCTCAAGAGTGAAGTTCCGCGGGAAGGGAATCCTCGAAGTTGTCGGTGTGCCAGCCGTGCGCTCATAAAGCTTGAGGTTGTGCGTTGTAGAATCGACAACGAAGAGCTTTACTCTTGAGTCGGCTCCACCCGCTGCCGGATTCTTCAGGGCGACATCATTTTTGTAGTCAGCATGGGCCGGGTCGTGGAGATTCTCATCCTTGATATCCTGGGTTCCATCGGCGGCATCCAGAAGAACAATAGCGTCCAGGTTGAATTCGATAGGTGAGCCGGCCGCCGTGCGGGTGGTTCTGTGATTCTCAAAGGTGTCGACGGCATTACCGACCTTGCACCGCCAGTTGGCGGATGCCCAGTCGGACGGGAGATCGTAGTATTGCCACCGTTCCGCGAAATCATAGCCGTTGATTTGATCAGGAGTACGCGTGACAACCTGGGGATTGGCGCCGGCAGCGGAGGTGTGTATCCAACGGTTTTGTGTCTCGAATGAAAACTGCACCCGGTTGGCTTTATTATCAGCGTCATCCTGAGTGGCAAACTGGACTATGACAGTGTAAACGCCGGTCTGGGCGTTGTAGGCGGTCCGGGTGCCGATTGCCTCGGGGTCTTCTCCATCAACCTCGCTCTCGATAACCGCTTGTATCTGCAACTCCTCCGGGACGGCCATTACCTCGGCTCTGACACGGTTGTAATACGTGAACCTCAGATGGTAGGCAACGCCATGAAGGTCGCCTGCATCAAGGTAAAGCGGGTTGAAGTGTCCTTCGTGGTATATCGGGCAGTCTGTCTGTGTGTGAATATCAGGACCCGGATCCTGGCAGTCGATAGGTGTTGCGAGTTCCCCATGGTGGAAGAACAGCAGTTCAACCCGTCGGTTGAGTTGGGAGCGGTAGTCTTCGCGGTCGGCGTCGTCGACAGGGAAGGACTCGCCACAGGCAGCGCACTTCCTTGCCACAGATACGAATCTCAGCCTGCCCCGGATATTGGGCAGGCCTGCTACGTTTGTGCCGAGCTTGTCGGCCAGTTGTTCCATGTATATGTCAAACACGGCACGCCAGAGTTCGACCGGCCAGACCGCCGAGTGGGTACCGTTTCCCCGCCTTCGCTTACTCTGTCTGATGGAAGTCATGATAGGCCCGCTGGCCAGCGGGGGTGGATTGTCCGCGCCGCCGCGCGCGTACCTTGCGTTATAGTGTATTATGAAGGCCTCTGTTGCCTGCCTCGTGTTTGTGCCATAGTCGTCGTCGATGCCGTCGGGATTACACGGCCAATGCAGGGTTTGATTGACCCATGTCAGGATTTGCTGGAAGTCCTCGACCTTGTGGCGCGCATGGCAGAGGTCTGCCCAGTCATTCCGACTACCTTCAAGAATGTGCAGAACATTGTTGGCTCGTTGGCCGGAAAGCGTGAAGTTACCAGCCGTACCACCTGAGGTGTCCGTGTGGCCTGCTATCAACATCTCCAGGCTGGGATCGAACTCGAACTGACGGTAAACAAGGGCTATCGTGTCAAGCCCGGTCAGGGCGCTCTGACGGGCCTCAATATCAGCGTCGTCCTCATCCCTCCAGTCATCTTCAGAGCCGTCTTGCGAGGAGACACCGCTTGGCCGGGCAGGCATCATGACACAACTGTTGTGGTGAAACAGGACGTCCTCGAACTCGATGATGCGGACATTCAGGGGGCGGTATATGATCTGCCACTCGCGATTTGACATCACGGGCATACCGCCCATCATTTGTCGGAAAGATGCATGATCTTCTGCGGTGTCACCCACGGAATCCCTCTTGTATTACACTGATATTCATGATGAAGGCCTCGGATCGATTGCCACCTTGACCTTGCCGGGCGGTATGTTTTCCTCCCTGGCGTGGCCGTTCGCATCCAACGTCCCCTCGCGCACTTCGCCACTGGGCAGGGTAAGGCGATAGTTGCGGTTACCGATCGTGTTTCCGTCACTGTCCTTCAAGTTGATTTCAATATAGTCCTTGTATCGCAGCATAGGGGAGCGGGCCTCAAAACCGGCAATGGAGACAGTAAAGAAGAACAGCGGCTGCGAATATCGGCCCCGGCGCTCTTTTTCGTCGCAGATGCCGAGCAATTCATCATCGATTTGCAACTCCCATTCGACTTCAGCCCGGCCGCCGCTGACCTCGGATTCCAGCGTTGCCAGCGACCGGTTGGGGTGGTCGGCGTCCCTGATAATCACCTCGAAATGAGCCTGCTCGCCGTCGTCGATTCCGGCTGTTTCCGCCTGGAGAGTGACGGTTTCGCCGACCTCGGCCTCGGCAACCGACCAGGCGACGCGGGTTATGGCCTTCAGTTCTATCTCATAGTTGCCCGGCTCCACACCGGATTTCCTGATGCGGCCGGAAAGGCCGCTCTGTTCCACCTTGTTGTCCGGTGATGTGAGCTTGTATTGAATGCCGGCGATCGGTTTGCCGCCCTTGTCGACGAACTTGACGTCGAAGTAATGGTCTTCAACCTCCGCTTCCCCTTCCAGTTCGGCTGACAGGCCTGCAGCAGCACCAGCCGCGGCGTCGCCCGCTCCACCTGCTCCCGAGCCTGCGCCACCGCCGCCGCCGCCGCCACCGCCGTCAGCTATGAGAACGGTCATGCAGCCCATGGCGATTGTATCCGGGGGGCCGGAGCAGGTACACATGTCACCCACTCGCGCAGCTGGCATGTTTGCGATCAAGACGGTGAAACTGCCCAGAGTGATCGGCCCTCCCACGTGGGGGGGAGGGGGCACGCCGGGATTCACCATGGGGCAGACGTGCATGTCACCCACGCGGGCGGCGGGCATGCCGCCGATCAGTACCGTCGGCTCGCCCTTGACAATGGAGCCGCCGTGCGCTGTTGTGTCACCCATTCGGGCTGCGGGTTTGCTCATGGTTCAGCTTCTCAGTCTGATGTGATTCACATCCAAAACAATTTACGCAAAATCGGCTCGGTGAGTCAACAAGATAGTTTGAGGGCCCAGGCCGTTGTCCGGCATACTCTTGGGAAGTCGTTGAGTGATTGTTTCATATTACACGGAAATCAGGCACCCTGCGGTCAGGTCCCCGGTGGGCCTGACACTTAGGTACTCCACTTACTTGGACCCACAAACAAAGTTGAGGCAGACCGGGGCGTTTGCCTCCCACGAAAGAAACCGGCAACGCCGGTCTGCCGCGCACGGAATATGTGATTGACAGACATGCTCTTATCCTCAATAATAGACAAGACAAGTTGATAAACAATAGTCCTGTATCACCGCTATTATATGGAGAAACAGCCATGAATAGAGATGAAATCCTTCAAAGGTTACAAAACGTACTTGACGGTCATGTCAAGCATCACCTTGGATATCTTGGTCAGGAACCATACAAAAGTAACCTCTTTGAGCTTTTCAGATTAGCCTGCAACGGCGGACACCTTGATGTCAATGCAGCGCAGCGGCTTACGGGTGATGCAATCCGAGATTCATTCAACGACAGATGGTTTATCGACCTTGATGACAATGAACGCAACGTAGCACAAGATGTTGTAGATGACCTATTGCGAAGATGGGACGAATGGCATTACGCATGGGACAAGCGCAAATAATGAGGTCAATTTAAGAGTCAACGCCTTTCGGGCTTTGGCCGCGTGGCCCGCCCTCCGGAGGCCGTCTCAAAAGGGTTGTCATGACGCTTGAAAGACGAGGTTTTTTTCGATTGTGGTGATTGCGGGTTCAATGTTCAGATCAGTTCGGTCGGTTGGATGAGGATTTCGTTGTTGGCCGT
>Ga0114922_10000370_pt1 | contig 43501 bp, 38 predicted proteins | sample AartaG_FD_100975 | JGI IMG/M metagenome (GOLD analysis project Ga0114922, IMG submission 100975) | Deep subsurface microbial communities from Aarhus Bay to uncover new lineages of life (NeLLi) - Aarhus_00045 metaG | ecosystem: Environmental > Aquatic > Marine > Oceanic > Sediment | place... | reverse complement strand
CTGGCTTTAAATGATGGGCTGTGTTTCCTTCGGTTTTGTTTCATGTCCTGCTCCTCCTTCCTTTGTTATTTTAGGAGCAGAACCCGCTCTTAACAACCTGTCCAAATTTCGGGGACCACCTCAATCATCATATTAGGTGCCGCAGTTATTGTTCCGGGTGTCTTATCCACACTAGGTGGTATCTGTTCAATCAAGAGAAGGCTTTGGGGAATGGCACTAGCTGGATCCGTATCCACATTTCTTTCATCGTTTATCTTAGGGATACCAACTATAGCATTGACCGCTGTATCCAAGAAAGAGTTTGTTTAGCTCCTAAATAGATGAGCGTGCTTAACGCATACGGAGGCAGTTAGGATTTCTATGAGACTCACAAGTGAAATTAAAGTATCATTAGTAGCTGCGATTTGTGTACTAGCACTGGCCATCATATCTAAATATTCTCTTAATGCGGAACTGGACTTGGTTTCCCAGTACGGACCCGTATGGATCTACATAACTTACGTGATAACAAGGCACAAGAAAGGGAAACCAAATGTCTGCAATCGGCCTCTATTTTGGTCACTGGCGATGATCATCGCAACAGCCCTAATTTTAGTCGTCTACAGAGTCTAGACTAACGCCTTCTACCAACTCTTTAACAGGTGTAACAAAGAAGTACTTTGTTGGGTAACCTAAACCCACACATAATATAGAGCTAGGTAACAAACGTCCAGAATGTGCTGTCGATGTAACAGAAGCTTAATTTGTTACTTCTTAGTTGCACGCTCCAACCTTTATTGCTACAATTATCCGCGATGGGAGTAGTTGGGTTAAATAGTGAGACTGAAGGCCAGCTTAAAAGTTCTACCTATTAATGCCCCAGCTACAACGTGTATTGAAAGGAGCTTTCGCGGTATCACCTGGTAAACCAGGTGAATAGGCTGGTTCCAATAAGTCCTATAACGGCTGCGAAATAGAACACCGAGTTCACATTCAACAAATCTGCTATTACCCCACCTGAAAGTGAGCCTACAGCCATACCAATGCTCATTGCCAGGGTAAAAATGGCAAAAGTCGAGCCCATGCCGAATTTTCTGCCTTCATCTACTACTAGGGCTGAGGCGGCTGGCATGGAAATGGCACCACCAAGACCGCCGAGGGCACACACCCCTAATAGATACCAGAAGTTGTGCGCCACAGGAATTAAAGCCAAGAAGGTGAAGTTGATAAGGCTGCCAGTAATAACCAGTGCTCTCCTATTGTATCTATCAGCGATTTTGCCTGAGAAAGGCTGAAATAGTGCCATCAGCAGGATGTTAACTGCTAGCAGGACTCCTATAAGAGCTGGGCTCAAGTCAATACACATAGCTGCGAAAATAGGCAGGAAGCAAGCAAAGGCTCCTCTGCCTAGGGCGAATGATAATCGGAAACTGAAAATACCCCTGACTATGCTGCTGGAGCTCATCTTCTTAAAGGATAGGTGATGGCTTGTTGCCGTTTTCCTCTGTCTAATTTCAGGGAGGAAAAGAGTAACTAGCAGGAAAGCCAGCAAATTAAGACCACCCATAGTGGAGAAGGCAACAGTCATGCCAAAGTGCTCAGTTAGTGCCCCACCCATTAAAGGACCAAAGCCAAATCCGGTAAAAAAGGCAGCGTTGAAGTAGCCCATCCATTTCCCCTCTTCACCCACGGGAGAGATATCACCAATGTAAGCCTGAGCAATAGGGATAATCATACCAGCAGCAGCACCATGCAGCAGACGGACGAGAGTTAGCTGAGAGAGGCTACTGGCCCATATATAGCCTAACGAAAGGATAGAATAGAAAAGAAGACCAATACAGATGAACAGCTTTCGACCACTGCGGTCGGCAAGCCTGCCGAAAATAGGCAGAAATATAGCCCGAGAAATAGAGAACCCACTAAAGATTATACCCAGCCAGATTCCAGTAGCTCCCAGATTGTCGGCGTAAAGGGGTAACAGTGGCGCTATTATCCCAACACCTAGCATAGAGGAAAAGATAGAAAGAGACAGGACGGGGAAGGCCTTTTTTATCATGTGGGTATCTGAAGCATTATAACGCTTTGCTAGTGAATCTGGCAACTTAAACTAATTGCACTTGTAGCTTGTGGCTGGTATAATCAATAGGTTTTCTATTTAGTATACTGGGAGGGATTCCAACAGTGGGTTCTAGCAAAGAACAAGCCCAATCTAACGGTGAAGAATTAGAGATAATGCGGCACTCAACAGCTCATGTCATGGCAGAGGCGGTTCAGTCCATCTTCCCTCAGGCTAAGTTCGGCATTGGTCCGACTATTGAAAATGGCTTTTATTATGATTTTGATTTGCCTCGCTCATTGATTCCCGATGATTTACCGCTTATTGAGGCGAAGATGAAGGAGATAATCGCTTCAAATGTGCCTTTTATTAGACAGGAAGTAACCAAGGAAGAAGCTCGCCGACTGTTTGCCTCTCAGCTATACAAACTGGAATTGATTGATGAAATTGCAGATGAAAAGGTTAGCTTATATCAGCAAGGTTCTTTCGTTGATTTATGCCGCGGTCCTCATGTGAGTTCTACCGGTGAAATCAAGGCTTTTAAGCTGGTTAGTATTGCTGGAGCCTACTGGAGGGGTGATGAGCACCGCTCTATGTTACAGCGAATATATGGAGTTGCTTTTGACACTAAAGAGGCTTTATTGGAATACCTAGAAAGACTGGATGAGGCGGCCAAGCGTGACCATAGGAAATTGGGCAGAGACCTTGATTTATTTAGTATCCGTGACGAAGCTGGACCAGGGCTGGTTCACTGGCATCCTAAGGGAGCGGTGATACGCCGTGTTATTGAGAACTTCTTGACCGAAGAACTTATTAAGCGGGGCTATGATATCGTATATACCCCTCATATTGCCAAACTGGATTTATGGAAAACCAGCGGTCATTGGGAATTTTATCGTGATTATTTATATAGCCCTATGGAGGTGGAGGGGCAAGAGTATATTATTAGACCAATGAATTGCTTGGGTCACATCCTAATTTATAAAACAAGGCTGCATAGCTACCGGGAGTTGCCACTGCGTTACGCTGAGTTTGGCACTGTTTATCGTTATGAACGCTCTGGCGTGTTGCATGGTCTATCAAGAGTCAGGGGCTTCACCCAAGATGATGCCCATATTTTTTGCCGCATTGACCAGTTAGAAGATGAGGTTGTGGGAGTGTTAGATTTTGCTCGCTTTATGGTAGATACCTTTGGTTTTACTAATTACCAGGTGCTACTCTCTACCCGACCTGAGAAATATTCCGGCACCATCCAGGTCTGGGAAAATGCCACAGAGACTTTAGGTAACGCTTTGGCTCGGGTAGGGCTGGACTATCAAATAGACCCCGGAGAGGGTGTATTTTATGGGCCCAAAATAGATATTAAATTTAAGGACGCTTTAGGAAGGGCATGGCAGGGTCCCACAATTCAGGTTGATTTTAACCTTCCCCAGCGCTTCAATGTTATCTACATTGGTGAAGATAACCAAGAACACTTGGTGGTGATGATACATCGCACCCTGCTGGGTAGTATGGAACGGTTTGTGGCTTCGCTTATTGAACATTATGGAGGCGCCTTCCCGGTGTGGTTAGCGCCGCTTCAGGTAAAGGTAATACCAGTGGCTGACCGTCACCTGGACTATGCTCGTAGGCTAGAAGCTGAACTTAAAAGTGAGGGGGTGCGTGCCGAAGTTGATGCTCGGTCAGAAAGGGTAAACCTCAAAATTCGGCAGGCGCAGCTTGATAAAATACCATATATGCTAGTAGTGGGTGATAAAGAGGCAACTACTTCCACCGTTTCCGTCCGTTTGCGTAGTGGAGAGCAACTGGCTTCTCAACCCTGTGACAGCTTTAAGGAAATTGTTAAACAAGCTATAGTAAATAAGGTAAAGGACTTAAGGTTATAGCGTCTATAATTTGATTAGCCTAGGGAAATATGCTATAGTCCCTTTCTGTAAGTTACTCGTACTCGGAGGAGGTAAATAAGGACATAATTAAGAAGCTGCGTGTCAACGAAAGGATTAAAGCCAGAGAGGTTCGCCTCGTAGGGGAGAAGGGGGAGCAGTTAGGGATTATACCCTTATATCAGGCACTAGAGGTAGCCAGAAAGCAAAACTTTGACCTGGTTGAGGTTGCCCCTAATGCAGTTCCTACAGTATGTCGCCTCCTTGACTATGGGAAGTATAAATATGAGCAAACTAAGAAGGAGCGTGAAGCTAGAAAAAGCCAGAAGATTTCTCTGCTGAGGGAAGTTAGGTTACGACCTAAAATTGGTAACCATGATTTTGAGGCTAAGGCTAGGTCTGTCAGGAAGCTGCTGACCGGTGGGGACAAGGTTAAAGTATCAGTATTATTTAGAGGGCGTGAGGTCACCCACCCCCAGCTTGGATGGAACTTACTACAGAGGATGGCAGAGTCAGTAAAAGAAGCAGCTTCTGTTGATGGGCAACCATAGATGGAGAGGAAGAGGATGTTTATAATCCTGTCTCCGGTAGTTGCTCAAAAAACTAAAATAAAGGAAGAAATAAAGGAATCTTAGATGCCAAAAATTAAAACCCATAAAGGGGCACAGAGCCGTTTCCATATAACAGGCAGCGGCAAAATTATGCGGACCAAGGGCGGAAAAAGCCATTTGCGTCGCCGAAAAGCAAAACGGACTAAGCGTCTCTATGATGAAACAATACCTTTAAGTTCCAGCGATAAGGCTCGGATAAAAAGGCTCTTACCCTACGGGGTAAAGTAGGAGGGATATTTTGCCACGAGTAAAGAGGGGTGTAACCGCACACAAGCGACATAAGAAGGTGCTAGCCTTGACCAAGGGGCATAGGGCAACCAAACACAAACTTTATCGACGAGCTCATGAGTCTATGCTTAAGTCGTTAAGCTATGCTTATGCTCACCGCCGAGAGCGAAAAGGCGACATGAGGCGACTGTGGATTTTACGGGTTAATGCGGCTAGTAGGTCTCAGGGTCTCACCTATGGTCAATTCATAGATAGCTTAAAAAAGTCCGGGGTTGAAATCAACCGCAAGATGCTGGCTGATATGGCAGTCAGGGAGCCTGAATCCTTCGCCAATCTGGTAACCATAGTCAAAGGTAAAATTTAAGACTAAGACATGAGATTATTGAGACTCTGTTAGAGAGGCTGTGATAATAGAGGCAAGGTGGTTCAGAATAGAGCAAAACATAAAACAAGGGGGTGTAGAAAGTTATACAAAAGGGAGAATGAGATGAAAAAGAATGGAACTCATTATATTTCTACATCAATGACCCGTCCTTATGATGGATGGCCGAGGGGAGACTATCAGGTAGTCTTGTACATAGATGGCAAAGAAAAGTTGAGCGTGCCCTTTACAGTCGAATAGTCAAGTTATATATGTAGGCTAGGTTTAGAGGCGATAGCTATTTGCTTTATTGACCCTTTTGTTGTTAATAACCTATAATGCAAAACAGTTATGCAGTGAGTGCGGCGTTAGAGTTATTACTAGCCGCACTTCTTTTTAGTAGTAAGAGTGTTAATCTACCTTTTGAGTTGAGTTGAGGGCGAGAAATGTTAAAACAGCTCGAAGAAATAAAATCAACTGCGCTACAAGAGTTAGAAGACATTAGCAGTATTAAGGAACTGAAATCATGGCCAGTTCGTTATTTGGGCAAAAAGAGCGAGCTAACCAAGATTCTGCGTAGCTTATCCACACTACCACTTAACGAGAGGAAGAACGTTGGCGCTTATGCCAATAAGGTTAAGGTCAATCTAGAAAATAGTTTAGACCAAAAAGAGCAAGTTCTGCGTGAGGCAGAGCTAGCAGCATCAGCTAAAAGGAAAGTTATTGATATTACCCTGCCTAGTCGTCCCTTTCCAACAGGTCATTTACATCCTATTACTCAAACACTATATGAAATATGCGATATCTTTGTCTCTATGGGCTTTCAAGTAGTTGAAGGACCCGAGGTGGAGTGGGACTATTACAATTTTGAGGCCTTGAACATTCCCAAAGAACACCCGGCTCGTGATACCATGTCAACATCCTGGATTGATTGTGAGAACGAGAGTGGTGAAAGACCTATGCTACTGCGTACCCACACTACTTCGGTAACGGCTAGGATTATTGAGACTATGCAGCCCCCGATAAGAGTAGTTGAGCCAGGTAAAGTTTATCGCTATGAGGCTAGTGATGCCACCCATACCCCTATGTTCTATCAAATTGACGGTTTAGCTGTGGATAAAGGAATTACTATGGCTGATGTGAAGGGTACACTCTATGAATTTGCTCGTCGTTTCTTTGGTGAGGACAGGAAAGTGCGCTTCCGCTGCGATTACTTCCCATTTGTTGAGCCTGGCATTGAGATGGCTATAGAGTGTTTAGTATGTAGAGGTGCCGGTTGCCGCTTATGTGGTAATTCGGGCTGGATTGAAATATTAGGTGCCGGTATGACTCATCCCCAGGTGCTTGAGCGCGGAGGTCTTGATCCTGAGATTTATACCAGTTTTGCCTTCGGTATGGGTATTGACCGTCTGCCTATGCTTCGCTACGGGATTGATGATATCCGACTATTCTACAGCAGTGACATCAGGTTCTTAAGGCAGTTCTGACAAGATGAAGGTTCCACTTAAATGGCTTCAGGAATATATAGATATTACTCTGCCTGCCACTGATTTAGCCAACAGACTGACAATGGCTGGCATTGAGGTCGGGGGAATACAGGTTGTTGGTGGTAATTGGCAGAATATCGTTGTCGGTCAAATAGTGGCTATTAACCCTCATCCTAATGCTGACCGCCTTACTTTGCCAACTATAGATTTAGGCACCGAACGGCACACTGTTGTTACTGGAGCACCCAATATCAAAGTTGGTGATAAGGTAGCCTTTGCCTATGTCGGGGCTCAGCTCATAGACGGGCATACCGGGCAGTTATCCCGCCTGAAATCAGCTAAGATTCGCGGTGTTGTGTCTAATGGTATGGCTTGCTCGGAGAAGGAGTTGGGCATCTCTGACAGCCATGAAGGAATTATGCTTCTGCCCTCGGAGGCACCGCTAGGTGCCCCACTGGCTGATTATTTAGGTGATGTTATATTTGACTTGGAGATAACCCCTAATCGCCCCGATTGCCTGTCCATAATTGGAATAGCTAGAGATGTTGCTGCCCTGACCGGGCAAGGTTTACATCTGCCTGAGATCAGCTATGAGGAATCGGCATCCCATATAGGTCAGCAAATATCAATAGAAATTGTGGCTCCTGATTTATGTTCTAGGTACTGCGCTAGCCTAATCACCGGAGTAAAGATAGCTGAATCTCCAAAGTGGATGCAGCAGCGACTTTTAGCTTGTGGCATGCGCCCTATAAATAATATTGTTGATGTTACCAACTATGTTATGCTGGAACATGGGCAGCCCTTGCACGCCTTTGACTATAACCGAATTGGAAGTAAAGAAATTATTGTGCGTCGTGCCGCCGATAATGAAACTATAGTTACCCTGGATGGAATTGAGCGGATTCTTTCTGGAGATATGCTGGTTATTGCTGATAAAGAGCGGGCGGTAGCTATCGCTGGGGTCATGGGTGGTGCCAATAGTGAGGTGAGTGAAGAGACTACCTCAATACTGCTGGAATCAGCTAATTTCAATCCAGCCAGCATTCATTATACCGGTAGAACCTTGCGTTTGCCCAGTGAGGCCTGTATGCGATTTGAGAGGGGGATTCGCCCCGAACTTACTCTACCAGCCCTAAAACGAGCTACTCAGTTGATAATCCGGCTAGCCGGTGGTGAGGCAGCTAATGGCTTGGTTGATGAATATCCGGGCAAATTAGACCGAGCACCCATCCTGCTATCAACTAGCCAAGTAACCAGGGTCTTAGGTGTTGAATTTAGCCTTGACCAGATAGTAGGCGTACTAACTTCTCTGGGCTTTGCCTGTAAGACAAGTGATTCAAAATCAGAGGTTTCGGTTACTTCTCCTTATTGGCGAAGCGATATACATCAGGCGGTTGACCTTATTGAAGAGGTAGCTCGTATTACGGGCTATGATAAGATTCCAGATACTATGCTCAGTCAACCCCTGCCTAAACAAAATCCAGAGCCTATCATTAACCTTAAAAAGAAGGTGAGGCGTAGCCTCACCAGTTATGCCTTCCAGGAGGTAATTACCTATTCATTAACTAGCTTGGAAATGCTGAATAGGCTGCTACCTGAACCTCATCCCCTTGAACCTATGCCCATTCGTGTGGCTAATCCGATGACCGCTGACCAGGAGTATCTTCGCCCTAATCTACGAGCTAACCTTTTAACTATCCTTTGTGCCAATCGGAGATATGAGGACGGTGGTATTAGGCTTTTTGAACTGGGCAGAGTATATCTACCTCGGCAGCAGGACTTGCCTGAGGAGACTGAGGTGCTGTGTGGCATATTAAGCGGACCTAGACTGGTAAAATCGTGGCACAGTGGGGGTGACTTACTTGATTTCTTTGATGCTAAGGGGGTGATGGAAGGCTTACTCAGCCAGTTAGGTGTGGAAGCTAGCTTTGAAGAGGGCTCGGATGAAAGTCTACACCCAAGCAAACAGGCGGCTTTAGTTATAGCTGGTAATAGACTGGGCGTTATAGGTGAGCTACACCATAAAGTGAGACAGGCTTTTGAGGTTTATGAACCTGTTTATCTATTTGAAATTGACCTGACAGCACTTCTACCCTTTACCACTAGTTATAAGATGTTCCAGCCCATACCCCGCTTTCCTGCCACAGTTAGGGATTTGGCTCTAGTGATTAATACCGGAATAACCCACAAGAGAGTTCAGGATATTATTAAGGGCTTCCCATTAGTAAATCAGGTTGCTATATTTGATGTCTATGCTGGTGAGCAAGTACCACCGGACAAGAAATCCCTCGCCTATAGAATCACCTTCCAATCCACAACCCACACCCTGACCGATGAAGAGGTCAACAGGGTTCAGCGGCAAATCCTGGATAAGCTATCCAGTGAGCTTGGCGCTACTCTGCGCGGCTGAACGAAGTTCTGCTTGCTTTAGTCTTTACTTTGACCTTAATTGCTCAACTTCTCTACGCGAAAGTGGTACCCAAAATATTAGATAGCGGTAGCCTAACTCAGGGTTGTTTATTTTAAGACGAGCGCCTCTGGAAGTTGGCTCAATACCTTCCTTAATTCTTTGCAGTTCCAAGTCATGCCAAGTTTCAGAGCCTGCTAAAAAGACCCCCGGAAAGGCTTTCACATTATACCCATCAGGGAATTCTATTTCTATCTCTGCTTCATCTATAGGAAATCGAACATCAAAGCAGAAGTACTCTTTTTTGAAAACGTCACCGGCATATGTTTCCACAGCTTGTTCTTTTGTCATACATGCTGCTCTAGAACAAGTCCATTCGATGCCATAGGCAATCTCGCCGTCCGCCTTTGTTAAGCCACCCTCAACTTCGATCCTAAACTTGCAGAGTTGCTCGCCAAATTGCTCAGGAACCAAGCCAATGTGTTTGCGAAAGTTTGGTCTCTCTACCTGAGGGAGCGGATGTGGTTCGATAACTATTTTCCCTGGAGCACCTACCCAAACCTCTTCAGGAAAGGAAAGCAACCTCATCTCATCTGCAATAACTGCAACTCCGTGGTATTCTCTTGTTATGCGAGTTTTGCCTTCAAGATCCTCAATTATGGCTTTAGATTTGACATACCTTGCGCCATACCCATAACCATGCCTTTTTTCAGCCTCTTTTCCAACCGTTTCCAAAGCTGTAGTAATTCCTTCTAGCACGCTCTTCGTCTTATCTTTTTCTAGAGCTCGGGACCGGGCAAGAATTATATTAGCTATTATGCTTCCAAATGCTATAATGCCCGCTCCGATTATTCCTCCGATTGTCGCATCCATCTCACTTCTGCCCAAGAAGAATACAGATTCGCAACGTTTATGAGAACGTATCACATTCATTGCCACTTGTCAAACCACAAACGATGTAAATGGTAACCAGTTTACATAAATTCTGTTTTCCCTAACTTGAAGGAGAGGAAGACCGAGGGCGTGGGATATATGACTAAACTCGAATAAGCTCCTTGAGCCTCGTAACTATTTCCTCCAGCGGCACAAGTTCGGTTTCTTTTACAGAGCGTCTTTTTATCTCTACGCTATTCTTCTCTAAAGTTCGGGGGCTAATGATGACTCGGATAGGTATTCCCAAGAGGTCGGCATCATTGAACTTTACCCCTGGCGATTCTTGACGGTCGTCAAAAAGCACCTCTAAGCACTCTGCCTTAAGGTCAGCAAACAGGTTTTCAGCAGTAGTCGCCACCTGAGGGTTTTCTAGGTATAGAGGGCAAAGATAGATATGATACGGGGCAATGGCTAATGGCCAGATGATGCCTTTATCATCGTGGTTCAGTTCTATAGCTGCTGCCAGTAGCCTGCCCAGACCAATACCATAACACCCCATAACGATGGGATGAGATACGCCATTTGGGTCAATAAAAAATGCCCCCAATTTCTCACTAAGGAAGGTGCCAAGCTTGAAGATGTGCCCAACCTCAATTCCGTGGGTAGATGATAATTTGCCACCACAATTAGGGCATCCTTCCCCAGCATGAGCCTGGGCTATGTCAGCCACAATATCAGTCTTAAAATCCCGTGGGTAGTCAACATTTCTAAGGTGAGTATCCGGTTTGTTGGCGCCAGCAATAAAGTTTGCCCCTGAGGTTATGGAATCATCGGCAACAATCTTTATACCGCTAATACCTATCGGAGACGCTGAGCCAGCTACTATACCAGCGTCTATTACTTCTACTTCGCTAGCTAGGCGAAGGTCAATACAGTGCAGAGTATTTTTTAGCTTGACTTCATTTACCTCAATGTCGCCCCTAATAACCACGAAGACTAGCTTGCCATCAGCAATATAGAACACTGCTTTAAGCGTGTGGCTCTGGGGCACCTTTAAAAAATCTGATACTTGTTCGATAGTGGTAAACCCTGGTGTAGCCACCTCTTCAAGAGGTAATGGCTTCTCGCTATCTGTTTTATATTTAATACTTTGAGCCTTATCGGTATTAGCTGTATATTGACAATCAGGGCAATAAATTATTTCATCCTCACCACTTTCGGTGATAGCCATAAACTCGTGGGAATCCTTGCCACCGATGGCACCGCTATCGGCTTCGACTAGGAGGGCAGGTAGACCACATCGGCTATAGATATTGTGGTAGGCTTGGAGCATCTTGTTATAGCTTTGATTTAATCCCTCCTCATCAACATCAAAGCTGTAGAGGTCCTTCATAGTGAACTCACGGACTCTAATCAGTCCGGCTCTGGGGCGAGGCTCATCACGGAACTTAGTCTGAATTTGATATAAAAGTAGAGGCAGGTCACGATAGCTCTGCACATTATATCTTACCAGTTGGGTGATGACCTCTTCGTGAGTTGGTCCCAGGGCTAACTTACGGTCTCTGCGGTCGGAGAGGGTAAACAGCCCTTTGCCAAAAGCCAGGTCTCGCCCTGTTTCCTGCCATAATTCCAGAGGTTGGAGAACAGGCATCATTAGCTCCTGTCCCCCGGCTGTATCCATTTCTTCCCGGATTATATTTTCTATTTTTTTAAGCGCCCTCCAGGCTAAAGGCAAATAGGAATAGACACCAGCCGCCACCTGATGTATCATCCCGGCTCGTAGTAGTAGCTGGTGGCTTATAGTATCCGCCTCAGCCGGCATCTCTCTTTGTGTCTTACCAAATAACTTCGATATACGCATTTTCGTCTTTAAAGGGATTTCTAAGTCCCTAATATCTCTAGGGTAAAGTCATTACCAATTCGATGCGGCTATTTAAATTCCTGCTTTGATAGTGCTAAGAATACAATAGCTGGTATCGACAAAATCCACGAGCAGGGGAGCGCACAAATGGCTCCAGCAAGAGCCAGTCCCCAGATTCTTTTTCTAAGGGCGAAGACACCACCTAGTATAGCTACTATGCCAATAGCAATTAATGGAGCACCAATCGTTCCAAACCAGAAAATTCCTTCAGCCGCCCCCACAATCCCGCCTATAGTAGCCATCACTATGCCCCCAAAGAGGCCAATAGCACCGGCAATTATGCTCAAGATACCAGCCACCGTTGGCATCCATGCTCTCCCCACTGCTTCTGCTTTTTGCAACCGTGCCCCACACTTTATACATATTTCAGCCAGGTGGTCTGTCGGAGAACCACATGCCTGGCAAAAGCTACTCCCGGTTACAGGCTTGGCTCCACAACCAAGGCAAATTTCCGGTGTTCCTATTAGTTCTTTGCCACAGTTTCGGCAAAACATTTCTACTCCTTGTTTTGTATTTTTGTCGGTTCAAGTTATTAATGACATCTTGTAACCCTCATAAACTTTATCATAAAGCTAGAGAGCTTCTAAACATTAAATCATATTTAACGGGTTTATTCCAGTAGGTTAGGGTATTTCTACCCCATCCCCCTTAGTATTTGGTAGCAACCTACCCCCTTTATCCCCCTCCCTTACAAGGGAGGGGGAATTAGTTGTTAAAGAGAGGCGAAGCCTCTCTTTAACTCTCCTTTATTGTCTACTCTTTCACAGGAGAGGGAGAGGAATGGTTTTTGAAGGGGTCGACACAGTAGCCTCTGGTGAGCTCCGCCCCTTCGAACTTCCCCTTTTATCTAGTCCACTTCCTAAAGAAGGTTACCAGAAGTAGTGCCATCATGGAAACTCCGACAATGGACTCAAAGGCACCGATTCCCTTTATCCAGCCGTTGGTCATTTGCACCCAGCTACCATAGCCCAAAGCAGTAAAAGAAACAGCACTAAAATAGAGGCTATTACAAAAAGCCGACCATTCCCATACTGAACCAATAACAAAATAGGTCAGCGCAAAGAGTAATATTAAAACCGCTATTGAAATAAGGACTCGTCTCCAACGTTCTCCATATCCAAAGAGCACTCGCAAAATTTCTAATGCTAAGCGGTCACAGTGCTTCGAGCGCCATTTTAACGCTTTCCTATTCGCTTCCATCTCCCGATAATAAAATTTGGCTGCAATGTCAGAATATCCAGCTTGGCTATACCACACCTTTAGCCGACGGCAAGCATCAACAGCCAAGTCAAATTTGCCATCTAATTCTTCGCCTATTTTATAATCTCCCCAACTTACACCTTGAAAATTAGTAGTATTATCAAACTGGGCACGATATAGTCTAGCTCCTTCAAGATGAGCATCGCTTAGGTTAGCTCCTGTCAGATTCGTATTTGACAAGTTGGTTTCTTGTAAACCAGCAAAGCGGAGCGAAGCACCTTGAAGGTTAGCCCTCATTAGTATTGCCTTCTGAAGTTGAACTCCTACATCAGCCGTAGTAGTGCCTCTCACAAAATTGACAGCAAACCTCGCTTTCTCAAGGATAATCAGCGCAAGGTCAAAACCGCGGAGGTCAATGCCTGACTCAAATGTCTTTCCTGAGAGGTTAAGCCCGTTAGCTGTATCGCCATTTTCTTCTATCAGTCTGAGCAAATCTTCACGGGTAAGGGGCGTCTTTATTCCGTCTCCCATAGCTAGAACTTCTCCACTTCCCTCATAAGCGCCGTTATAAAATCCTTTTCCTGGATAGTTTTAATCTTTTTGCCTTTTTTGAAGAGGACGGCTTTGCCTTTGCCGCAGGCGATGCCCACATCGGCGTCTTTGGCTTCGCCGGGACCATTGACCACGCAGCCCATCACCGCTACCTTTATCGGTTTATCTATCTTTATTAGCTCTTCTTCCACCTGTTCGGCTAATTTTACAATATCAACCTCAGCCCGACCACAGGAGGGACAACTGACCAGGATGGGACCGTGCTGGCGCAGATTCAGGCTCTTAAGGATTTCATAAGCAGCAATCACCTCTTCTTTAGGGTGAGCCGTCAGCGAAACCCTTATAGTATCTCCAATGCCCATATAAAGGAGGGTGCTGATGCCTACCGCACTGCGGATGATACCTGTTCTGGGTGTGCCGGCTTCAGTAATACCGATGTGTAGGGGATAGGGTATTCTTTGAGCAATATCCTGATAGGCTTCGATAGTAGTCGGGACATCAAACGCCTTGAGGGAGACCTTAATCAGGTCAAAGTCAAGGCTTTCCAGTAGTTTTATCTGCTGCAACGCTGCCTCAACCATTTGTTGGGCAATGGTTAATTGAGGATTGGCTGTTTTAGGTAGGCTGCCGGCATTTACTCCGATACGGATAGGTACGCTTCTTTCCTTCGCTGCCTGAGCTATAGCGGCAACTTTCTCCGTCTCACTGATATTACCAGGATTTAGCCGCAGCCCATCGCAACCAGCCTTCAGTACTTCCAAAGCCAGCCGGTAATCAAAGTGAATATCAGCAATTATGGGTATAGAAATGCCCCTTTTTATGACTGATACAGCCTGAGCAGCTTCGATATCTGGTACAGCTACTCGCACTAGTTCGCAACCGCAATCCTCAACCTCCTTGATTTGGTAGACAGTTGACATAACATCACGAGTATCGGTTTTGGTCATAGATTGCACCACGATAGGGGCGCTGCCGCCAATAGTTACATTGCCAATTTGAATAGCTTTACTAACCCGGCGAGGATTCATGGTATCAGGCTCTCCCCACTTATGATGCGTATAATATCCTGGTAGGTGACTAGCAGAATTAGTGCCATTAGCATGGCAAAGCCAATAAAATGTATAAGCCCTTCTGTCTTCGGTGACACACGCTTGCCCCGGCGAACCCATTCCAAGAGAACAAAGACAATTCTACCCCCATCTAAAGCGGGGAGGGGGAGGATATTGATTATAGCTAAGTTTATGCTGATAAAACCGGCAAATTCCAGCAGCGGGCTAATACCGGCTTTGGCTGCCTCTCCGGTCAATTGAGCAATACCTACTGGTCCCGCCACTTCTACCGGTGTTGCCCCAATAACCATGCTGATTATTCCATTCTTGAATAGAACGAAGGTTTCAATGCATTCACTTGCTCCTAGAGGTATTGCTTTCCAGAAAGGCTCGTGGTGGCTAACAATGGTCGGATTCAACATACTGACCACAATGCCTGTTGCCCCTTGACCTTCCGGAGGCTTCCACCTGGGTATTACTTGAATCTCCTCAGTAGTTGAATCACTATGTTTAACAACGATAGCAACCTCCTTCCCCAGATTAAGGTAAAAATTTCGATGCAGGTCACCAATACTACGCACTGGCTTCCCGTTTATTCCAAGGAACATATCTCCGGATTCAATACCAGCCATGGCGGCTGGTGAGTTTGGAGCTACCTCTTTCACGGATACCTCTCCGATTACCATATTATGAGGAAGCATAAAAGCAATTGAGAATAGAAGGATGGGCAGCAGGGCATTCACTAGTGGACCAGCGCTAAGAACCAATAACCTAGTGCCGATACTCTTACTGGCTAAACTCCTGGGCACCTTGGGGTCTTCTTCACCAGCCATCTTGTTAAATCCACCGAGGGGTATCGCATTCAGAGAGTACCGTGTTTCACCCCATTTAAATGATAATAGTCTTGGGGGAAAGCCGAGGCCAAACTCCTCTACTTTTACCCCTAATGCTTTAGCCGTAATAAAGTGACCAAGCTCATGGGCAAGGATAAGAACTACTATGACACCGATGAAGGCTACTATTGTTAATAGCATTGACTATCTCCAGCAGCAAGCTGCATAACTTTTTCTCTAGCCCAGGCATCAGCCGCCATAATTTCTTCCAGTGCAGGAGAATCTATGGCTTGGTGCTGTGCCAGTGCCTGCTGTATAAGATGGGCAATATCAGTAAATTTGATGCGCTGTGCCAAGAATAGTTCAATAGCCACCTCATCAGCGGCACAAAGCACAGCGGGATAGGTTCCACCCTTCATTCCCGCCTCAATAGCTAACCTGAGGCAGGGGAAGGTATCAAGGTCAGGTTGGTCAAAGGTTAAGTTATTAACATGGCTCCAGTCAAGCCTGGGAAGCTGGGGATTATTTAAGCGCTCAGGGTAAGACAGGGCATACTGAATAGGTAAACGCATATCGGGGTAGCTTAATTGGGCTTTGATTGAACCATCTGCAAATTCTACCATAGAGTGGACAATGCTCTGAGGGTGGATTAGAACCTTGATGTTATCGTAGGGCATATTAAATAGCCAATGGGCTTCAATTACCTCAAGCCCTTTGTTCATTAGAGTGGCTGAGTCAATAGTAACCTTTCTTCCCATCTGCCATGAGGGGTGTTTTAGCGCCTGTTTAACTGTTACCCGGGCTAACTGGGCTGGTGAGTAACGGTAGAAGGGACCGCCTGAGGCAGTTAGAATAAGTCGGGTTGCGTCTTGTGATTCACCATTGAGGCATTGCCATATAGCACTATGCTCGCTATCAATAGGCAGAATCTGGGCTGAATTCTGGTTTGCCTCATTAGTGATAATCTCACCAGCCGTAACTAACGATTCCTTATTGGCAAGGGCAACATTCTTGCCAGCTTTCACCGCAGCCAGTGTCGGGTTTAACCCTGATTTTCCCGAGGTAGCTATAACAACAGTGTCCACCTGAGGATGACGGGCAATGTCTTCCAGTGATAGGAACTCGTATTTTCCACCAGCTAGGTGAGTCTGTGCCTTTCCACCCTGATAACAAACGAAGCTTGGCTTAAACTCACTAATTTGCTTTGCCAGTAAATCAATGTTCCTCCCTGCCGCCAGCCCAACTATATGAAATCTATGAGGAAAGGCACGGACTACTTCAAGTGTTTGCTGACCTATGGAGCCGGTTGAACCCAGGACAGCTAATTTTTTTGTCATACTGCCCATATCACATAATAGTATACCACTACGCCAGCAAAGACAATGCTGTCTATTCGGTCAAGGAAACCCCCGTGTCCTGGTAATAGCTTGCCTGAGTTCTTTACTCCCATATTGCGTTTGAGTAAGGACTCAACCAGGTCGCCGAGTTGACCAAAAATACTAGCCAGCAAGCTAAGGAGTATTGCTTGCCAGTAGCTGAAATCCTGAAGGTAGAGAGGATTGGGGAAAGCAAAGAGTGTAGGTAGAGTGAAGAGCAGACTAACTATAATGGCACCGAATATTCCACCTATGGCTCCTTCCCAGGTTTTACCGGGACTAATACTGGGGACAAGGTGGTGTCTACCTAGTGCTCTGCCAATAAAGAAGGCAGCAGTATCAGAGCCAAAGGTGACAAACAATGCCAAAAATACCCAGTTTCTGCCATCCTCCAGACCTCTCAGTGCCACAAAGTAACTTAGCAACCAGCCTACATAGAGAATCCCAGCTATTGTCCATACCCAACCGATAAAAGCCCCTTCTTTTTGCCGGCGCAGTACAAGCCAAATTAGGGATAGCATCACCCCTGAGGTTAATAAAAGTGGGATAAGAAAGTCATAGTCAAAGTGGGGACTAAGGATAAATAGCAGACTCCAAACTAATCCGAAGTAGGTAAGCGGAGCTAGCTTTGAGGCGACGCCCATCCTATAGAATTCAAAGACAGCCAGCAGTCCCCAGATAGCCAATAATATAGTGAACCAAGGTAATGGTTTGTCAAACCAGACAGCAACGATTAGGAGAGGAATCCCCCAGAGAGCAGTTATAATCCTTTTCTTGAGCGTGTAATGTTCTACTAACCTCACCCCCTGTGTTCCTATCTCCTTAGTAAGGAGAGGTGCAGCCCTCTAAAAAATTATCTTCCCCTGCATTAGGTGAAGTGGATACGCAGAAAAAATGATGATTCTGATCTCTTTAATCTCCGCCGAAGCGTCTTTGCCTCTGGCTGTAGGATAGCAGTGCTTTATCAACCGCTTTTTCGTCAAAATCAGGCCATAGAACATCAGTGAAGTAGTATTCGCTGTAAGCTGTTTGCCATATTAAGAAATTACTAAGGCGGAGTTCATCACCAGTACGAATTAACAGGTCAACATCCGGTAAACCGGCAGTATAGAGGTAATTACTAAATACTTTTTCGTCTATGCTCTGGGGTGGGATGCCTTCAGCTATAATGCACCGTATTGCATCTAAAATTTCACCACGCCCCCCATAGTTAAAGGCAAGGCTCATCGTCATTCCCGTATTTTCTTTGGTTAACCCTACTACCTTATTTATCTTTCGTTGCAGACTTAATGAGAGTTGTTGATGGCGACCAAGGTGACGAATTCTAATGCCCCTTTTATGAAATCTGAGGGCGTCTTTGCCTATCACCGCTAATGAGAGACGGAACAAATCTCTGACTTCATCTTCAGAACGATTCCAATTTTCAGTAGAGAAGGTGTAAACAGTTACATATTTTATTTGGTAATCGTTAAGGTATTCAATTATATTGCGTAGGTTTCGTGATCCTACCTTGTGTCCTTCAATCGCAGATAGCCCATGCTGTTCCGCCCATCTACGATTACCGTCGGGCACAATGGCTATATGGTTGGGCAAGCGATCAATTTCTCTTGTAGCTGACGAGGCAGTCATAATCTCACTATTCAACATTGGCCGTTTAGAGGATTGGCTAACCCAGTTAGGCCGTGCCGAGTTCTACTTCTTTATCTTGCCCGATTTTTTCAGTACTGGCTATAAAGCTATCGGTTAGCTTTTGTAGCTGGTCTAGGGAGCGCTTATGCTCATCCTGCGATATGTCCTTATTTTTCTCCAATCTTTTTAATTCATCCATAGCTTCACGCCTTAGGTTGCGTATGGCTATTCTTCTTTCTTCAACCCTCCTTCGCACTATCTTAATTAGTTCCTGTCGCCTTTCTTCAGTGAGCGGGGGGATATTTAGACGAATAACATTTCCATCATTAATTGGATTTAGTCCTAGATCGGACTTCAGGATGGACTTTTCTATACTATGTATACTGCCCGGGTCCCAAGGGTGAATAACAAGAAGCCTGACTTCAGGCGCAGAGATGCCGGCAATTTGATTCAGTGGTATGAGAGCGCCAGAATACTCTACCTTTATATGTTCTATTAAGCTCGGAGTAGCGTGCCCAGTGCGAATAGAGGCTAATTCCCTATTTAGAGTCTCAACAGACATTTGCATCTTTGCCTCAATATTCCATAAAGCGTGGCTAACCATTTTCTTTCTCACTGGATACAAGAGTACCAATAGGTTCACCGATTACAGCTCGTTCTACACTACGGGGAGCTTGAAGATCAAAAACAATTATAGGCAGATTGTTTTCCAGGCATAGGGAGAGAGCAGTAGCATCCATTACATCCAGATGCATATCCAGTGCTTCAAGATGAGTAAGTCTGTCAAACTTCTTGGCATTATGATTTTTAAGAGGGTCAGCACTATAGATGCCATCAACATTGTTTTTTGTCATAAGTAGTACTTCTGCCTCAATCTCTATGGCTCGTAGGGATGCCGCAGTGTCAGTGGTCATATACGGATTACCAGTGCCCCCGGCGAAGATTACAACTCTGCCCTTCTCTAAATGACGAATAGCACGGCGTCTAATGTAGGGTTCAGCCACCTGTTGAATACCTATAGCTGACTGTGTTCTGGTAATTACTCCTTCTCTTTCTAGTGCATCCTGGAGTGCCAGGGCATTTATTATTGTAGCCAGCATGCCGGCATAGTCAGCGGTAACCCTATCCATTCCGTTCTCCTCAGCCTTTGCCCCACGCCAGATATTACCACCACCGACAACAATACCTATCCCCACTCCCCTTCGGGTTACTTGTTTAATCTGCTTGGCTAGCTTAGTTAGGATTGAGGTATTAATGCCAAAGCTAGCTTTACCACTGAAAGACTCGCCACTGAGCTTTAGTAGGACACGCCTATACTTAGTAGTCAATGCCCCTCTCTTAACCCGCTCTCAATATAATTTAGACATCTCTTAATTCCAGCCATCCCCCTTCTAATCTACCCTCCTAGTTCAAACCTAGCAAATCTGCTTACCTTGATATTCTCTCCTACCTTAACCATAGTCTCAGAAATAATATCTTGAACAGTCTTATCAGGATACTTAATATAAGGCTGAAGAAGCAGGCAAGCCTCCTCGGGTTCTATATCAACTCCCTCAGGGACTTCCTCGTTTGAGATAAATTGGGGCTCTTGGGCGGCAACTTGCATTGCCAGATGGTGAGCCAGTTCCTTGAACTCGTCAGTACGGGCGACAAAATCAGTCTCGCAATTCACCTCAACTATAGCTCCGATGCGACCCCCAGTATGAATATAGACTTCAATTATTCCCTGGGTGGTAGAGCGCCTTGTTTTTTTCTGTACTTCTAGAAGGCTTTGTTGTTTCAGAATCTGGATTGCCTTTTCCATCTCTCCCTCGGATTCAAGAAGAGCATTCCGGCAAGCCATAATACCAGCCCCAGACTGGTCTCTTAACTCTTTAACCCTATCTGTTGGAATCTTCAATCTTTCTCTCCTTGCCTTACTCATCAGGTGTGGAAATGAGGGGTTCGGATATTTCAGCAACCTCAAGCTCTTCCCACCCCTCTTCCTGTTCTTCCTCTACTAATACTCCTACTTCACCAGTTTTGCCTTCAATAACTGAATCAGCAAGTTTACCACATATCAGTTTGATGGTTTTAATAGCATCGTCGTTAGCTGGAATAGGGTAGTCTATATCATCAGGGTTACAATTGGTATCTACTATAGCTACCACTGGTATTCCGACACGTTTAGCTTCAGCTAGAGCAATTCTTTCTTTTACCAGGTCAACGATGAATAGAACACTGGGTAGACTGGTCATTTCTTTAATACCACCCATCTGCCGATTGAGACGCAAAATCTTCTCTTGAAGTTTTAGAGCTTCTTTTTTGGGCAGACGGTTAAAGTCCCCTTTAGCCTGGCGATCTTCCAATCGAACTAGATAGTCTATGCGGGCTTGAATAGTAGCGAAATTAGTTAATACCCCTCCTAGCCAACGTTGATTGACATAATACATACCGCTACGTTGTGCCTCTTCGGACACAACCTCTTGAGCTTGCCTTTTGGTGCCAACAAAAAGAATACTGCCACCCTCGGCAGCCACTTGCTGAACAAAATCGCAGGCTTTATCCAACATACTGGCGGTCTGTTCTAGATCAATGATATGAATGCCATTGCGCTTAGTGAAGATATAGGTCTTCATACGAGGGTGCCAACGGCTGGTCTGATGACCGAAGTGGGCTCCAGATTCCAAAAGTTGCTTAATAGTTATTGTATCTGGCAAGTTTTAACCCCTTTCTTATAACAATTATCAACAATTAGTTTAACAGTATAGCATACCATTTAGCCTGTAGCAATAGTAGATTAATACAGGCTAACCAAATAATTTTTCCTTTTAGTAGGCATTTAGGGTTGACAAAATATAATTTTAATTATATGATAGGAAAACGGTTGCCTATTTCAATAATCGATTTGAACAATGATTGGTCACGATAGTCGCCAGGTTGAAAGAAAGGTTATTTCTATCCTGAGGATTCTTAGTGAGTCGCCTCAGCCTCTAGGAGCTAGGCTAATTGCTCGCCAGTTAAAGGAGCATGGTGTAGAGCTGGGAGAGCGAGGGGTAAGGTATCACCTTAAACTAATGGATGGGCAGGGACTTACACGGTCTGCCGAGAGGTGGGATGGCAGAGAGATTACATCATTGGGGATAGAAGAACTGAATAATGCCTTAGTTGCCGATAAGATTGGGTTTGTGCTGGAGAAAATGGAACTTCTAGCCTTTCGCACTTCCTTTAATATAGAAAGAGTCACCGGTCTGGTGCCGGTTAATATTTCTTTATTTCCTAAACAGAGATTTGATGAGGCTCTTAAATCGATGAAGGCAGCCTTTGAGGTTGGGCTTAGTGTCAGCAATTTAGTAGCTATGGCTCCGGAGGGTGAAAGATTAGGTGATGTCCTTGTGCCCAAGGGAAAAGTTGGTTTGGCTACTGCCTGTAGCATCATAATCAATAGCAGTTTACTTAAAGCAAATGTTCCCATAGACTCTAGATTCGGGGGAGTGCTTCAGATACGAAATAATCAGCCGTTACGCTTTGTTAATCTTATTTATTATTCTGGTACAACCTTGGACCCGTCAGAGGTATTTATCCAAGCTAGAATGACCGATGTCCAGGGTGTGGTCAGAAGAGGGGAGGGGAAGATACTGGCTAACTTCCGTGAGATACCTGCCCTGTGCCAATCTTTGGTAGAGAAGGTTACTAACCAGTTAAAGGAGGTAGGATTAAACGGGCTAATTATGATGGGCAATCCCGGTGAAGCAGTATGTGGCATATCGGTGGGCTTAAACAGAGTAGGAATGATACTTCTCGGTGGGCTTAACCCAATCGCTGCCGCTGAGGAGGCAGGGATAGAGGTAGAAACTCATGCTATGAGTACCTTGCTTGAGTATCAAGATTTAATAAAATTTCAGAGCCTTATATAAGGAGAGAGATGAAGCAGATAAAAATTATACCTTGCCTTGATATAAAGGAGGGGAGGGTAGTCAAAGGAGTCAACTTTGAAAATCTTAGGGATGCCCGATACCCAGTAGAAGCAGCTGCTGCCTATTGCGCTGAGGGTGCTGATGAGCTTGTTTTCCTTGATATTTTTGCCACTGTAGAAAATAGAACTACACGACTTGAATGGGTCAAAAGGGTGTGTAGTGTAGTTACTATTCCCTTTGCCGTGGGTGGCGGAATAGGCAGCATTGAAGATATGAAGGCTTTACTTGACCTTGGCGTGGACAAGGTATCTATAAATACGGCTGCCGTCAAGAGCCCTGAGCTTATAGAAAGGGCAGCCAAGGAATTTGGCAAGAATAGGCTGGTGGTGGCTATTGACGGGAGGAAAAATCCAATAGAAAGCGGATTGCCTAGGCTAGAGGTGGTGATAAGGAGTGGCAGGGAGGCTATAGGTACGGAGCTTGTTGGCTGGGCAAAGAGGGCAGAAGAGCTGGGAGCTGGTGAGATTTTACTCACTAGCAAGGATGCTGATGGAACCAAGGAAGGATATGATTTGGAGATGACCAGGGCAGTAGCTGAAGCGGTCTCTATCCCGGTTACTGCTTCAGGAGGCGCCGGTAAGTTGGAGCATCTTTATGAAGGGATAACAATCGGTAAAGCGTCAGCAGTCTTAGCCGCTTCAATCTTCCACTTCGGAGAAATTTCAATTTCTGAGGCAAAACAATACCTGAAAGAAAAGGGTATACCAGTTAGAATATAAGGCTACCTGAATATGATAGCGGGAAACACAATCATTAACTTAGAATAGGATTACATTTACATTGTTTAAGTATTAAGCCAAAAACAGAAGGGAGAAGAAATTAAGTGACAAATCAAAACCCATTTGAGGTTGCACAGAAGCAGTTGGATGATTGTGCACAAATACTTAAGTTAGATTCTAGTACACATGCAATTCTTCGGGTACCAATGCGTGAGTTCCATGTATCATTGCCGGTCCGTATGGATGATAACTCCATCAAAGTATTTCAAGGATTCAGGGTTCAATATAATGATTCCAGGGGTCCAACTAAGGGAGGGATTAGATTCCATCCAGATGAAACGATTGATACTGTACGGGCACTTGCCGCCTGGATGACATGGAAATGTGCTCTTCTTAACTTGCCCCTTGGAGGAGGAAAAGGTGGTGTTATTTGTAATCCTAAGGAAATGTCCCTAGGTGAACTGGAACGCCTCAGTCGAGAATATATACGGGCATTGAACCCGTTTATAGGACCAGATAAAGACATCCCTGCTCCTGATGTATATACCACCCCCCAGATAATGATCTGGATGATGGATGAGTATTCAAAGATCTATGCCAAGAATCAATTTGGTGTTATCACTGGTAAACCGATTGGCCTAGGTGGCTCTACCGGAAGGGCTGATGCCACAGCTCGGGGTGGGATGTATGCAATACATGAAGCTGCTAAGGTGTTGGGGATAGATCTCAGCAAAGCTACCGTTGCAGTACAAGGTTTTGGGAATGCTGGAAGCAATGCAGCGCGGCTATGTAAAGAGCTTTTTGGGTGCAAGGTAGTTGCTGTTAGCGACAGCCAAGGGGCGATATGCGATGACGAATGTCTTGATGTAGAGGCAGTTTGTGAATGTAAGCTTGATACCTGTTCTGTAGTCAATTTACCAAATGCTAAATGTATTTCCAACGAAGAAATCCTAGAGCTCGAAGTCGACATACTTATTCCCGCGGCTTTAGAGAATGTCGTAACTGAAAAGAATGCTCCTAATGTTAAAGCAAAAATTGTTGCTGAATTGGCCAATGGTCCAACTACACCAGAGGCAGATGCCATCTTGTATAAGAATGGTGTGCATGTGATACCTGATTTCTTATGCAATGCCGGTGGAGTGACAGTTTCATATTTTGAGATGGTGCAGAACTCGTATATGTACTCATGGGATGAACAGCAAGTATATACAAGTTTAGAGAAAAAAATGGTGGAGGCTTATCATTCAGTGCTTAACACTAGTAAAGAATATAATCTAAACATGAGACAAGCGGCATATGTACTAGCTGTAAAACGCGTAGTTGAAGCAATGAAACTCCGTGGTTGGGTTTAGTTCGTCGTGGACAACAGAGTTTTCAATTTCATATAGTGTGTTTCATGGTTGGAGTCTTTCAAATCTATTTAAGGTGTATCTGTATCTTCCTGTCGGATAATAGCTCTGGGGGCAAATTTAAGAGTTCCAGACCCCCTTCTATAAACGAAACGATTATGCAATATGGGCTAGAGACACCTACCTTTAGCTCTTATCCCGTTCTTGCAGTTGGTATTACGACTAAATCTAAAAGATGAAGAAGTGAAGACAGAAAAAATCAATAGTGGAATTGCTGATCTCGATGAACTTATCCAAGGATTTATCCCTGGTGACAATATAGTCTGGCAAGTCGATGACTTGAAAGATTACTCCTATTTTGCTCAGTCATTTACAGACCAGGCAATTCTTGACGGAGGAGACTGCGTTTACTTAAGATTTGCTTCTCACCCACAGATTATTAAGGCTCGCCCTGGCTTAACTATCATTGAGATTGACCCAGCGCCAGGATTCGATTTTTTCAGCGGAAAAGTGCACAGCATTATCGAGGAAAGAGGGAGAGATGTTCGTTACATATTCGATAATTTATCTGACCTAGTTACCAAGTGGGCCACCGATGAACTTTTAGCGAACTTTTTTCGGGTTATCTGCCCTTATGTTTTAGAATTGGGGTCAATAGCCTATTTCGCGTTGACTCGCGGCCAACATGCCCACACCGCTGTTGCCAGAATTAGAGATACAACCCAGATACTAATCGATATTTACCACGTAGAAAACGCGATGTACATACACCCATTAAAGGTATGGGGCCGTTACTCTTCACAGATGTTTTTACCACATCTTATTTCGGAAGCAGGTTGGAGCCCCCTCTTTCGGAGTGGAGAAGCAGCCACAGTAGCGTCAACAGCTCATAAACATCCGCTCAGTTTGGACACAAGCTCTATTGCTCCCTGGGAAAGCGTTTATGCAAAGCTGATACAGTATCGGCAAGCAGGTGAGAATCTAATCGAATACACACCAGAAGTTGTGTCCCTCAAGCACGAGCTTATACGAATGATGATCGGGGGTCATCCAGCCTTCAACAAACTTACTGATGAGTATTTTACTGTGGATGACATCATCGGTATCAGGGACCGGCTGATAGGATCCGGCCGTATCGGTGGCAAAGCTGCCGGTATGCTGCTCGCAAGACGTATGCTGCTGGGGGAGAACGGCGAAATAGATTTTTCAGAAGTTTTGGAAGCGCACGATTCGTTCTACATTGGCTCAGACGTTTTTTTTACCTTTTTGGTAAACAACAACCTGTTTCAACCTCGGTTGCAGATTACAAAAGATGGTCGAATATCGCGGGAACAATTTAAGGAGATTGAGCAGCAATTCCTCAACGGAGAATTCCCACCGGAGATAATTGAGCAATTTCGCGATATGCTGGACTATTTCGGCCAGGCGCCGATAATAGTCAGATCAAGCAGTCTCCTGGAGGATAGTTTCGGAAATGCATTTGCCGGTAAATATCGCAGCGAGTTTTGTGCTAACCAGGGTAGTCCCGAAGACCGAATGGAAGCTTTTCTCCGTATAGTGAAGCTAGTATATGCTAGTGCATTGAACCCCGATGCAATTTCATACCGGTATAAGCAAGGGCTAAGCGAAAGCGACGAACAAATGGCAATACTGGTACAACGTGTATCCGGAATGCCTTACAAGAATTATTTCTTTCCTAGCCTTGCCGGTGTTGCCTTTTCTAGGAATCTATATGTGTGGACTAGCCGTATTGACCCACAAAAAGGCATGATCCGCCTGGTATTTGGTCTGGGAACTCGCGCGGTTAACCGTGTTGGTGGGGACTATACAAGAATGCTTGCCATCAGCCACCCTCAACTTAGGCCTGAGGTTGGTGTAAAGATTGCCAAGTACTCTCAACATAACGCGGACGTACTTGACTTGCAGTCAAATGAATTTTTGACACTACCTGTCGTGGAAACACTTGCTGACTGCGATTATCCCAACATGCACTTAATTGCATCCTTAATGTCTGAAGGTTACACACGCGATATAATTGGCATTTGCCCACGTGAATCGGTAAAAGACCTTGTATTGACTTTTGACAATCTTATCAGCCGGACATCCTTAATTAGAGTTATGGGTGAAATGCTGAACAGACTGGAAAAAAAGTATGGCTATCCTATCGACATGGAATTTACTGCTTATGTAAACTCGAAGGGTGATGTTAGGATAAATTTGTTGCAATGCCGGTCGCTTCCCTTACCCGGGACAATAGGCCCTGTGAAACTACCTGATGGCATATCACGCGAACTTACATTATTCAGGTCCAGCAGGTTTATAAGTGGCGGTATTGTTCAAAACATACGTTACATATTGTATATAGACCCATCGAGATATGCCCAAATACCGTCAATGGAAATAAAGAAATCTCTAGGACGAGTGGTCGGCCGTATCAATAATCACCCGTCAATTATTGAAGGCAAGATAATAATGATGGGGCCTGGAAGATGGGGTAGTAACAATATAGACCTCGGCATAAATGTTGGGTACTCAGATATTGATAATACTAGCGTTCTGGTAGAGATTGCCCGCGAGGAGATGGGGCATATCCCAGAAGTATCATACGGAACCCACTTCTTCCAGGATTTAGTCGAGGCACAGATTATGTATTTGCCGGTTTACCCGAACGATTCGGAAACCCAATTCAATAATGATTTCTTTGCAAATTCAAGTAACATTCTCACCGACATCTTGCCCGACACGGCTAGCTTTAGAGATGTTGTACATTTAATTGATGTTACTTTGTCGGCCAACGGCTTATACGCACAAATAGCCGCTGATCCCCTCACTAGGAAGGCAATTTGCTTTATAGGGTGGGGTTAAGAAGTGGTATCTTTTGCTGTTCCACTAGGTAACAATCTGAAAAAGTACATACAAGAAAAGGAGTGTCTGTAATGAATATGCGACGACCCAATGCAAATGATGCAACCAGGACGGCCAATCGTTCCAGAAGTGTAGTTCCCATGAGTGGTCTCTGCACCCGTTGTGTTGATGGCTGCACGGGAAACTGCGAGGTATTCAAGGCAACCTTCCGTGGTCGAGAACTAATCTATCCCGGACCATTCGGTGAAGTCACTGCGGGAGGCGATAAGGATTATCCCGTTGATTACTCACATCTTAATATACAGGGATATGCATTAGGAGCCAAAGGGCTACCCGCAGGCGTCATTGGTGACCCCGATACTGCGATTTTCCCAGCGGTGAATACCGAGACCGAATATGGCGTGGACATAAAAGTCAAGATGAAGGTTCCTATCTTCACTGGCGCTTTGGGTTCCACTGAGATAGCCCGTAAGAACTGGGAACATTTCGCTATTGGCGCTGCCATCAGCGGGATTACGCTGATCTGTGGCGAAAATGTATGTGGTATCGACCCACAGCTTGAGCTTGATTCGAATGGTAAGGTTAGTTTAGCGCCAGATATGGACCGCCGAATCGAGACCTATCGGCGCTACCATCAGGGGTACGGCCAAATATTAGTACAGATGAACGTAGAGGATACAAGATTGGGTGTTGCTGAATACGTCGGCAAGAAGCATGGCCTAGACACCATTGAACTAAAATGGGGGCAGGGCGCGAAATGTATCGGTGGAGAGATCAAGGTTAATAGTCTGAACCGGGCATCAGAACTCCAGAAACGAGGATATATTATCACCCCTGATCCTTCAAATGAAGTGAGCCAGGCGGCTTATAGGGATGGCTCCCTTAAGGAATTTGAACGCCACAGCCGACTCGGTTTTATCGGTGAAGAGAGTTTCTACGCCGAAGTTCAGCGCCTAAGGGATCTGGGTTTCAAACGCATTACCTTGAAAACCGGTGCCTATGGTCTACGTGAGCTGGCCATGGCCATCAAGTGGGGCTCGAAAGCTAAAATAGACCTACTTACGATAGACGGTGCCCCCGGTGGAACTGGTATGAGCCCCTGGCGAATGATGGAAGAATGGGGAATGCCAAGTCTCTACCTACATGCGGCGGCTTATGAATTCTGCCAGAAGTTGGCTGATAGAGGCGAGCGAGTACCTGATATAGCCTTTGCCGGTGGATTCAGCAGTGAAGATGGCATATTCAAGGCGCTTGCGCTTGGTGCTCCTTTTACCAAGGCAGTATGCATGGGGCGGGCTTTGATGATTCCGGGTATAGTTGGCAAGAATATCTATGAGTGGATAAAGGATGGCGAGTTGCCCAATACCGTTGGCCAATTTGGCTCAACGACGGAAGAGATCTTTGTCTGCTACGAAGACGTTAAGAATATCGTAGGTGCTGATGAAATAGAAAATATCCCTCTGGGTGCCATAGGAATCTACAGCTACGTTGATAAGATCAAGATAGGGTTGCAGCAGCTAATGGCAGGAGCAAGATGTTTTAGTGTACCCGCAATTACCCGTCGTGAGCTTATGTCCCTGACCGAAGAATGTGCCAGGGTGACAGGAATACCCTATCTAATGGATGCCTACAGGGAAGAGGCAATGGAGATTCTAGGGAGTTAAACCTGCAGATAGACCAAATGAACGGGCTCAGACAAGCGTCTTGAAGGAAGGAACCCTTGGATTTCTTCGGGTTGGATTAGACCTTAGGCTGGCTAAAGGATGAGGTGTTAGGGAGGAATTAGAAGACAAACTCCTTATGAATAATCTGTAATTATACGAAGGCAAGAGAGGAGACTAACCAAATGGCTGGAATAGTAGGGACTACTTCAAAGAATAGAAGAGCGGTGGAGGCAATGCTTACCCGCCTTAAGCACCGTGGTCCGGTGCACACCTGGATAAAAAAGGGGGATGTCGCCACGCTGGGAGGTTGCTTGCTTAAATCGGAGGCTGAAGCAGAAACTAGAGTGCATGCCACAGGTGGAGACGGTGTTACTGTCCTTGATGGTCATCTTTTTCAGGGAGAGGCATTACTCACCAACGCTGCTGAGGTTATACTCCGCAGCTACCAAGAGTCAGGGGTTGACCTGCCTCAGGAGCTGGATGGTGATTTCACCTTTGCTATAGCCACCGGCTCCGACTTGATGTTAGTGCGGGACCACATCGGGTCACATCCACTATACTATGGATATCAGGATGGTGAACTCTATTTTTCCTCTGAGGCAAAGGGACTACTCGATGTGGTCACTGATGTGAAAGAATTTACACCAGGACAGGTATTCACCCTTACGAGTGGTTTCCAGCCGTATCCTAAGCCATCTGAGCCTGTCCCCTCCTTCGAAACCCCTCAACAAGCGGCCAAAATACTCCGAGAGCTGCTACAAACGGCAGTCAAGCGCTGTATGTCAGACGGCGCTGTTGACGGTGCACTCCTCAGTGGCGGTCTTGATAGTAGTGTCATCACCTTCCTGGCTACAAAACACCGTCCTGGCATGAATACTTTTGTTGTTGGTATGTCTGATCAGGGGGATATGCCCCGGGCTCGGGAAATGGCTAGGCTTATCGGCAGTAATCATCATGAAAAGATATGCACTAGTGACGATGTCGCTAGAGTCTTGCCCCATGCTATCTATTACCTGGAATCATTTGAGGATTCCTGTGTTCATGGCGCAGTTGCTCACTATCTGGCTGCCGAGTTTGCTGCTGAGAATGGCGCCACATGCATGCTGTGCGGAGAAGGCTCCGACGAATTCCTTGGAGGCTATCATGAGCTGAAGCAGGCTAGCTCCAAAGCTGAGGTGGACGAAGCGACTGAGTATCTAATATCCAATGCCTACCATACTGGATTGCAAAGGCTAGACCGTGCCTTCAATGCCCACAGCATTGAGTACCGCCCTCCCTTCCTCGATAGACATGTAACCAATTTCTGCCGTAACATTCCCCACGAGTGGAAGCAGTTTGGTCCTGACAAGATTGAGAAATGGATTCTGCGTCAGGCATTTGCGGCAGACCTGCCCGAAAGTATAGCCCAGCGTATTAAAGCCCCCTTTGCCAGCGGAGCTGGCATTGATAAAGTCACCAGGGAAATTGTAGAGCAGAGGATTTCTCAGGAAGAGATTAACCGCGATCCCCAGGCTGAGGCTGGCTTTCGGTTCAACTCGCTAGCCGAATTCTACTACTACCGCATATTCAAGGAAAAATTCCCTGACCCTTCCTACAGCAAGCTGGTAATTAGGTGGGATCCTTGGTTGAGATGTTAAACTCGCCGGTAAGGAAAGCATAAAAGTAGAGTTGTTACGGAAGAGGAATTAGAAAAGGTAAGAGAAGGGTAGTTTTGGAAATGCCTGCCGAAGTTGATGTGGCTATTATAGGAGCCGGTATTGTTGGACTTGCCATAGCTGCTGAACTAGCACAAGAGGAGAAGGGGATTTTTATCTTTGAAAAGAACCATACCTTTGGGCTTGAGACCAGCAGCAGAAATAGTGAGATTGTTCACGCCGGAATCTACTATGCCCAGGATTCTCTAAAGGCGAAGCTCTGCATAGAGGGGAAGAACCTGCTTTACGAGCTTTGTGACAGACATGGCATAGGTTATAAAAAGCTGGGGAAAATTATCGTAGCCGTGAATGAAAACGAAGTCAAAGAGCTTGAAAGCATTTATGGGCGAGGGGCAAGAAACGGTGTTGAGGATTTAATGCTTCTTTCTCGAAAAGAACTTAAAAAACTCGAGCCAAACATAGAAGGAAGAGCCGGATTACTCTCGCCCGGAACTGGCGTTCTTGATGTCTATCACCTGATGAAGTTTTTCTACAGCCAAGCCAAGGGAAGAGGAGCTGAGATTATCTTCAATACAGAGGTAATCGGAATAAAAAAGATAGGGACAAGGTATAGATTACAAATAAGCGACAGCGAAGGAATCTCCTCTTTTATTGCTGGCATTGTGATAAACTCCGCCGGTTTAAACTCTGACAAAATAGTCAGGCTTGCCGGAATAGATACAGCTCAGGTAAGTTACAAACTTCATTATTGTAAAGGCGAATACTTCAGCCTGAATTCAAAAAATAGGCACCTTGTAGAAAGGCTCATCTATCCTATTCCGGACCAGGCTGGGCTGGGTATTCATATAAACCTAGGACTTGACGGCAGGATGAGGCTCGGTCCCAATGCCCGCTATGTTGATGAGATAGATTACAGTGTTGATGGAACCCATAAGAAGACTTTCTACGAATTCGTCAAGAGATTCCTTCCACTTCTTGAACTTGAAGCTTTAGAGCCCGAATCTGCTGGGATAAGACCCAAGCTTCAGGCTCCAGGAGAAGATTTTAGGGATTTTGTTATTTCCCATGAAGATAAAAAAGGCTTGCCAGGCTTAATAAACCTCATAGGGATAGAATCGCCTGGTCTTACTGCTTCCTCTGCCATTGCCAAGTATGTGGCAAGAATAGTAAAGGAACTAAAGTGAAGGTCAAGCTTATTCGGTAGCCTCTTTTTATGCCTAGTTTGGGTGCTAGTCGTGTGGGGAATGTGTGCTCAGATGTCCTGTTGGTGCCGTGATACCCAAAAAGGCATAGTATGCGAGGCATGAGGTTAAGCAGAAAGGACATTAGCCTAACTATACATAACCTGCTTCCTTGACAAAAATCGTCAAAAGTTTATTATTAGACTATTCATAGGAAAGATAGCGAAGGAAAGGGGATAGAGATGCAGATTAGAAAAACATATAAAGCGATAAACCCTGAGTTACTTTATAATGAGATAAGAGATTTTACTCTGAAGCAGGGGGTGGTTGTGGATGAGGCAAAACTGGAAACATACTCGCTGGCAAGTGATTCGTCATCATTTATCTCTCGCGGCACCCTAACTTTCAAGACTCAAGGTGAGCTGGGCAAGGCTGAAAAGGAGTGCCTCAGGGTGCATATCGTAGGTTCAGCTAGAGGTGAAACCAAGGTGATGTTTGATACAAACGATGAGCTTTTCCCTCAGCAGAAGATCTCTGCTTTGCAAGAAGACCTGGACTTTATTTTTAGCTCATACGAAGTCAAGCCCCATTAGAACTTTTTGTCTAACATAACAAGGCATCAGCATTCAATACCTTTCCGCTTGGTGATGCCCTTAGTGAAGGGGTGTTTAATTGCTAGCATTTCGGTAACCAGGTCTGCCTGCTGGATGATTTCCTCAGGAGCACCACGCCCGGTCAGAACTAGCTCCACTCCTTCAGGCTTTTTGTTCATTAAGTTCTTTATCTGCTCAGTGGTTATCAGCCCCTTTTTCCTGGCAACGAATATCTCATCCAGGATGACCATATTATAGCTACCACCAACTATTGTCTCTTCAGCAAAGGCAAGGGTCTGCTGTGTTACTGGACGGAGTTCATCCAGAGTTTGGGTAAAGCTGTCTCCAATGTTCAGTTCCACTATATTAAATGGGTGGTATTTAGCAACAAAAAGATGCTCACCACAGGTGTGGTCACCTTTTACAAACTGAATGATGATAACCTTCATTCCCTGCCCCACTGACCTGAGTGCCAGACCCAGAGCCGCCGTGGTTTTACCCTTACCCTTGCCGGTATATATCTGAACCAGTCCCTTTGAAGCCCCTTTATTCATCTGGCTACTCATTGATGCCCTCTTCCACTATTCTATAGATGGTAGATATATCGAGGCTGTGGCGTACCAGCTCTGCCAACTTATCATAGTGCTTCGCTTTTTCAATTACTGTACTACCATGCCTCTCGGCTAATCCGTGGTCTCGGCGTAAAGAATTAAGCAAGGTTCCCCTAAATACTGAGTTGTGGAACAAGCCATGCATGTAGGTTCCTAATACTTTGCCTTTCTCATTGAGCGTGCCATCGAAATAATCAACTCTCCCCTGTGGCGTTTCAAAGATATTGAAGGCGCTGGTATCTCCATCGCACTTTGTCCGTCCCATATGTATCTCGTAGCCCACAAGTTCTTGCCCTTTCATCCCTTCAAGCAGCCCCCGATCAGCCACTACCCGTGCCTTAACCTGGGTGGTTGCCTTCTCCGGAATGAAGGTGGTTACCACATCCAGCAGCCCCAATCCCAGAACGCTCTCCTCGGCTGACTCTACACCGTCGGGGTCGTGGAGGCTTCTGCCCAGCATCTGGTAACCACCGCAAATACCAACCACTGGTGTCCCGTTCCTCGCCTGCTGAAGAATACTCTCAGCCAAACCCGACCGCCACAAGTAGGTAAGGTCGCTAATAGTGCTCTTGGTGCCGGGCAGGATGATAAAGTCAGGGGTACCTAGTTCGGAAGGATGAGCTACATAGTGCACCCGACAACCCTCCTCCTCCAGAGGGTCAAAATCATCGTAGTTTGAGATATGGGGAAGATGAATAATAGCGATGTCCAGGTCAGACGAGGGTGTACTATCTATCCCCTGCTCAAGATAGACCGAGTCCTCCTGAGCAATAGCGATGCCTCGGAAGTAAGGCACCACACCAAAGACAGGCTTTGCGGTGCGCTTCTCTAAAAGCTCGAGTCCCGGGCGGAGCAAGCTGATATCACCACGGAACTTGTTGATAATAAAGCCCTTGATGTAGTTGCGCTCATCTTCTTCCAGCAGATCTAGAGTGCCAACAAGCGAGGCAAAGACCCCTCCCTTATCAATGTCTCCCACTAGGAGAACAGGTGCATGTGCCATTTTGGCTATCCGCATATTGACTATTTCCCTCTTTGTTAGGTTTATCTCAGCCGGACTTCCTGCCCCCTCGATGACCACTATATCGTAAGTAGAGCGGAGGCGGTCTAACGAGTCTTCCACCATCTTTAGGAGATAGCGAGTTAAATGATAATATCTCTGGGCGGAGATGGTCCTTATCACCTTACCGTGAACGATTACCTGAGACCTAGCGTCTGCCTCTGGCTTAAGCAGTACCGGGTTCATGTCCACGCTAGGCTCAATGCCTGCTGCCTCCGCTTGCACTACCTGGGCTCGCCCCATCTCTCCTCCCTCTCTGGTAATAAAGGAATTAAGTGCCATATTCTGTGCCTTAAAGGGGGCAACAGAGAAGCCATCTTGCCTGAATATACGGCAGAGAGCGGTTACCAAGACACTCTTGCCCACAGAGGAGGCAGTTCCCTGTATCATCAAGGTCTTAGCCTGCATCTTAATCGACTACTCCTCTCTGTAAAATGACCTTTCCCAGCCAGATAACGGGGTTATGTCTTTCATTTTTAAGTTCTCCCTCGACTTGCCCATTGAGCGCAGGATTCCACGAATCGCTTTGCCAGCGAAGACTTGCTGCCAAAGTGGAGGTGAAGATATGATGCCAAAATGTTGGACTTAGGTCCAAGAATAAAGCCCTCCAACTGCTCTTCAGGCTCAAGGATTCGGTAGGCGGCTGTCTCGGCTAGTCTCGGCAGCTTTGACCAGTGGAAGAGGTGCCCGCGTAGCCTCTCGCCTTTCTGGGCAAGGATGCTATTTTGTAGCGTTTCAGCTACGGCATAGCCCATTCTCGCCAGCTTTTTTTGCATCTCTGCCCAGCCTGGAATAAGGCCAACCATAGCATGCTTACCGCCTTCAAAGTCAATGATGCCCTGTGAGATATACATTAACCCACCACACTCAGCATAAATAGGCATACCTGCCTCGGCGGCGTCTACAAGAGTTCGCCTGAATCCGCTATTTGCCTCAAGCTCATCGGCATACATCTCAGGAAAGCCACCACCAAAATAGACTCCCTGAATATCAGATGGCAGGTTGGCATCATGTAAAGGGCTGATAAATCTTAGCTCCGCTCCCCAGGCAGCCAGGAGGTCAAGGTTGTCCTGATAATAGAAGCTAAAAGCCTCATCCTGTGCCACGGCAATGCTGACTTGCACAGTCTTTGCCTTAGGGGGGAAGAGCTTGCCCTCCGCAACCTGTGGCAGTGGTTCCGTCATACCAGCCAGACGGAGAATGGTGGCTACATCCACCGTTGACTCAATCTGCTCCCTTAACCTCTCCATGTATTCACTGACTTCCCCAGTCTCAGCAGTAGGCACAAGCCCCAGATGTCGTTCGGGAATACGCATCTCAGCTTTCTTCGGCAGGTAGCCAAGTACAGAAACCCCGGACTTCTTTTCCACTGCCTCGGTTACCCAGCGCAGATGACTGGAACTACCAACATTATTCAGGATGACGCCGGCTAGATTTAGTTCTGGGTCGAGCTGGCGATAACCGAGGGCAACTGCAGCGGCACTACCTGACATCTTGGCTACATTCATCACCAGAATCACAGGAGCCCGCAGCCATCTGGCAATCTCCGCCGTGCTGCCAGCGCTCTCCAGCCCGTTTCGCCCATCGTAGAGTCCCATTACCCCCTCCACAACGGCGATATTAGTCTCCCGGGTGGCATGTGTGAAAAGCTCAATCAAGGATTCCTGAGAAAGCATCCAGCTATCAAGGTTGCGACAGGGCAAGCCCGCCGCCAGGGAATGATAGCTGGGGTCAATATAATCTGGACCACACTTAAAGGGCTGCACCCGCAAGCCTCGCTCGGTTAAGGCAGCAATAAGCCCGGCGGTGATGGTAGTCTTACCCACCCCGCTGCTTGTGCCTCCAATTACCAACCTGGGAATACTCACAAAGTTACTCCATTTTGCTTCTCTATGGCTTCAGCCACTGCTCTCTTCACTACTATGCCAATCAGCTCTCCCATCTTGGCGTGCCCACCAGTGTATTTTACCAGAGGACCATTCCCGGAGACAACTATCACATTGTCAGTTCCGGTGCCGGTTGCCTGGTTTTCGGGAGTATATGTGCTTCTAATATCCATATCCTGAAGGGCAGCAGTTTTGGCTTCGGTCGCTGTAATGATAGCTCGAGCCATAGCTCCATCGCTTAAGGTGGCATTAGTTAAAAGGATAATATTGATCGTCCCTGATAGACTTTCAAACTCGTCATCCCTTTCCACTTGACCTGCCTTATCCACACCCATCCTTTGAGCATTATCCTTTGCCCCTGCCGTAGCCAGGCAGCATACCTTAAATTCCTGATAATTACTCTCGCAGAAAGCCAGATTATCCATATCCGCTGCTGTGGTCATGAAAGCGATCCTTTCGGGGGAAATACCTAATATATCGGGAAGCCATTTTTCAAATTCCTGGCGATGCCGGTGCATGTAGTCCCATAAGGGACGGGAGTTATAGTGGTTAGCTACAAAGCTCACCTCTTTGTATCCCTCCCTGGTACTAAGAACACGACACTTATCTTCTAGTGAAATAAGCAGTGTCTTGACCTCAAAACCTTGATAAGTGTGATAGATAACCTTTGCCTTTATCCCTTCAACACTTAATGAAATTTCTTTTTCCGTCATTTGTCTCTCCTTTTTAGCATCAGAGATGTAATCAATGAATACCCTTTTGATATAGCACTCGGTCGGCTTTATCTCCCCAGCCAATTGCTAGGCATAGGTCTGTGCCGGACACGGACCACCACAGAGTCAGTGTCTACAACAGGTAGGACAACAATGGGGTGGCGTGATAAGCTGCCGGCACCACTGCAAATTAACACCTACTTCATTGGTGAAACCTGGCTGCAGAACATTACTTAGGTAAAACTGGAGGAAACCAGTTAGGGAAGTACAGGGGTACGCATCCCTATGGGGTTTCACCATAAGCAACTGCCCGGCGCAAAAATAGCAGCGGTGTCGGCGTCTTATCCCATAGATGAGAAGATAGCGCATACGCTCAACCTCACGAAACCTTACCTTTTTTCCGTCTATAAGTGCCAGCTCATCCGCCTGCCTGAGATCGGCACTTACCGAGCGGGCTGCCAAAGTAGGGTACGCCTGCCTCACGCTATCTTTCCTAGCCCTTCCTATCAGCCGTAACGGGTAAAAGGCAATACCCTCTACATTCCCTAAATAGATGGCAAGCTCAAACCGTCCGCACAATCCAGCGACATTCTCGGCGGATAGGGCGCAAGTCAGCCCCACACGAATACCAGCCACCCGAGGCTTCTCCATCCCAGATATGGTGGCTGCCGTCGCACCATGCCCATCGGCAAAAGGACGCAAAGAGTCATTTACCTCTGGCAAACCATCGTGGCTCGCGCCTTCATCGACCCCCAGCCGTTTAAGATTTCCAGCAACCTTGCCATAAATGAGGGTAGCGTTGGTTTGGAGCTGATAGCGGATGCTAAGACCCTTCGTGTAGCCCACTACCTTCTCGATAAAGTCTATTTTGAGCTGTGGCTCACCACTGGCGAACTGAATATTGAAGCTATCAGACTGGCGAAACATGAGGTCCAGACATTGTTTTGCCACATGCCAGTCAATGTATTCTACTTCATCGCTACCACTGAGGTAACAGTAATGGCAAAGCAGATTACATTCGGTGGTGACAAACAGCACCAGTTTCTTCAATTTCGGTTCTTTAAGCAATGATAATTGACTCATTTTTAGCCCTTTTAGGGCACCTTGCTATATCAATATTACTGTAAAGGTGCGGATGTAAATAATATTGATATCAAACAACAATAATTGATTATAACACCATTTAGTCGGGATGTCAATAGGTCAAAACTTGCTAATAGTCGGTTTATAGAAGACGGGGGATGGAGATTAGAGGGAGAATAATAAACCTCAGATAGGGAATTATTCGAGATTGACACCCATGCTTAAATCTAAGATTTCGTAACTCAGATTATGTTCCTCTAGTCGTTTAAGTAAGTTAGGGATGTCATCATCAGTACAGAGTATGAGGAATGATAAACCAGAGTGAGCCGCTTCAATAGCTGCCTCGGTCACACCATAGAGATAGGAAGGTTCAATACCTATACGCCGTAGTGCAATCAAAGCTTCAATGCCTATAGTGCCAACAAGCTCTTTCCGGCTAATCTCCTTTTTCAACCTGGCCAGGTCAACATTCCTAGAGCTGCCCCTTTGAATGCCGGGCACCTTTAAAATAGTGATCCTTCCTATCTCAAACTCTATTATTCCCTCTATATTTGAGACACCTACGTCCTCGCCCTTTCTGGCATTGGTAACTGCTAATCCCTTTGCCGCCTTCCCTAAAGCGTTAGTGGCAAAGAGTAAGCCGTTTTTCATCTTCAACCCCACTGCTTGACCTTGAGATAAGTCGTGGTCGGACACTGCGGTGCAGATTGTTATATTCGTTATTGACCTCTCGACAAAGATTAGGTAGGCTCGTAGCTCTTTTAGCGCCTTTAAAACCCGGTTCACGCCCTCATTAGTTATTCTATATATGGAACGCCCATCAGAGGTAACTGAGCCGTCCTTCACCATTTCCTTGATATATTCGGAAACCGCTTGCGGGGTAACATCGAGTCTCTGCGCAATATCTTTCTGCTGGATATTGGGCTGATTTGCAGCTATCTGGACTAATATCTGGAATTTTGTATCCAGATTCCTATTTCGCTGTATTTGTGCCATGACTAAGGATACCTTTCCGGAAGGTCACCGCCAGGCATTTTCTTGTGGTTAAAACCACTTCTGCCTTGGATAATAGACCAGTTATCCTCTACCCTCCGCTTGATCACCTTCTTGATTGTAGCACCAACATCAACTAACTGGCAATACTTCATGCTTGAGCCAGGTCTGTTTTCCTACTTGCGCGCATCGTATCACCGGAATTATGCAAAGCTCCAAAGTGCATGGGACCACATTTGCTTCTTTTATTATCTGCTAGACATAAGAGCCGGTGATTATTCAGAATGTAACCGCGACTTAGATACACCATCACGATGGTTAAGCTTGCAGACGAGATTTCACCAAGAACGGAGTCAGATAAAATGAGGGAGAGTAAAGGTAGGTGGATAGGATATTGGCAACTTTGGTTGCACTTTCCTTGTCTTACCCTAGTACAGCTTTTTCTGAGAGGAGTATTTGAACCTTCTTTTGTTCGCCCTCGGTACCAGCAGTGTTAGTCGCATCTTCCTTGACCTCAGCCACTTCTGGTAGTGTCCCCAGCATATCAATCAGACCAATGGGCTCACGCAGGAAAACCAGGATTGAAGGACTATCGGTTAGAGGTATAAGCTCAGTGTTTTCAACCTCAGGTAGACTATCAAGATAGTTCACGATTCGCATTATTTTTATTATGTCCACCGGGGGAATGATTTCTACTTCAAATTCAGGTTCCCTCTCATAAGGAACTGTGTCTGCGTCATCGGCTGATACTGAAGCCTTTTCCTCCGGCTCGCTGGTGACTATTTGGTTTATGGTCTGGATTAGTTCCTGGGATTGGGCATGTATATCATCCGCTTCCATGGTTACGGCGCTAGTCTCTTCCGTGACCTGAGATAATTTATCCTCAAATGCTGCCCCTAACGCTACTGCCTGCTGTTTAAGGCTATCAAGTTCCGAGACAAGCTGGCCGCATAGTTGATGCACGAAGTTTATTAGTTCATCTTGAATAGGTTTTTTCCGCTTTTCTAGCAGTAACTCTACCTCCCGCTCAGCATTAGCCTTGATAGCTGCCGCTTGTTCATTAGCAATAGTTACAATTTCAGTCCGTTTTTCTTCTATCATCCGTTGAGATTGCTCTTCTGCTTTAACTATAATCGTAGCAGCCTCCGCCTTGCCTTGTTCTATGGCTTCTGTCTTGATCTCCTCGGCCAAGTTATCAGCTTCGCTAACCACTTTTTCCGCAAGTTTGGTAAGCGATAAGAGATGCTCATCACGCTGGACGAGTGTATCCCTCTGGTTAACAATCTCGTTAATGAAAGATGTTACCTGTGCCTCATCTAGCCCGTTTTTAACTCTCTTAAACTCACATCCCCCCAACTCAATGTTATTGTGCTTATCATCCTTAGCACCATTATTCCCCATGATCGTCCTCCCCCCTATGTTATATCTAATTGTAGTCCGCGTGAGAAGAAGCGTAAATAGCTAGAAAGTATTATATGAGATAGAATTTAGTACTAGTACTAATGAACTATTTGGCAGTTGATAGAGTCTATCTTTTCTTCAGCAACCCGCCCTGTATCGAGAGCACTGATACAGGCTGTGCAACGTAGTGTTCATTTTGAAAAGCAGTTGCCCTGATAGCTTGGTGGCGTCCCTGGAGGGATTCGAACCCACGACCCGCTGCTTAGAAGGCAGTGACGTAATCGGGTCGGTTTCTACCCCTCATTTAGCTTCAGGAAGGTCTTAAAAACCATCCTGTTTAACAGGTAGGCAGCGGTACAACTTTCTTTAGACTTTCTAGCTTTGGTCTCTCCGCTTTCCTTGCCCAATTATACAATACTTGCCTGGTGGACATCTATCCATTAGACATTTTACTTTTTTGTTAAGTAACATTCTGCAATTTGGTCGTATTCCAGCACTGAAGTGTGTGAATAAAAAAGACTTCCATGATTCAGTAAAAGAGCAGGCAACCACCTGTTTTTTGCTTATTGAAGTAATCTTACTCCATTTAGATCATAATGTTAAGATTTGGCTTCTGAATCATAAGTTTGTTATGAACTGAGTAATTCAAGCATGGAAGCTACGTCTTTGGTTGGAAGCTGGCAATTGTAGTTGAGACATACGTAAGCAGTAGCCTTACCTTCTTTGCTTGAATAGTCTTTAATGAACGGGACGAAATCACCTATCGAGGAAGGTTCCCGGCCAGTTGAATATAAGACAACTATCTTGTTTGGCACGAATATCCCTCGAACTGCATCCAACATTTGTCGTGTGTCATCAGCTTGTGAATCACCCGCGATGATCACCTCGTAAGAAGGCCCAAGGACGAAATCAACAGCGACCATAAGCTGGGCATATGCTGATGGCAACTGCCTCACATTCCCGAGGAAAGCTCGTCCAATTTTGGCTGCTTTTTCCCCGAAATCAGCACTGGCAGTTAAACGTCCGAGGCGAAGCAGGTTTAGCATCGCTACCGAATTCCCTGACGGTACTGCACCATCATAGATCTCCTTCTGGCGAACCAAAAGCCTCTCACCATCATCAGCTGTAAAATAGAACCCGCCGTTATCGTGATCCCAAAAGTGCCGGATTAAGTCCTCGTTTAATCCCAACGCAGTCTCCAGATAATGCACTTCAAAGGTAGCTTCATAGAGTTCCAGCAATCCATAGATCAAGAATGCATAGTCGTCAACATGAGCTGTTAAGGCTGCCTCACCACCCCGATAGCGATGTAAAAGCCGCCCTTCTGATGTGCGAACATTCTTGAGGATGAAGGCAGCGGCACGCCTGGCCGCACTTGCATACTTGGGCTCATTGAAAACCTGCGCACCCTTTGCCAGCGCAGCAATCATAAGACCGTTCCAGTCGGTCAGGATCTTGTCATCTTTGTGAGGATGAACACGTTTCTCCCGGTAAGCGAAGAGTTCCTCTCGTATCTCTTCTATTTGCGCTCGAAGATCTGGCACAGACATACTCAGATCAGAGGCGAGTTCGTCAATGGATTTGGTCAGGTGTAAGATGTTGCGCCCAGTTTTTCTTCCGGCAACCTCGTCCACGAAATTACCATCCTTGCTAATATTAAATAACTTCACTGCTAAGCCTGCTTGTTCAGTAGAGAGTACCTCTTGAATTTCATCATTTGTCCACAAATAGAACTTGCCTTCCTCGCCTTCGCTATCGGCATCCTCTGCGGAATAGAAGCCCCCTTGCGGAGATGTCATATCCCGCAGAACGTAGGTATAAATCTCTTTGGCTGTTTGAGCATATTCCTCTTTCCCGGTTGCCTGATAGGCTTCAGTGTAGGCCATTGCCAGTAGGGCTTGGTCATAAAGCATCTTTTCGAAATGTGGTACAAGCCATCTTGAGTCTGTAGAGTAGCGATGAAAACCAAATCCAACATGGTCATAGATGCCACCATGTCTCATAGCTTGGAGTGTTTTTTCGACCATATTTAATGCTTTCTCATTACCAGTGCGCTTCCAATACCTCAACAGAAAGAGCAGGTTGTGTGGGGTCGGGAACTTCGGTGAGTTGCCAAATCCACCGTGATGCTCGTCGAAGCGCTCTAGTAACTGTTCATAAGCAAGGTGAAGTAGCGGTTCGCTCAAGCTTTCGCCAGGCGCCCCCGGTGCGGTGTTTTGTAGAGATGCAGTAATCTGAGTAGCGGAACTAAATACCTCAGCCTGTCGTGTCGACCAGAGTTCCTTGATGCGGGGTATGAGGGTTAGCATTCCAATGCGCCCAAACTGTGTCTCCTTCGGAATATAGGTAGCGGCAAAGAAGGGATCTTTATTCGGTGTCATTATGATCGTTAGAGGCCATCCCCCGCTACCGGTCATCATTTGGCAGACGGTCATGTAAACACTATTTATGTCAGGTCGCTCCTCACGGTCCACCTTGACAGATACGAACGTCTCATTCATGAGCTTGGCCACTTCGGGGTCCTCAAATGACTCGTGTGCCATCACATGGCACCAGTGGCAGGTAGAGTATCCAATAGATAAGAAGACTGGCTTGTTTTCCTTACTAGCTTTCTCGAACGCCTCTTCTGACCACGGATACCAATCGACAGGATTCTCTGCGTGCTGAAGTAAATAGGGGCTCTTTTGAAAGATCAACCTGTTATGTTTAGGAGTCATTTATATCCCCCCTTACCTTTGTCCCAAACGCATGGTTACTGCAACAGCTCTAGCTCTAGTTAGTTTGCCGGTGTAATAGCCTTAGACAGCGTCAAGTTGACGCCTCATCGCCATATCGTAAAGTACTCTTTCTCTTGCCTTGTCAATACCTAGTGCTTCGCGTTTCTTATCTATGTGTGCAATCATTTTATGAGCCGCTTTGATGGGGTCGGACTCGAAGTCCCACTTGCCGCCATATTGCTCTTCGAAGCCTTTGAACAGGTATTCGGTTAGTTCTTTGCTGCCAGTTGTTGGCCAGGTAGTACCGAAGACGGTGTATACTCCGGAACCGAGTGAAGTATTGCCCGATAGAGATGGCCTTCTCGCTCATCCACTCAGGGGCAGGGCTTCATTTGTTCAACTCGGTCAAAGACCGTTCGTACGTTCTCCTTCTCAGCTTTTTCAATCATTTCAACAGCTGCTTGGTCAATGCTCTTAAGTTCTTTTTCTGCCATTAGTGTTTTCCTCCTTCAATTCGCATGAGGACAAAATTCTTTGTGTTCGGTTGCTTTGTTAGTGACACTATGGTTTCTATTCCTATTTCAAACAACTTTTAGGGATTTAGAAGTTT
>Ga0114922_10000369_pt1 | contig 43548 bp, 44 predicted proteins | sample AartaG_FD_100975 | JGI IMG/M metagenome (GOLD analysis project Ga0114922, IMG submission 100975) | Deep subsurface microbial communities from Aarhus Bay to uncover new lineages of life (NeLLi) - Aarhus_00045 metaG | ecosystem: Environmental > Aquatic > Marine > Oceanic > Sediment | place... | reverse complement strand
GTCGTGTAACTATGTATATATGGTTTCCGTATAAAACGCCAAACATTTCATATCCTTTGATTACACTCAGGGCAGGTCTCATATCTCGCTGCACTCTTCAAGATGTACGCCTCACGCCTTTGGGGTTAGAGAATAACAGAAAAGAAATTAAAAGTCAAAAATTAAAAAGCAAAATTACAGATCAAAACTCACAAAGCAAAATTTTGGAGGCCCTTCGGGCGGAAAATTGAATAGATTCCTCGGCAAGATCGGGGTGACATTTGTGTCAACTTGTGACTTCGGACTGCATTCTTCATGGTCAGGACCTATTTCGACACCGCTCAGGGTGATGGTTGTGTATTGCGTATAGCGTGATGCGTATTGCAGATAGTTCAATGACCCCTTCCTAACGGTCGGGGCTCTGTAATTTATTTACTATTGAAATTATATTGAAATGTATTGTTATTGGCCGGTGGTTCTGATAGAATTCCGAGACGTTAATATCGCAGGGCTGATAATGCAGCTCAGGGATTGTTGTTTGAGATTTATCCGTATTTGTGTTTTGAAACTGTAATTTTTGAGAAGGAGGCAACTCATGAGGCAAGCAAAAGGGAAACACTTAAACCGGCGTCAGTTCATACGAGGCGCCGCAGCGGCGGCAGGTGGGCTAATAGCCATGCCGACGGTCATCACCTCTACTGCCCTTGGCAGAGACGGGAAAGTTCCGGCCAGCGAGCGCATTGTTTTAGGTGGCATCGGCATCGGCAACCGCGGCTCAAGCGACCTTCGCTGGATGCTGCCGGAGTCGGATGTGCAATTTGTCGCAGTGTGCGACCCGCAGAGGAAACGTGCCGAGGCCGTCAAGCAAATGGTGGATACGCGGTACGGCAACAAGGATTGCCGCATATATCACAACACGCCGGAGTTCCTGGCCGAGCGAACCGACATTGACGCACTATTGGTTACCACCGGCGACCGCTGGCATGCGCTGGCTTCCATAATGGCGATGCGGGCGGGTAAGGACGTTTACTCCGAAAAGCCGTCGTCTATGACCATCGCGGAAGGCCAGGGGGTGGTGGAAACCGCAAAACGCTATCGCCGCATTTATCAAACCGGCACGCAACGGCTGAGCGAGGGGAACTTTACGTTCTGCAACGAGATGCTCCGTCTCGGCAGGCTCGGCAAGATACACACTGTCCGTGCCCATATTGCCCCCTGGGATGCGGCCGAAATGAAACATGATTGGCTGCCGGCCGAATCCCTGCCGCCGAAGGAAGAGGTGGACTGGGACCAATGGCTGGGGCCGTGTCCCTGGCGGCCTTACAACTCCACCTACACAAGTGGCGGCTGGCGAGGTCACTACGATTTCCACACAAGCTGCATTGGAGAATGGGGAGCGCACACCTTCGCCCAGTGCCAGGTGGCGATTGGGGCGGCAGATACCTCGGCCATCGAATACGGATATGTGAAAAATGAGAGCGGCGACGGAATGGTGACCAGGTTCGCCAACGGTATAAAGATGATTTTAGAGCGTGATATGAATAAAAAATACTGGCGCGGCTCGTGCGGTGTTCGCTATGAGGGTACCGAGGGATGGGTCGCCATAGCCGATGGTTATTCGAAACCGGATGTCTCCTCGCCGGCGATGATGGACGACTTCAGGAAGCTGGTTTATGACTACATGGCCCGCACCCAGCGTCCGATGAGTCACGTGCGAAATTTCTTAGACTGCGTAAAGTCACGCCGCCAGACCATATCCAATCCGGTTATGATGCACCGGACTATGACTACGGTTCACGCGGCCAATATCTGCATGTGGCTCAAACGCGATATGCGCTACGACCCCATCAAAGAGGAATTTATCAACGACCCCGAAGCTAATCGTCTGCGTTCGCGCGCGATGCGTGAGCCGTGGATAATATAAACCCGGAAGGAGACCAAGCCATGTCAAAGTCAAAAATGAACTATACGCTTATTATTGCCCTGCTGCTTGCCTGCGTGATGCAGTCGTTCGGACAAACCGTCGTACCGGCGACCAAACAGCATGTGGACAAACTTATTGCCGTGCTTAAATCCGATGCATCGCATAAAGAAAAGGCCGATGCCTGTCGTCTGCTGGCCCTCGTTGGCACGAAAGACGCCGTCGCGCCGCTGGCTGCGCTGCTCGGTGACGAAAAACTCTCGCACATGGCCCGCTACGGACTGGAGCCGATTTTGGACCCGGCTGTGGACGAGGCCTTGCGAGATGCGCTCGGCAAACTCAAAGGCCGGCCGCTGGCCGGTGTAATCGGCAGCATCGGCGTGCGCCGTGATGTCGAGGCGGTAGAACCATTAGCGAAAATGTTGCGGAGCCCTGATGACCAGGTGGCCCAGGCCGCAGCCAGGGCGCTCGGCAAAATCGGTAATCGGTCTGCAGCCAGAGTTCTGCAGCGTGCCCTGCCAAATGTTTCTGCCGCCAACCAGCTCGCATTTTGCGAAGGTTTGTTCCGTTGCGCCGAGGCGCTCGCTGCCGATGGCAATCGTGACCAGGCCATTGAGATTTACGACCAGATGCGTAAGCTGGATGCCCCGCACCAGGTTCGTGGCGGGGCCCTACGAGGCGCTATCCTGGCAAGGGGGAATAAAGGGAATATACCAAGACGGACTGGCGAAACTTCACGGCAATACATCATGCGAAGGAACGATGGTGTCTCGCTGCTACTGGAGCACTTGAGCAGCGACGACTACATTATGTTCTCAGCAGCCGTGCAGACCGCACAGGAAATGGCCGGCACCCTGGTAACCAGGGCATTGACCGCTGAGCTGAACCAGCTGCCTGCCGACAATCAAATCTTAGTTATCCAGACGCTCGGCAAGCGTGCCGATGCATCGGCGTCACCTGCCCTGTTCGCACTGGCCGGGAACAGCGAAAAATCCGTTCGCCTTGCAGCCATTAAATCTCTGGCGGAGATTGGCCATTCTTCCGCAGTGCCGGTGCTTGCCGAATTACTGAACGATGCCGATAGTGACATTTCGCAAGCCGCGCAGGAAAGCCTCGCTGCCCTGCCGGGCCGACAGGCAGATGATGCCGTGATGGCGATGCTCGATGGCAGCCAGACCAGCCGACGGCTCGCCGCGCTCGAGCTGATCGGGCGTCGGAGAATGACGACAAGCATTCCGGCATTGCTCAAAGCCGCCGGCGACGCCGACCCGAAAGTCCGTCCGGCTGCGCTTAAGAAATTGGGCGAACTGGGGGGGCCCGCCGAATTGCCGGCGCTGATCAATCTGCTCATGAATTTGAGGGCCTCGCAAGACCTGGACGCGGCTGAACGGGCCTTGAACGCTGTTTGTATGAAAGCCGATAATCCGCAAACATACACCGGAAAGATTATTAGTCTGCTGGTCCAGGCCCGGCCCGAACAAAAGAACGCCCTGCTGCGCGTCCTCGGTGTCATTGGGGGAAAGGACTCTCTTAACGCTGTACGCTCGGCGGCCAATGATTCCAATGCCCAGGTCCGTGCCGCCGCCATCCGCGTGCTTTGCGCCTGGAAAACCGCAGACGCGGCGCCCGACTTGTTCGCGTTGGCCAAGGGGTCGCCGGATTCGTCTCTCAAGACCGCGGCCCTGCGTGGCTATATCAGCCTGGTTCGAGATGAGAATCTATCGACCGAGGAGAAAGTTGCGATGTGCAAGAATGCAGCCGTGCTGATTGAACGCAACGAGGAGAAGAAGCTTCTACTCGGCGTGCTGGGCACAGTGCCGGCGGCCGAGGCATTATCGATGGCAATGGCGCACCTGGACGACCCGGCAACCAGAAACGAAGCGAGCTTCGCGGCCGTGGCAATCGGTGAGAAGATAGTTCAGCAAAAGCCCGGCGAAGTTGCCGATGCCATGCAGAAGGTGATGCAAGCCACGAACAACAGAAACGTAACTCGCCGCGCAAGGGCGATATTGAACAAGGCGAAGAAAACGACAGGAAGATAAAGAAATCGAAAAACCGACGGGTGCGAAGGGGATATACGCTATATTCGCTGCACGCATAATTGCGGGAATCTGCGGGCTGTTGCCGGCCATAATAGCTCATTCAGCCGGCATCGTTGAGGACAAGGCGGTTCTCGGCGGAACTTCGTGAAAAGCTGTGAAACTGCCGAACGATGCCGGTTATTTCCTTTTCGCCTCAAGCGATTTGCTATCGGCTTTCATGTCCCAGAGATAAAATATTGTATTTCGGAAATTAGATACCTCGGGAAAAGCGAAAGCCATTTTTCCATAAGAATCGCAAATAACTTTTTAGATGGTAGAACCCATATTTGTTAAACATCTTTTTTGAAATGAGTACAGATGTACTTTTGCGATCACCTTTATATGTAACCTCAATATGAGGATAATATACAACTTGAAAACCGTTGTCCCAAAGCCGTTTGCACCAATCCATATCCTCAACATAGAGAAAGTAGTTCTGATCCAATAGCCCAACTTTCGCTAAAGCATCCCGCCTTATTATCATAAATGCTCCTATAACCCAATCAACCAGTTGAGTAGAAGTGTAGTCGAATTTAGGCACAAGCAAAACATCTTTGCCTTGCAACACCCGCTTACGAACTCTCGAGAATAATTTTTTAGGAATCATGAATTCTCTGCAGCTATCCTGGACATTGCCTTTTTGATCTATTATTTTAGGACCCATCAGACCAATGTTCTGGTGAGACATGAGATAATCGAACGCCTTTCGCATGTCACCTCTGGAAATCTTTGCATCAGGATTCATTAGGACAATTACTTTGCCAGAGGCCATCAAGATTCCACTGTTCATGCCACCTGCAAAACCTTTATTGGTTTGATTGAATACCCACATCACATCCGGCATTTTCTTTGTCAGAACATTCTGCTTTTGTTGATCATACAGAGAGTTTGAAGAAATAATAACTTCATAGGAAATTCCTACGCATGTACTGCGTATGCTATCAAGGCAAGAATATACGCTATCCAAGCAGTGATATTCGATTATGATAAAAGACAACTTCATAAAAGACACCTTTCTGTCTCTCAAAATACATCAAGTGGAGCGACATAGGTTCTTGAAATATATGTCCGGAGTTTGTTGAGATTAAGGTTGAAATTTGCGGAAGAAAGCATGCTGGTTTGATTTCAGCTTAGCAAAAAACAGCAAAATAGAGAGCTATCTTTGTCGAGCTAAGCATACGTACATCCTTGCCTGCTGTCTCGATGTATAATCTATAGAGAAGAGCCGCGAGGTCTTCTCCTGCGCTTTCTGCAGAAGACCCAGAATATCGTCCTTCGACATTCGTGTAAGTGTGATTACGTGTTCTGCGATGGCATCAGAATCTCCCGGAGGGACTACAAACCCAGATCGCCCGCTGCTAATCATCTCCGTTACGGCCCCGACATCCGTTGCTACGACCGGCACTTTCATTGATATGGCTTCCAACACAACATTTGGACACGCCTCGCTCACCGACGACAGAACAAATGCATCCAACGCCGACAGAATATCTGGGATGTCTCCACGAAAACCAGTAAAAATCACATCATCCTCCAGATTCAAATCAGATACAAGTCGCTCGAGACGATGAAAATACTGCTGTTTTGATTCAAGCGATGCACCCACAATAAGGAACTTGGCATTGTCAATTTCGTTCCTGATATGTCTCGCAGCTTGTATAAAGAATTCTAACCCCTTGCATGGATTGATGTTTCCGATGCTGCCCACCAAGAAACATGCCTCCGGCACTCCAAAATCAGCTCGAATCTGCTCCCGACGTCCCTTCTCTACATTGTTTGGAGAGAATATGCTTTTGTCTACTGCGGAGTATATTATCTTTGCCTTTGACCATAGATTATGGCTCATTTTCAAGTATTGCTCCCCTACCTTTTGTCCTTGGATGACCACCCTGTCGGCAAGGAGCGCAATAACAGGACAGAATAATGCTCTTACTGGTTCAGGAACGTCACCGCCATTATAATGCCATATTATCGGCTTTCGCCGAATAATCGCTGCAATTGCAGGTACAACGTTAATGATCCCGTTCACATGGACAATGTCAATACCTTCAGACGTTATCAACCTGCTGATCCTGAGAATGTTGAGAGGCAGATAAAGCAAGAACATGAATAAATTAAACAGAAATCCTTTTCGCCGGATACACTGCAAATACTTGAGATAAAAACAGGGAAAATCCGCTATTGGTACAGGCGTACGATCCTTCTTGCCCATCAGAAAGCAGGTTCTGATTCCATACTTGTAACAAGCTCTTGCCATAGTAGAACTTCTTTGATGAGGGCCGCCAAATCGGCTGTCCTGCATACAGTTCAATACGTTGATGCCGATCATGCTACTGTCTCCACAGATATAATAGTCGCTTATGCTTCATACCAAAAACGATATGAACTAAGGTACTGTTACAAAGTTTTTTAGACAATGAAAACGCCGATTAGGGTATAAATCGGCCACCAGGTGTGATATTAAGCTCCTGATTGTCTAAAAACTTATTGCAGGTAGCTTAGGAATCGTTCTGACATTTTAGATTACGAATCAGTTTTGCAGGTACTCCCGCCACTAAAGTATGAGGCTCAACATTTTTCGTCACTACGCTGCCGGCTCCTACAACTGCTCCAAACCCGATGGTCACCCATGAACAGAGGCTTTTATGCACACTGCCACCAACGTCGCTGCTTTTTCCGGTGGGCACCTTTCGATTGAGGCCAAAAGGCGTTCCACTAACCAGTAGTACGGTCGTACAACTCCAAGTTTGGGCCGAAGCGGTCCCACAAAGTGATCCCCCATTGTGAGAAGGCGGTACATGTAGTATTTGAAGTTAGCAATACGGAGATGACCACGGACGTACACCGTCTGGAAATACTGACATAGTATGGCCCTGAGACCATCGACCGTAAAGTGCTGATAATGTTTTTTGGACACTGGTACCCTTTCCGAAGGAACTGTTATGATCAACTTCCCTCTTTCGGCTAAACATGACCTCAAGTGGAACAGGAGCGGCGGGATCTTTGTTGGCTCAATGTGTTCGAGAACCTCTTCCAGAACAATCACGTCAAATTTTTCTTCGGGACAATGTTGCGTGAGATCTGCCACGATGAAACGAACACCTGGGCAGAATGCCCGCGCAAAGCAAATGGCTCTTTCTGAGTAATCTATACCAGTCAATTTAACGTTTTCTTTGGAAATGTCGTAGCAAAGCCGTCCAGCACCACAGCCGGCATCGAGTAGCTCTTGCCCATGGAAAGGGCTAATCAATTCTCGAATCAATACTCGGCAGGATGCCTCGGTCCGGTAACTGTAGGCATATTGTGGAAGAAGATCCAAGTACTTGTATGGGAACTGGTACTCGTCCTCTTGTAACTGTTGTTTTCGGTCGAGTGAATCATAATTCATAAGGCAATCTCCATTCTAACGAAAATTGTTTGTGAACGACCTTCTTAGTGAAACTGTTTGGCCTCGATCCCTGTGGAGGCCTTTGTAATTGTCCAGAACGATACACATACAGGGAAACACAATTACCATGAGCGTTATAGTAAACATAATTGTAAAAGCTCCCCTGCAGACAACTGCTGAAAAGACTGCAAATGAGCTCATGATAATCATACGAAACACAGGATTTCGTTCCAAAATCAATTTCCGCCAGACTCGCGATGACACATAACCCAGAATAAGGGGAATAACAAAAGCCCCCGGCCACCACAGATTTGCGTAACATTCTCCGGCTAACGAGATAGCTATGTTTGCTGCCTCATAGGCGCCTTTTCCCACACCGGCTTCGCGAAGTATCGAGGCAGGGTCAATAGCAGGCTTATTTGGCCATAACAATCTCGGAATTGGATTGACCAACGCGCTTAAGAACGTTTTGCCATAAAAGAAATTGCCGGTCTGGTCTACTACGGCGACTAACTGAGCTCCATTTTCAAATGCGTCAAACTCAGGCGCATCGAGGATGCTTGGATAGGCCGCATCGTCAGAATCTTGCCCTGATACAATCATAATAACCTGGTCCTTTAGCGAGTAGCGACCACCTCTAACTCTTGCAAATATCATCGTTGTAGGCAGAATTAACACCGCGGTGAGAAGCCAAATGAGCACCTTTTTCTTTGTATCGAACAGCCCCAAAAGAACTAAGGCCGGAAGTACGCCATATAAGATTCTGGTTCGGCTACCAATTTTCATAGAAACCGAGATAAACAGAATTGTGCAAAGTGCCATTGCCAATTTCAGCGTTATGGCACGCCGATGCCTTATTACCAAATGGCTTATTATGCCAATCACAGTTACGAACTGAGCTACCAGAAGGTTGACCACATTATGATAGGACATACCCATCGCATCTAATAAGAGTACTTCCTTATATAACACTGATTTCAAACCACCACACTTGATTATAGTGACGAATATACCCGTTATTCCAAGCGTAAATGCAATTGCACCTAATGTCTGCAACTTTCTCGTAGAATAATCTTTTTCTACAATTGCTTCACTGTGGGTAATCCCATATCGCTCCGATAGAAGCCATCCAGTAAGATATCCCACGCCCGTGAATAAGCCCACAAAAGACATTTTGGCCAAATCACTTGCCTCGGCGTATTGCGGTCCGGTTAGAAGTATATCTAATGGCACAAGAACATGAAATATTACAAACGCCAATCCAAACCACCGAATAGGCGCTAACATCACGAATTTCTCAGGGGCATTGACCTTAGTGAACAGGAGTGTACCTGCAATAATCCCGGAACACATTACACCTATCAGAAAAATGTCTGTCACGGCCCAGGCCCTTTCCAGTTATTGTTTATTTTTCTATCGGCACCGAACGACTTAAGATGACTCTGCTGAAAATATCTGATAAGGCCTTGCATATCTGCCGAACAACATCAATGCGAAAGCCCCAGAGTTCCTTGGGTGGGATTTGCAGCACGTAGCACGAATAGCAGATAAAATAAGTCAGCATTGATGACATGGCGATGAGCATGGCTAAGGCCATCCCAAGACCTTTGTACTTGGGCACAAGAAGAATCCCAAAGACAACAGCTATCGCAAGACCAAGAATATTACCGATTGAGCTGGGAATTGGGTGCCCCAGCCCCCGCATGGAATTATCGAATACAATACCTATACCAAAAAAAGCCATAGCTAATATCAAAGGATACGCTATGCGTATGGAAGGAATAAATTCTTCGCCGAAGACAAATGGAATTAGATAGGGGGCAACTATAAGTAGTGCAACGGCAACCGCCGTGATGAGCACCTGCGCGTATCTAATATGCCTCGCCATCTGTTTCCTGCCCTCCTCGGGTTCTTTCTCTGCGGCTAACTTAACAAAACTAACCTGCATAAAAGCGGAAGCTATTCCATACTGCCCCATAGCCACGGCAAGAGCTCCAGCGTAATACCCAAGGGCAGCATTTTCCACAAGTCTTGTCAGAATTATTCTGTCAATATTCATTAGCACCATCCCCGCAATCGTGGGCACGTGAAGTAGAAAGCCTCGCTTTAACAATTCGGAAATAATATTCCACCTGACGTTTAATGGTGACAACCATCGTCCAAACAATACCGTCCTGATTACGGCAACGATAACCACGGATGCCAAACTGCAGGCAACAAAACCCTCCAAAGAAACTCTATCGATTGACCAAAGAAAAACCATTCCAAACACATATACTGCTGGAATCAGAACTCTGAGGAGATTGTAGCGTATAAAGGCCTGGCGACCGTGGTCTATACCCAGCAACGACATCCCGATAAATGCACACGGAATCCACCAGAGATACCAGGACAACGTTGGGATTACCTCCGCTTTCTCCGTTGGGATTAACTTAGATAAAAATAAAAAGGCAAAAGAGGTGAGAATGAGGGAGTAGAACAGGGATAGCCAAAATACACTTGCCGCGATTTCAATAGTCCTTTTCGGCTGCTTACTTATCATATAAGCCGTAGCGAACGGAAGCGATAAGTTCCCAAGAGACATTACAAGAGTCGGAATAAGGACAATTACAACCTGCATACCTCGGCCGTTTGGTCCGAGTAAACGGGCAGACAAAATTCCGGAAGCTATCCCGGATAATTGTATTAGAATACTGCCTGAAATAGTGCTAAAATACGCTTTTCTCAATGAGTCCACTTTGACTATTTCCATTGCAGGTTATCATTCAAAAACAGTCTCCTTTCTTCCAGAAAATTGTGGTCCTCTTTTATTTTCTGGCAGGCCGACTATGTCGTGCTTCTCCATCAGGCGGGTGAAGAGCGCTACCTTTCTCCCTGCGGATTCCAGAGAGCCGCTTTTGCAAACCTCTATTTTCAAATTAAGGCTCGGCCCGGCCCGGCGGTCTCGAATGGGGACACTTACTTTCAACACATCATCAGAATCCGTGCCCTGGCTATTCTGCCACCAGGTCAACGTGCGAGCGCTGCCATCACGGTTTGTAAGAGGCAGGCTGAGACTCAAAAAACCCATCCTGTCCGCCGCTGTAGAAACTGCCTGCCACCACTGGTTGAAAGTCATCGCACGCCGAAAGTGCAGCTCCGCGTTCTCAAAGCCGTTTATCTCATCCTGTATCTGGTGGCTTATGGTGTATTTTTGCTGAAGGCCCGCTATCGTTTCCCCCAGGCGAACGGAGCCGACAACACGGAATACAAGAAGCAGCAGCAATAAGATGCAGAAGAAAACTATCAGAGAATTACTATTGCGGGTAATCATCATAAACATCCCCAGCCCGGCAGCAAAAAGCGTTACTGCATATATTGTGATAACCACCTGTCGCTGATTAAGGCCCATATCAACCAGCCGGTGGTGGAAATGCCTGCGGTCGGGAGCAAACATGGAACGACGTTCAAGAAAACGCCGTAGCATAGAAAAGAGCGTATCAAAGATGGGTATTCCCAAAGCTAATACCGGAAGTGCAAGACCAACCAATACGGGGGATTTCGTCGAGCATAGCACGCTGGAAGAGGCAATTGTAAAACCTAAGAATAAGCTGCCGCAATCACCCATAAAAATCTTTGCCGGACTGAAGTTAAAGAACAAAAATCCACTCAAACTACCGAGCAGAGCGAGCATCAATACCGCCATCACAACCTGTCCGCTATAGATTGCGAAGACGGCAATGACTCCACAGGCCATTGCTGAAACGCCGGCGGCAAGGCCGTCCAGACCATCGCTGAGATTCACGGCGTTAGTGATGCCAACAATCCAAAGAAGCGTCATCGGCCAGGAGAACCAGCCAAAGTCAAGGGTCAGCCAGTCGGCTACAGTAACAGATTTTATCCGGATTCCAACAGCACAGACTGCCACAGCAGCAGACATCTGCGCTGCAAACTTTATGCGTGCCCGCAGGCCCTTAATATCGTCAAGCAGGCCTACAAGGAACATAAATCCAGCAGCAGAAAGCAGCACGATTAATTTAGGCAGAATATCCCGAAAGGCCTCGCCAATAACGTTCGGCAGGAGCAGTACAGGAATAGTCAGACATACCATAGAGAGAAATATTGCCACCCCTCCGATGTGTGATACAGACCTCGTATGCATCTTCCGCATATCCGGAATATCGGCGATACTGAGCCGATGAGCGAGCCAGATTACAACCGGCGTAATCAGTAGCGCAAGGAAAGCGGAACCGAGATATACAACAACGTAGGTTTTCATTGGTAGTAAAAAGGTCGAGTAGCCAGGTAATCAAGAAGGCAAACAGTAAAGGCTGTACGTTAAAAATATATAATCTGCTCTACTTCTGGCCTCCTTATATTCTCGACTAATGTTATTTTATCTGCGCATACTCCGTCCCCGTCCGTGTACACGACGAGAATTTCCGTCTCCTCAACTTCATCTATCAGACGTCGAAGACCGGTCAAAAGTTGGGTTCTACTATTACTATCTTTAAGCGTCCTAAGGTACCGGGTTTTCTTCAAGCATCGCGCCTGGCAAGACGGACAGATCCGCAATAAGTTTTTCTGCCGGCTTGAATTGTGGACGAAGACGCAGACAAATCCTTGCCTCGTGGATCGCCTCGACTATGTGGCCCGTGTCCGCAACTAATCTGGCCAGAGCTAATCGCCAATAGACCTGACCATAATCTAAAGTCAGAGCTCGGCGATAATAGACTATCGCTGCTTCGTTATCTTTTTCTTTTCTGTAGATATTCGCCAGGGAGGCAAATGCCCAGGCTGGAGCGTCAGGTTCCTGGCAACTGGCTTTGAGCGAATTTATCACTTTGGCTTGTGTTTTCTCTACAATCTCTTTATGCTCCTGTATGTCAGCAAGGATGTCAGCTATGTAGCTTAACCGGCTGGTATTATCTCCTGCAATAGCTACAGCCAGGTCGGGTCGATTGATACGGTTGATATATACATCAGCAGCGCTCGTGAAGAACCTGCCGTCAAGCTCGATAGCTCTGCTGAATTTTTCCAATGAAGCATCGATTTGTTTTTCTTCAGCGTCGAGAAGACCTGCTACGAAACAGGCTGTGGGATCGCAAGGTGCAAGCTGAAAACCTTTTCGGATATGCTCTATACCATTGGCATCGTTCAGGATGAATTTTTCGAGCTGACCAACAACGCAATACGTCGCTCCATAAGTGGGACAGAGCAAGCGCGCATTATTGAGTTCGTCGACGATACGGCGCACAAACTTCGTGGCCTTTTCAGGGATAATAACTGCGCCGGTATTTGGGTCAGTGATACGGCTTATAGAACGCCACCGATAGACGTTCAGCCAGTGCCGGTATTTGACGTTATCCGGTTCATAATCAGCAGCAGCGGCTGCATTTGATATCAAATTGATATATTCTTCATCGCCTGCCTGCCAATTTTTTTCCATAAGATTTTGCTCGACAGTAAGGGCTTTTTTCCAGTGGGCTTCGGCGCGGCGGGCACTGTTTGCGCCGAGCAGGGCCCAGACCCAAACTGCGGACATGCACATCAGTACGGCAATACGCAAACCTCTGGAGCCTTGAGATGCCTCAGCAACTTTTACGGTTGGATTATTTTTCTGTCCCACACGGATTAGGCCTAATAAGAGCGCACAAAATACTGCCGAAAGGAATGCGTTGGCAGGAAGGTGCTGGCCAAAGTCACTTAAGCTGTGAATCATTATGCCTACAAGCCCGAAGCCAAGACCGTAGGCGGCCGAGCGGATCGGCACAGATGCACTTCTTACATTGCGGGCATAACTTACCCATACGAAAATTCCAAACCATACCAGAGCGGCCAGGCCCATAAGGCCGGTTTCTTCTGCAGTCTGGGCATATTCGTTTTCTGCGTGGGCTGCCAGGGCAGGTATAGTAGAGCGGTCGAACATCGGATACGCTACTTTATGGGTGCCAAGTCCTGTTCCCAACACAGGGAAGCGTCTGAAAGATACCGACAAATCTTTAAGGATTTGCCATCGGCCTTTATATGCATGTAGTTCTCGAAGACTCGCCAATCGGTCATAGACGGCGTCGAAACCTATATAAAGTACACAGATAAATGCCCCAAGTGCCATCAATGCCATTATCCAGCCCCGCCCTTTGAGAGACTGTCGCGAGTTAAGGGCCAGTGTCGTAAAGCCTGCTGCGATAAGCATGCTGACCATGCCGCCGCGGGTCAGTGACACGAAAACCGTAGCCGCACCGATGATTATCATTGCCACAAGGAACCATACAACCTGGCTCACCGGAGAGCTGAGGTACTCGAAAACGGCCGGCGGTGTGACCTTTTTTCCTGTGAAGGTCTCATGGACTTTCACCATAATAAGACCAAGGGCCGCGCCAATTGATAAGTTCATAAATTGGCCGTAGTGGCTATGGCAAACAAACGGCCCTGAGTAGGCAGGATTTCCTCCTGTTGGTATCAGCCAATATATCTTTCCATTGCCTAAAAGATCCTGAGACAGCGCGAGAAGCGCGACACCGCCGCCAATAACAGCAATCGCACCCAGCAGACGCTTAATCGAATCCCGCCGCCGGAAAACGTTGAGCACAACAACAAATACGGCTGCAACTGCAAGTACCAGGCGAAGGTTGTGTTTTGTGGCGTTGGGATAGAAACTAAATGTCATTGACTTAAGCAGCTCACCGGAATTTGGCAAATCGCCTAAAAGCTCTTTCTTAGTGGCTACAGTACTCGGGGAAATTACACTTACAACACTATCCGGTATGGGAACAAGCTGAAATACCGCTATGAGGACAAATAGAGCCACCGGAACGTATGCCCACGACCAAATGAAGCGTGTATTTTCTTCAAAAATAAGCTTCAGTAAAAAGCAAAGCGAAATTGCTGTTGCAAGGGCTACTACAACCTCTTCGCTCCAGGCCTCCACCGCACCAAATGCAAAAGGCATAAAAGCCAAAAGCGATATCAGCAGCCATTCGATTACCTTATCCCAGAGTCCAGACTCCAGAGTCAAGTCTTGTGTCTTGAGATTGAATCGTTCTTCATTCATCGGTCAGCCTCTGCCTTTCGGAAAAACTACTAATTCCTTCCACAACCACTGCGGTATTCCTATCGCCGGCCTTTTTCTTTTCGTGGCGACCGTAACCGTAATAGCCGTAGTACCCGTAGCCGCTGTAATAACTATAGCGGCTTTTCTTTGAAACATCGTTTACAACCGCTCCGAGGATGTGTGCGCCGACGCTCATCAACCCATCCCGGGCCTGCTGGCTGGTCTTTCGAGTGGATTTTTCCGCCCTCAATACCAGGAGAGTTGTGTTGCAGATCGCAGCAAGTATCCGGGCATCAGTCACGGGCATAACTGCAGGCGCATCGACAATGACACGGTCATATCTGTTAGAGAGAAGCTCCAGGAGTTTAGCAAAGCTCTCACTGTTGAGTATCTCAGATGGATTGGGTACCTCCGGGCCGCACATCAGCAGTTCCAGACCTCTAACTTTGGTAAGTTGGATTGCTTCTTCGAGTGTTGTAGTCCCGGAAAGCACACTGCTAAGCCCCTTATCCTGATGGTTAACTTCGAAAATCTTGTGTTGCTTTGGCTTTCGGAAATCGGCGTCGAGGATGAGGGTCTTTTGCCCGGCCTGGGCCATCGCAATGCCCAGGTTACTGACTAAAGTAGTCTTGCCGTCAGCCGCTGCAGGCGAAGTAATAAGTATTGTTTTTGCCTCGCCTCTGGGTGCGCCGAAAAACACGGCTGTGCGTATCGTGCGGTATGCTTCCGCCCAAGAGGATTGGGAATCTCGGTGAACTTTCTGGCCTCGGTCTACAATGCTCTGCCTTCTGGACATTGACGGCACCACACCCAGGACGGGAACACCGAGAACAGCGGAAATTTCTTCCGCTGAGCGCAGCCGCTGGTCCATCCAGTCACGAAGAAGTGCCAGGCCAATGCCGAGCATGAGGCCCAGAGCCAGTGTGATAGCCATATATCTGGCCCTTTGGGGCTTTGACGGTTTGTCGGCAGGACTGGCAACTTCAAGTATGCTTATGTTAAGGGCACCGACATCCTCTGTAACATTGATTTCTTTTATACGGTCGTCAAGAATATCGCAGAGCTTCTTGGTCTGCTCCCAGTCAGATCGCAGTATCGTGTACTGAGCGATCTGCTCGTTTAGGTCGATGGCTTCCTGATGGTGCTCTTCGAAGTAATTGGCGATTTGCTCTTCCTTTTTCTTGTCTGAGAGGTACTGCTGCCTGGCGATGGCCAATTGGGCATCGGCGAACTCCCTGTCAATGTCATCAAGCTGCTTATTAACCTGGTCAATCTTTGCCTGCAGTGCCTGCATTGAGGGATGCTCGGGTGTGACCTGCCGCCCAAGGTCAGCAAGCTGGAGATGAAGCTGATCGAGCTCGGACATGAGTCGGGAACTTTCACTTGTGGTAGAGCTATACCAGCCCCTGGTCTTTTCGGTCTCGACAAACTGCTTTAGCCTGGCGGGGTCAGTTACCATCGACTTCATAGCCTCATAGACAGCTTTGGTCTCAAGGGTTTGAAGCTGTGCCTGTGTCATGGCCTCGGAAAAGCGCTCAAGCATATTGAGTATGACGTTACCCCTGGGGCTTTCGAAGGCCAGCCCGGTATTTTCCCTCTTGTAATCCATCATTGCCTTGAGCTTCTGTATAAGCTTCTCATCGCGTTTTACTTTTTCCTTCTGTAGTATTTTCAGGACATCTCCGGCTGTGCTTCGTTTGCGGGTTGCGTGATAAGTTATATAGGAATCCACAATTGCATTTACCAGTTGCGCGGCTTCGACGGGGCTGGGAGAATCGGAGGAGATACTGATAATATCATCCTTTTTGCCTACCGAGACATCAAGACCCTTTTTCTTCAGGTAAGCAATGGGATACCAGCCCTTATGGGTAAAAGACTTATGAAAAACTTTGCGCTGTACTTTGAGTGATTTTACGGCAAAGAGCAGAGATATCTTGACAGAAAGTAAAAAATAGAGTATGAGGCACTTCGTCAAGGATGACTAATTAAGTTTGACGGACGGTATCGTGAGCGATGGACAGTCCACCCCATCGCTCCGAGCCGTCCTGATAGGTGGACGAAAAATGAAACACGAAACACAAATCAAAAGACCCCCCGAACCAAGATATGTATTCGAGGCAGTTCGTAAAGCTAAAACAAGAGAGGAACTTTACGGTATAATAAAACCATATACCGACCTTCCCGAACCGTCATTGTCTCTGGACTCTACGAGAGAATGGGAACTGCAATGGGAAAAGTTCCGTTACCTAACCCAAGAAGCCGCTTCAAGAATATACAGAGAGAATCCAAAGCTACCCGAACCACCTACCGGAACCAATATACCTATTGCGACGGTTGCTAACTGGTGCGTAAAACCACAAGCCAAGTCAGACGTCCTTGATAACTGCGAACATTCACCTGATTATCGTTCGATAACGTGGTATGGTCAGTCATACACTTTCAATCCAACGCAAGCCAAAGCAATTAAACTTCTCTGGGCGGCTTGGGAAAACCCTGATAAGGTCGGCGTTCATCAAAAAGATGTTGCAGCAGCTATGAACTCCGCCAGCGAAAACTATCGTTTAGTATATTCGTTTAGGAAAAACAAAAAATATCATCCTGCTTGGCGTACAATAATCAAACATAACGGAGACGGCGTTTACTCATTGGTAGAACCACAAAAAGAGCTTGCCTGATTTGTGTAGATTTTGTGTAAACTTGGGGGACTCCAAAGAATCAGAAAAAACTTATTTAGAATTTCTATCTCATATAGTACGCATTTTTAGAGCGTAACACCAACATTCCGCCATTTCGACCTGCCTTTTTTCTCATAAATACATAGTCCCCCAATTGGGGACTTTACAATATAAACAATGAAAGTATTAAATTTATATGAATGTGCGAATCGGTTACAGCTACCGGCTAAGTGGCTCAAGGATAATGCGCTTAGCGGAAAAATACCATACCTGCGAATTGGTAAAAGAGATATGCGATTCAATTTAGGAGCCGTGAAAAAAGCTGTTGCAGACTTAGCAGCTAACAAGCCCAAGAATCGAACTTCAGGGAAACAAGAGTTGATATGGTAGCCACTGAAACAAAATTTATCCCCCTACCGATAGAGCCGTTGTTGCTTGGCGCTAAGCAGCTTGCGACTGTTTTGAATATCAGCCCAGGACACCTCCACGCCTTAGATAACACCGGCAAGCTGCCAAGCCCACGCAGGCTCAATAAATCTGTCCGGTGGAGCGTAGCTGAAATCCGCGAATGGATTGCCGCAGGCTGTCCCGACAGGATAACTTGGAACCAAATTAAAAATGAAAAATCGTAAATCGAAAAGAAAAAGGCACATAATTTTGAACGTATCACCAAATCAGAAAGTCACTGTTTTTGACATTTTCAGCCGATTCGATATTGAATTAACAGTAGTTGAAAAGGGAGCTGGACGGCTGGCTCTCGATTTTTTTATTCCAGGTTCGATTCGGATCGCAAAATAGTTATGGCAAGCAAAACAAAGACAACAGAATATATCAACGACCCCGACAAGCTGGCTGAGGGCTTTCTGCACGGATATATTTATGACCCCACACCAGAGGATAAAATTGAACTCGGCAAGGCTCATTATACACTGCAACATTATCAGGGCAATTTCTACCTATGGGATAACGGGCGATACCTTAAAGTCTCTGGCAGTGAAATCAGGTTGCTGGTTAAGAGGTATTTGCACGATATAAACTTATCGCCGGACGTTGAACCCGTCAAAGTTACAGGGTACTTAATCGGCAATATCGTTCTGTGTATAGCTGGAATGGAAGGTGTCCACATACCAGAAACGAGACAACTTAACAGTTGGTCGGACGGCAGGGAAAAACTTTATCAGACAATAAGTTTCAATAATGGCTTGTTGTTATTTGGACGGCGAAACGAGGAACCAGCCTTGCAGCCACATACACCGAAATATTTTACCACCGTAAAACTACCCTATGACTATGACCCTGATGCTAAGTATATCGAATGGGAAGATTTTTTGCTGGACGTTATGGACGGCGATGCCGAGCGGGTGACATTATTGCAACAATGGGCGGGATACTTACTGATAAACAACCTAAGACAACAGAAGTTTCTACTCGTTGCCGGTGAAGGCGCGAATGGAAAAAACACATTCTTTGAACTTATTGAGCTTATGATAGGACGTGAAAACTGCTCTCATATACCACTGGCTCAATTCGGAAAGCCATTTGTTTTAGTAACTACGATAGGGAAAATAGCAAACCTGAGCAGCGAGAGCAGTTCTGCTATTGACGCCTTTGGCGAAACCGTTTTGAAAACCTATACCGCCGGTGATGCGATGAGCTTTCAGCGAAAGTACCTCGATGCAATCGAAACTATCCCTACGGCTAAGGTGATGATAGCCACAAACCAGCTTCCAAAGTTTCAGGACAAGACACAGGGTATATGGCGAAGGATGTTATTTGTGCCTTTTGAGAAGGTCTATTCCGAGCAGGAACAGAACAAGAGTCTTTCCAGTGAGCTTTCACGGAGTTTACCAGGCATTTTCAACTGGGCTATGAAGGGGATGGGATTATTGCAGGAACAGGGCAATTTTGTGAATCCAACCAAATGCACAAACGCACTTGAGGACTACAAGCGAAGCGTGAATCCGGCCAGAGCGTTCTTGCAGGATAATTACGAAGCGAACACCACCGAAGAAGATGTTAAGGGCTTACCCTGCGAAAATGTTTACTCAACTTACGTCCAGTGGTGCAAAGTGAACGGATGCAAGCCGTTGAACTCGTCAAACTTCGGTAGAGAGGTCAAACGGACTTTGGACGTTGACAAATATAGGGGTGGCGACAGAGAACACCGAGTACAGATGTATGATATGAATATCAAAATAGACGCAGAAATCAGCAATCCTAATTTTTGGACTGAAAACGATGATTAAGAGAATCGGTGTCATAGGTGTCATACCAAACCCTTAATTGTACCGTTAAAGTGAAAAAAAGAGAGAAAAAGAGAAATAGAAGCTACAAATAAGAGTTTGCTATGACACGTGTGACACTAAAAAGAAAGAAGTCAAGAAAAGATAACATAGTACCAAACGTACAATTGATTAGGGACATACTATGAGAGACAGACTGAACAATAAAAAGAAACAGCTACAATACCCCGCCGCAAGTACAGAACTATAAACTGCTTATCGTATATGATGAGAAGTAGAGCTAATAAATGGAACGAGTAAAGGTGGGATAAAACAAACAAGACGGCGGATTTCTGGGCGCAATTTGATAGGAAATTCGCGTTTTTGAGTCAATAAAGCTATTTTACAAGTAAATAGGAATCCTAATAAGCCGAAAGCGAAAAGGGGATTTCGTGCTGAAAGCCAGAAGTATTAACTCCTATTTCCGGCCTAAGCATTTAGGGTATGACATTCGGGTATGACAAACGCCCTGTGAGCCGGTTTAAGACCCACAGGGCGTTACGGTAAGCGTTACGGTTCGTTAAGGCTGTCTAAGGCTGTCTGTCTATCCTCAAAGCTAACATCGGCATAAATGGCCGTTGTCTGCGGTGATGAATGGCCTAACTGCATTTGAACCAACCGCAGATTGCCCGTTTTCTTGAGCAGCCGGACAGCAAGGGTATGACGGCAAGCGTGTATCGACAGGTCGTTTCTCAAGTGTGCGTGTTTGACCGCCCGATGAAACTGCTGTTGCAGGGCCGCCCGACCGACCTCAAAGATGGTTCCGGTTTTCCGACCATTAAGGTATGTTTGCAGATGGTCTGCAAGGTCTTTACTAATCGGCAGTGTTTCAATGATTTTTTTCTTTCTCTTGACCCGCCTAATTTTCAGCGACCTCTGCTTAGCGTCAAGGTCTTTAGCTTTCAGGTCGGCCAATTCCTGAACTCTCAAGCCTGTCTGCAAGGCCGTATCGACCAAAGCCCATATCTTGATACCTTGCAGCTTGCCATACCGCAGGTCGTAAGCCGCCCATTCTTGACAGCTTTTGACTAATTGCTCGTATTCCTTTTCGTCCATATATTTGCTACGGTCTAACATCTTGATAATCTCCATTAAAGTTAAAATAGGGCGGATACACGATATACCCGCCCTGTTCTGTTATGCTAACATTTCTCCGGATTCTATTGCTTGCAGCATTGCCCGACAGTTATTCTTGTGCCGAGCCGCCAACCGGACGTAGGACTCTATCGGCTTACCGTTAAGCCCTTCCTGCGTTGCTATTCGATGGCAATGTTCGGCGAACGTCCGGCTCAAGCCTTGATTCGTTAAGGATATTTGAACACACCGGCTCAAGAGCGGGTGCGAATCAATGTTATCCTCAAATAGTGATTCTTGCCCTTCCCTTGTGGTTGTAAATAGGAAAACGCAATGTTTCGGGATTCGCTCAAGGATACCCAACAGCCGCCGAATCGTTTGCTTGCGTAGGCCGTGAGCTTCGTTGATAATGAACGCCTTGCCGCCCTTGCCAAAAGCAAAATAACTCATATCGGATTCGATTTTATCAAGCTCCGATACCGATAGTTGGTCGGCAGAATCATACTCATTAACATAGAGCGAATCGGCAATATGGTCGGCGATAATCCTTGCAAGCGTAGTCTTGCCGGTTCCGGACGCACCGGAGATCCATAGAGCGCGGCCACCGATACCGCGCTCCAATAACCTATTAACTGTCTTGACGGCTTTCGGCTGTCCTAAAACACCGGCAAGGTCTTTTGGTCGGTGAGTTTCAAATAGTGTCATATTGCCACCGCCAATCCTTCGTCAATGCTGATAGTCTGGTACTTATCCCACGGCTTGTAACCGCGTGCCGGCTTTGTTGGCCGTCCGCAGTTGTTAGCCCATTGACCTCTGCGTCTTGACCAGCGAAAGCCCATTGCTTTCAGAGACGCTCTGATTTCGGCACTTGGTTTGACATCGAATTTAATCCATACCCAGCGACCGACTAATCGTGCCGGTAGGGATTCGGCCTTGCAATACTCCAAGACCTCAATAATTGACTTGCTTTTCGACTTGTTTTCTGTTAGATTTGCCATTGTCTTAACTCCTTCATAGTTAAGGCCACGGTCGGGGATGCTTACAACATCGCTCGACCATTTTTACCAGATTCACGTTGAATCCGGATTTTCACTTTGCGGTAAAAAGGTGCGTTTCTGATTCATTATCATTGTTTTATTTAACATTACAATAACAAACATAACATATCTATCGGCTATCGTCAATAAAATAATAAATATTTTTACATTTAATTTATTATGTCAAATAGAGGGCAAGGCAGAATCGGACGGTTCATCGTCTATACCAGCGGTCAATGTTCCGGCAGACAGGACGGTTCGTGCTCGTAGCCGGACGTCTGAAAAGGGACAGCACGCGGTATAGGTGATAGACGGATGCAGACGGCGGACGGATAGATGCGGATAGCAGGTTAAGTCGTACAGGGTAGGCAATGCTTACCCACCTGCGACTACGACAACCTGTCCGTTGTCTATCCCCTGCCTGTCTGCTAACGATAGACCGACCACAGGTAAAGTCACGTCAAAGGCAAGGCAAGCCGACCGCAGACCGCAGGTAAAGACGGAGTAAAGACAGGGCAAAGCGACCGACCAAAACAAAGAAACATCCGTTTTCAGACCAAAAAGATACCCCTAAGACCCCAAGACGGGCGGGTGTACTTATATCATAATACCCCCCGACATATATTATAATTTCTCGGCTTTAACAGTGTTATATCAAGAAAATGAATTATTTAAGGACTTACAAAATGAAAGATTTATCCCCAATGATGGAGAAGTTTTGTTGGCAATACGCAAGTTCGGAGTCTGAGACTTTCAATTTCAAAGCCAAGAGTGCCGAGGCTGCGGGATACAAAACTCCGGCTAATAGTGCCACCGATTTATTGAAAAAGGACAAGGTACGGGCAAGGATAAAGGAGATTCAGGATGCCGACTACGCCAGAGGTCTTTCTGATAAGTTAGCGAAGCTGGAGCGTATTTTCAAGCTGTCTATCAAGGCCAATGACCGGACGAACGCGAATACGTCTGTCAAGTTGATGTTGCAGGCCGAGGGATTTTTGAGGGAGGTTACCGATTTGACTGATACGGAAAAACGGGAGCTTAATGCCGAGCAGCAGGTCTTATTTGATGAATATCTGGAATACCGGCGCCTAAAATTGCTAAAAGACTCCAGCGAGCAATCGTTAGGTGAGGAAATTTTACAGGATTCGTTAGAAGGGGATTCAAATGGCAATAACGACAATTAAGCGAAAGGATAAGTTATGAAAAAGCGTAAGAAATTTGAGCCGCCGGACTTGCCGATAGTTGAACCTACTCTGGAGTTAAAACCTGTTCATCGGAGTTGGAAAGATATGAGCGCGCAGGAAAGAGTTGATGTAGCTCAAGCAAATTCTCAACGGCGTTTCAATGAATGTTCTCCGTTTTTCAAGACGGCAAAAAGGCAAACCCACGCAATTAGCGAATACAAAAGGATGTAAAATGAAGAAATTAGAATTTGTAAGATTTAGAAAAGACAAGGATGACCCGCAGCAGTTCCCCGTATTCAAGTCGGGAAAGAAAATAGTTTATGAGGTTCGGACAGTGCCGCCCACAACCGAGAAGGAAATTGTCGCCGAGTGGAAGTTGCTAAAGCGAATCGAAAAATCTAACGACTGGACGGCTTCTGTTTTTGAGGTTATCAGCGTCCGCAGAGATATTTTATTGCACGCACTAATGGAACTAAAAATAAAGGAGTCTGAAAATGAGCGAACAGCAAACGCAAGTACAGAGTTATGAAGTCGCGCCGAACGAAGACCAACTGTTCGGGCTGAGCGAGGCCGATGCGAAAGATAGAATCGCCAAGCTGGAAGCCGACAGTCGAATTAAGGGACACCCGTTGCACTTAAATTCATTTAACAATCCACAGACTAAGCAATACGTCAAATATCGCCAGTCTCTTTTCGACATAGCATATCCAGATGACGGCCAGACACCGTTGCAAAGGATAATGGCTGAAGGAATGAAAGAGCAAGAGCAGCGAGACATTGATGCACAAGCCGAGAGAGTGACCGAGGCCAAAAAGGATATGGATATTCTTGAAAACCAGTTTGACTTTATCCCAATAGATGTTCCGGATGACGCTCCCGAATTTCGGACACGCTCCATAAAAGAGCAGAGGCTTCTGGCAGAAAAAAACATTGATGAGTTTCAGCCTATGCTGCTCAAAGATTTGCAGGATTTGAAAGCTCCATCGGACAAGATAGAAATGTTGAGCGGCGTTATGCTTGCGTATCACGAAAACCGCCTTGACGATGCGCAGATCCAAAATGCCAAAGTGCTTATCAAGTGGGTGATAGATGAGAACCAGAAAATAGAAATTAAAAAGGGAAATCAAAATGTTTGAAACCGAAATCAAAAGAATCGCAGTTGCTCTCGGAAAAATTGCAGATGCTATCAATAGTCGGGCACAGACTCCGGAAAAGCCGACATCGAAAGAGCGGGAAAATATCAAAAAGAAAATGGCGGAAAAAATGCGTCTCGCAAAGGTAAACGAGTTCAGACTTCAGCAGTTCGTGGAGCATAGGAAAAAAACTGGCCGGCGTTACAACGAGAAACCCGCCGACCCATCGCTGCGTTGGCAGAAACCCAAAGACGAGAAACCTGTTACACTGTTGACAGGTGTAGTTTAACTTAACCTTTTTATGGAGATTTATTATGGATTCAGACAAGATTTTATTCGCTTTTGCAAGATGGTTGTGTGCGGATACAAAGCACGAAAACAAGATACCGCCCGGCACAGAGCTGGAATTGTGTGAAGAATTTTACAGGTCGTTGTTAGTTTTTGCAACGGCCAACGATTTGGCAGAGCCGGATGACTACGATGGGGTAAGTTTTCCAAGTTATGATTATTGACGATATTAGACAACAGTTGAGACGGTGGCATAGGAATATACCTCATCTCTATCACGGCAGTTTTCGCAGGAAGTGGATTAAGGCGCTCCAGCGTAAGAGTATGCGGGCTGCTATTACTGCGAAATGCCAAGACTGTATGTGCTGGCAGAACACCGAGGTTAGAGAATGTGATATTGTTACCTGTCCGCTCTGGCAGTATCGGCCATTCGCCCAGAAAAACGGCAAGGTCGAAGCTGAGGTTATTGCCGTTGTTACAGAGATTGACAGAAATGAGCGAAATTGTGATGTTTAATGCTGGCACAACCTACCCCGTAGCTTTCGATTCTGTGCCACAGAAGGCACTCTGGCGCTATGCCAGCGAAAGAACGGCCTATATGGGCTATTACAGGGTATATGTGTATGATTTTGGGCTTAACTGTCGCTTTGAGACTATGAAAAAGACCCGGAATGTCTTAGTTTAAGGTAGAAGGTAAAATAGTGAGATATTTTTATAATTTTTTTAGTAAGATACCAACATTTACGATAAATAAATGGTATAATAAGATAAGAAAAATGGAAATAGCTTTTATGTGTCAAAAAGAAGGACAAATCCGGTTTCCAATAAAAATAGATAAGCTTATTCAAGCAGTTCTGTGGTTATTGTATCACAATAACGAGACAATGGATAAGATTAAGCTTATTAAGTTATTTTTTTTGGCTGACCGAGCGCATTTGGCTAAGTATGGCAGACCAATAGCTGGTGGTAATTATTACAATATGGACCATGGCCCTGTTTTGTCTCAGCTTAAAGATATATTAGACTACCAATATGATAATCAAGCTGGTCCTTTTACTTTAACAAAAGAACACTTAATAATTGCCAAGGAAAAACCTGACGACAGCACGCTTTCAGAATCAGACTTGAAAATCCTTGATTTTATTTACAGAAAATATGGACATCATCCTGGTTGGAAATTAGTGGACTATACTCATAAACTGCAAGCATATCAAGATTATGAACCTTCAAGGGGTGGACGAAAAGACTTGCCTTATGAAGCCTTTTTTTTAGATTTAGACCAAGCGTCCCAACAAATGTTGGATTTAATTAGAGACCATCAAGAGTCAGCAGGAATAATTGGGTAATGGAATTACCCCCCAAAATTATTAATCAATATATTTTTGTTTCTGGAGGGGGATATAGAGGATACAAACAATATCCTCATGATAAATCACCTAAAAAAAGGTTTTTCTTTATCCTAAATCAATTTCCTGAAAAAGACGATAAAATAGTAATTGTAACCTCAACTTCTCAAGTTCAAAAAACAGTTCGTTTACACTATTGTAAAACTTATGTAATAATAGAGCCGCATGAATATTCTCCTTTTATGGTAACATCAGCTATTAACTGTGGATTTGCCGACATTAGAAGTAAGGTTGAAATTGAAAGAGATTTAAGAAATAAAGAAATAGAAATAATTAAGCCACTTCCAAATTATATTTTAAATAAATGTAAAGAGTCTATTAGGCAATCGCCTACAACCACAAACGAAATTAGTCGATTAGTTTTCGGAGATGAAAAAGTTGTAGATGAACCTGCGTTATAATTGCGGACCAATCAATCTTCAGGAAAATTAAACCACATTTGCTTAGATTCCATTCTTTCATAAGATTCTTTATATCTTCTCATATTAGGACTGATTTGCATAATAGCAGTAACTTTTGCTATTCGGTCTCTCAAAACGCGCAATCCTAACTTTTCACTCAGAAACTGATGCAGACGTTTTTTCCTATACCCTTTTTTGTCTGAGGGATTTAGACGATTTAACTCGTCAAGCCCCAAAATAATTTTCTCCCTATCCCCGCACCCAAGCCGAGCATTGCCTTTTTGACCAAAATCCCATAGAATTACTGCTATGCAAAAGGCCGAAATAAAGCAGATTGGCGTTTATCTCAAAGACCTTGAGGAAGGTTTATACGAGTGGGATTATCGAGGGATAACTACGTAAGGCCACTTGACTGAACTTTACGGCATTATCGAGCGGCTGATGCAGGCAACTTTCGAGACCAAAGACCAAAAGCTTAAGGTTCTGCTGGCAACATTAGAATACAAAGCCCGTAAGTGCAAGGAATGTATTGAGGCAAGAACAGGAGTAAGGAACTAACCGATATGGACGAAGAAACTGAAACAAAGGCGATAGAGAAATGGCTGCGGATGGTGGATAAGCCACTGGCGACAAAAGAGGCAGACAAAAAGGACGTGAAGCCAAGAGATAAATAAAGCTTCCCGCAGCATAACCTACCACCTGACGTCTATTTGCAATAGCATACAACGCCCCACGCTTGCTCTAACGGACGATCTCAGCCTGACCTAAGTATTCGTTTAGGACGTGTAGAACCGATGCCCATTTCCTTTCGTATTTCGTCAGAACGTAAAAAAAGGATAACAAAAATGAATATAGATAAACACAAAAGAACTATTTTACGGCCAGACAACGGCCTGTCGCCTTTGCACAACCAAACTGATTCGCCAATTAAGGCCACAGCAGCAACCAACCAGAACAGAGTACTATCAGTCACTATGGCCATGAAGGTAATCAGCGTTATGCCGACATAAATGAGGATGTGTTGTTTCGTGTTCATAATACGTTTCCTTGAGCTATTGGGCAGTACGTCTGTTTAATCCGGCTCTGGCATTGTATAAGATACAGATTCTTGCATTTTAAAAGATACAGGGAGACTATTGGTTCCGAGTTCGTAACCTCCTCTTATATGTCGGAACCATAATCGACTTGTCTCTGTATCGATAATCCAACAGGCATTGCTACTGTTTGCTGCTATTTGGTAACGACTATTATTTTGCGTGGTGGGATTATTCAATAACAAGATAGTCATAACCAACAAGATGGTAATAACCATAACAAGTAAGAGTATGCAATAACAGCCATACCAAGATTGTAGATGTTCCAAGTATTTTCTCATTTTTCTTCTCCTTTTTTTTTATCTGTCTTTGGCTGTTTGAACCAATGGGTGAAGCCTATTCCAGTAATCTTATTTTTTTCCTTAAATACCAACTCCCAACTCACGAGTCTTTTTGTTCCTGCGGTCGTTGATTCACTTGTTTTTGTCTGCCCCTATTAGGAAAGTCTTCAAAAAGCCTGCCTATAAACCACGAAAGAAGTCCAGAAATATCTTTATCTATCCAACACTCTATCCATGTTCGACCTTCCCACACGCATTCTCTTTTTTTGCCCATATCAAAGATTGAAATTGACATTTCGTGGTGCCAGCCTCTGTCTTCTGGATACCATGAAGGAGTGGTGTTATAATAATATTGTATTTCGTAAAAAGGCCTCTCTAATTTGCCAAAAATAGCATCTGCCCAAGCGTTCACGTCAGACGGAGTTAATCCACGAGAGGACAATTCGGTGTTGATATGGGCACGGATGTATTGGTCTCTTGCTTTTCGTACATCTTCCGTTTCAACGAATTGTATGGGTATATAAGTTACGTAAAAATCACCCAATACCGGAGCGGTAAATTTATTTTTGTAAATATCAGTGCCATTATACTCAAGCGTTTTAGTCCTAACATACTGCTCATTATCCTGGTGGACGGTGCATCCTGAAAGCAGTAACCCGACATACAGCACAAGAACTAATTGCCGTTTCATTATGCGACTCCTTATTGCAGAGTTCTGCGTCTGCGTAGCCAAGTGACAAAGCCTATGCCGATGCTGCCGAGTAATATTGCAGAGGGGGCAGGGATAGGTTTGAGCAAGAATGCGCGATTTTGCCCATTAGGGTTGATACCATAACCAACTATCCAACCATTGTTGTTAATACTCTCGGCATATTTCAGGTTCCAGCCACTGGCTGGGTCTATAAGAGTGTTCAAGTCAATATTGTTACCTTTACCAGTTGGGTCAAACAAGGTAGCGCGTCTATCACTTTGCTCGGTAGTATAAGACCACCCTACGATTTGGTTATAATCATTGATAGATTTGGCTGCGCTGCTTTCCATCCCACCAAGTGTTCCGAGATCAATGTTCGGTCCACTTTGATTAAATAGAGAAGCATGCCAATTTCCTATTTCTGACGAATAAATAGTGTAACCAACACTTTGACCATTGTTATTGATTGAATAAGCATCGCTTTCGTGTCCTTTTCCGAGGTTTATATTATTTCCGTTACCTTTAGGGTCAAAGAGGCATGCATAGCCGTTGGCAAAACCGACAATTTCGCCATTGTTATTGATTGACCATGCAAAACTGCTGCCTGCACCAAGGTTTCCAAGGTCTATATTTTTTCCATTTCCTGAGGGGTCAAACAAACAAGCCCTGCTATCTCCAGAAGCGATTGATGCATAGCCAACGACCTGGGTATTATCATTAATTGCATATGCCCCAGCAGTACTCCCATGACCCCCACTAAGTCCTCCGAGGTCTATATTGTTACCATTTCCTGAGGGGTCAAAAAGAACAGCATGAACACTGGAATACCCTACAGTTTGGCCATTATTATTAATGGAATTAGCACGGCTAACAGCTAATGGATGTAAGCTGCCAAGGTCAATATTATTACCATTTGGTATAAAAAGAGATGCTCGTTCTACCATACGTCCCGATGTGAGTAACTGGATCGCCCCTACAATTTGGCCGTAATCATTAATAGAATAAGCACGACTTGAATCTCCCCATGCGCCAAGATCGTAGATATCGTAGTATGTGACTGCCCACGCATTATTGCCAACTAACACCACAGTAAGAATTGCCAATAAAAGAATTGATAACCGTTTCATAATAGTACCTCCTGAAAAAAAGTTAATTATTTCTCAAATGTACGAAACGAAAGACCGCTACTTGTTTGTGTTTATCTGAGGCATAGGTTTGGTATCCGCACAGACCTGCCTTTGGCTGCAAATATGATTATAAACCTGAAAGCCATTAAATCAAAGGAAAAAATTATGAAACTATTTTATTTTTCTCTGTACAAACAGAAATTACTGTGCGATAATAAGAGCATGAAATCCATAGAATCAAATCAGTTTATCATGGCCAGGGCAAGTATCTCCGTAAGGAATACTGCGCTTCTATGGAGCGTCATTAACCCCTGGCCACCTTTTTTATGTGAGGTGAAAGAATGAGACTTTACAGAACCAAGTACAAAGACAAGGGCAAGACCAAACAGGTCAAAACGTGGTCGATAGAATTCCGCGACCCGAACGATATTGTCCAGCGATGGAGTTTGGGAACTGCCGACCGAGACGTGGCCGATATTACAGCCAGCCAGGTAAGCTCTTTGAACGAATGGGCGAAAAAGGGACTTGACCCGCCGGATGATTTAGTCAAGTGGGTAAGACGACAGGACATTAAGCTCCGCAATAGAATATATAAAGCCGGACTACTGAAAGCAGAGCAAGCCAACATAACGAAGGCTCTGGCCGAACACCTAAAAGACTATATCGCAGATTTACAGATAAACTCCAGCGACAGCTATACGACACAGGCCGAGGCCATTATCAAAAGAATTATGGCCGGATGCGGTATCGAGTTTTGGTCGGACGTGGACGGAACCGAGATAAGAAAGTATCTAAGCGACAGAGGATTTGGGAACCATACCGCCCATCATAACATTACAGTTTTTAAGACGTTTGCCAACTGGCTCAAAGAGCAAGGCAGAATAAAATCAGTGCCGGTTATAAAATCAATCAAGTATATCGTTCCTAAGCAGAGGGCATTTGAAGAAGATGAGTTGCAGGCGTTGTATGAGGCCGCACGCGAAGGCTCCACAATGTACTGGCTGACCGGACACGAACGATATGTTTTATACAAGCTGGCGTTTGATTCGGGATTGAGACGAAACGAGCTAAGGAGCTTGACCCGAACATCTTTTAACTTTGAGAAATGCACAGTTTTAGTACCTGCCACGGACACAAAGAACACTAACGAGGCTTTTCAGAGAATCACGCCCGAAACTGCTCAACTGGTTAAAGACCTTGCAAAAAATAAGATGCCCGATACTAAGCTGTTCAGGATACACGACCACAGCTCAATTATGATTCGCAAAGATTGCGAAGCCGCTGGTATCAAGACTACGAACCACAGAGGCACTATCAAGTTTCACAGCTTGCGACATTCGCTTGCGACACACCTGGTAAGCAAGGGCGTCCCCCCAAACGTAGTCCAGAAGATTATGCGGCACGCGGATATTAAAACAACTATGAAATACTATACGCACTTGCTACGCGGAGCCGAAGATAACGCCATTGACAAGCTAAGAGGATTCGGAGAGAAACGCGCAGAACAACAGACGGCTTAACCGACTATGCGCTGTACTTTGTGTTTGTAGGTGATAAACTATGATAGACAGTAATAGACAATGGCTTTTACGGGGTAAAAAAGGGCGGTTATCTGCGTTATAAGGCCGTAGTTTCCGATAAGCAATGGGATTATCGACCGAATAAAAAATCTTCATCCGTCTTATACCAGCCGTTTCGAGGGCAGAAGAAAGTATAGGGTTTGATCTTAGCAGTTCAGCCTGCGTATAGAGATAATTCTTGGACTGCGTCATTACACCTTCGGCCTCTGTTAGAATCTTCGGGCCGCTCTGCTCGACGTATATTCTGGATGTGCTGGTATAAATAGGCGTAGCCTTGGTAATATAAACGAAAGCTGCTGCCAGAGCCGCAACTGTAGCAAGCAGCACGATCCAGCGGCTGCGCCATATAATTTGCACCAGACTCTCCGACATCAATCTGTCTCCTGACGGCATCTCCACATAAGAGTAATTTGGTTCTATCGTTCTGTTATTTTCATGCTGGTTTATCACGTCATTCCCCCCTTGTTTATTTCGTTCAAATACATTTTGTATGTCCTCACTCATCCCAAGCATCGTTTAAGCGGAAGTATGTGCCCATATTGATCCTGAACACTCTGTCCAGAAACAGCTTTGCGCGTGTTCTGGGCGTATGTTCCACAGCAACAATGTCGCCGGGCTTTATTAATGTGCTTAAAGCTTCTGTCAGCTTTGAGCTATCCACAATTTTGAAAATCGCGCTGATAATTCCTCCGTCCGGCTTTAGACGATAGACAGTGACATACCGAGGCTCGGCAGCCAGGTCCAATCCACCGGCAAAACCCAGCGCCTGCATAAGGTTGTACTGAACATCCGGCGGATAAGGGAAGTTGCCGGGCTTGTTAACCAATCCGATGACCGTAACCAAAGGCTGCTCTAACCGTTCGACTACCACACTGTCGCCGTCCTGGAGAGCAAAGTCGGCGAAAGGGATATTAAACCCCTTGACTGGCAGAACAAAGGGTTCGGGTCCTTGAAGTTTATATGACTCGGCTCTTTCGATAGGGATGGCCAAGTCCATTTTCCCAATTTCCGGTTTCTTTTCCAAATCAATCGTTTCAAGAAGCTCCTGATATGTTTCAACGAGCTGCCTGTATAGAGTCTCTTCCGGGGTGAAGCTCTGCCTCAAATCACTCACGCTAAGCTTTGTATTTGGGTTTATATTTTCATCTGCAAAGCCACCAGCGAGCAGAATCCCTGCCATGTTAAGTTCTATGTTATCAGGCCGGCTTTCGTCAGGATGAGTTATGCGGATAAGAGATGCTCCTTCATCGATTATGCCGCCGGCCTCCATGAGAAGCGCAACAAGAGACATCTTATCACTGCGCAGCTCGTAGAGCCCCGGCTTCTCAACTGCACCGGTGATAGAAACCTTTGCTGTTTTGTACTCCAGTATGCGGGCAAATACAGAGGGCCGTGTTACAGCGTACTTCGGATAGTACGCCTTAATAATGGCGGATTCTATCTCGGCCAGGGACTTTTGGGCCGCCTCGATTTCACCGACTATCGGAAGTGTGATGGTCCCACTCTCACTAACACGGCATACATACGGAGAAACTTGTTCAGGAACCTCTGGTCTCTCGGCTGTGACGACCCTCAATATGGTTGGCATGGTCAGCTCCAGCACATCATCCGGCACAACGCGATAGGCCCCTGGGCCCATTTTGGCTCTGGCTAAACGGCCCATATCAACCTTGAGATGTGCAGGGCCGGCATTCTCGAATTCAACCAGCTGCGATAAAGAAGGCAGACTAACCTGGTCGCTGCATCCAAATAAGTAGATGGATAGTAATAGTAGTACGGCCATCTTGACCGTGTCTTCACGGGCTGGAAGCCCGTGCCACAGATAATGGACTTGGCCATCCCTGCCGGGACTGCATTTCACTAAGTTCACTTTTGGACACCTCCTCCAAATGCCTTGCGATAAGTGGCGTTATCTTTCACACGCCGCTGCGCTTCCAACTTGTTAAACGGTCAGAACTGCCTCCTTAAAGACGTATACAAAAATCACTATAAACTAACAGTTTGTCTGCAACTCAAATTTCTTCGTCATTCCTCCAACGAAATTACGGTTATATTAAAGGCAAATAGCCTCCCCCCCACCCCTGCTCCCTATTCGATATACTCATCTGTTCACTATTCACGAAAGACAGGGCTTATCGAAGCACGAGAGGCGGTCGAAACGGGGTACGCAAAGCCGGCCTAAATGGTATGCGTATTTCATCAGGCACGTTCGTTATTTCACCCAATAGTATAACCGGAACCATATCACTATCACGTTCGCTCCTGCTTACACTTTGGGTCACGGACAGATGTGTGCTTTGCAGCGTAAAGGGATCGAAGATGCCCGTCTGGCCGGATAGCGACTTGTCCGCGCTTGTAGCCAAAGCGGCATACACACCAGTTCCGAATCCTGCTATAACCGCCAGGGCCAATGCTCCTAACAGAACTTTAGACTTAAGATTTAGTTTGCCTTTTTCGTTTCCTATACACTCATCACTCATAATTTTCTCCCTATCTTTTTCTATATTTATAGTCTTAGCCGGCGTTGCGTCTTCGCCGCGGTTTATTGCGATAGAAACAACCCAGCTGACTTAGCGAATAGCCTGAAGCATCTCACCGCCATAGACATAGTGTGTTTCACCACCTGACCAAATGTGTTCATAGACGATACCATCGGTAGTCACAGGCCGGCACAGTACTACTGTCGCACCCAGAATCTCTCCATAAAAATCCTTTTCTTCAGTAGCGGCTGCCATCAAACCGAGCAGACTGAAAATAGTATCTTCGGCGTACCCGCTGGCCTCAAAATCCTCGCCAGCCGCAGCATGGTCGAACCTGTGGTAGAAAGTGCCGGCGTGCCCTTCTGAGGGAGTGAGGACCAGGTGGCTCACAAGGATATCCGGCAAATCGCTTAGGGTTACATCCTGCCAATACTCCTCGCCGATAAGTCCAAAAGGATCGATTTTCGTATCATCCAGCGGCCCTGTCTGCGCTAGTGCCCACGTAGCAACACCGAGGCTCATGACCGGATAGTAAGCGACATCGTCATCGATGAGGGACAGATATTGAATAAGAGCCTGGCGCCAAATTCCTGCATCCATTGCTCCCACTTTGTACGCTGCTGCCGCGTGGTAGGCCATATAGAATACTGCATTTGACCTATCGGTTTCTTGATATCCACGAATGTACCCATACGTATCCAGTGTATCGTAGAAGTCTCGTACAGCGTCCGCATAGGCGGTATCCTCAGTAATCTCGGTGAGCCGGGCCAGCGCATATGCCTCGTCGCCGTAAAAGTTACCTTCGGCAATCTTAAGAATGAAGTTTCCGCCGAGTTCTGCGGCAGCCTTATACTCGGCTTTTCCCACAACTTCATAGGCACTGACCATCCCTGCCACAATTGAGCCGGTAAAATCAGCTTCTTCCGGCCAAAATCCACCAGGGGCTTGCTCAGCCACCAGGCGGTCCGCAATGGCTTCACGTGCTTGCTCAACTGGCAATGCCATAGCAGCATTTGGCGCAAATGCTGCGAACAACATTGCGCTAATGACACAAGTAACTAATGGCACACTTTTCATCGTCTTTCCCCTTTTTTCCTTAATATCATCTTTTTGTTCGTGACTTTTGGCTTGAAAAGTAACATCCCTTTACTGTTGTTTCCTCCTTGTCTTCAAAACGCTTATATTCCTACTCTTTTCTTTGTGTTTATCATCTGCATACTCACGGAAGCACAAGAGCGGTAATCTGCGTGAAAATAAACCTGCTACCTTAGGGGCCCAGGCCCGCACAACCGAACTGTCCCTGAGACAATAGCGTACGCATTTCGAATTTGTCTGTAATATAATTGTCTGGTTTTTACAAATTTCGAGTCTAAGAAACAATTGTGGAAACTACGTATTTTTATCGCCGTCCCCCCTTTCTTCTGCTAAAATAAACAACTTCTTCCAAAAAAACTTCGTAAGCGAGGAAAAAATATAGAAAAAAGATGGAAGAAAAGGACAAACCCAGACTTTTAAGATTGATTTATAAAATGACCTTACGCCATTATCCATTTGTTGGCAGCTCAACCAGGCCTATCGCAGCGGCTCGCTTGACCAGGTTGACTACATTATCGACACCGAGCTTGTGCATAATGTGGTCGCGGTGCACTTCAATTGTCCTCACAGCACGGTGAAGCAGATAGGCTATTTCCTTGTTGCTCTTGCCGTCCAAAATAAGACGCAAGACCCTCATTTCTGTCCTGGTAAGCGCTTTGCCCAAAAGGCGGTCAGGGGGAGTAATCCACTTTAGTACGGCCCTAACAGCCAACAGCAAGGTTTGTCTGTCTAAAGGTTTTTCGATAAAATCCACAGCTCCTGTCTTAAATGCCGTGACAGCCATTGGTACATCGCCGTAGCCGGTTATAAGCAGAACAGGCAACCAGGGCGCGAAGCGTTTAACTTCAGTTAATAATTCCATACCATTCATATCAGGCATTTTCACATCGCTAATAAGTAAATCGCACGCTCGAGAGCTTAGTTGTTCGAGGCAATCGGCTCCACAGGCAAAGCGGCTAACCTGAAAACCGAACTCTTCAAGAGTTTCGCCTACCACCTCCCGTACCTTCGGCTCATCATCAACAAGAAAGATATGTTGTTTCGTGCTGTTTGTCATTGCTAACCGGTTAGGATTTCCCGCCCTCCCGACACGGATGGCCAAGTCCATTGTTGGTCGGTAAAGTCACGAAAAAAGTCGAACCTCGCCTGCTGAGCACTTTTATTCAGAAACTCCATGGTTTTCTCAGCAACCGCCTTCAAATCAACTTCATCGGCAATTCTTTTTGAAGATTTCCTCGCGTAACTCCGCACCGGTCTTCCGCTCCTCCTGTATTCCGTGCTTTGCTCCGTTAATCCACTCTTATTGTCCCTCACTCCATTAGCGTCTGGAGAAATACTGTAAACGTCCCGGTTGAAGGCATCTCGCTCATCCGGACATATAATTACTTGCAGTCAGTTCCGTATAGCAAATTCGACCGGGATAGTCAACAAAAATTTTTATTTTTCGACCGGAAACTCATAAAGGCCGATGTTTCTGCTACGATGGTGGTAACGTTATCGCTGAATACGATGGCGATGGCAACCTCTTGCGCAAATACATCCACAGCCCGTGCGTTGATGAGCCTATCTGTATGTTGGAAAATCCGGCTTCAGACGGAATAGATGTGGCCGCTAATAACGCCGTGTACTACTATCACTTCGATGGTCTGGGCAGCGTGGCGGCCTTAAGTGATTCGGTAAGGAGACACGTCATGAAGGAGAAATTCGTTGTTCAACTGACCAGGTTTGTGTACAATCCCTACAGACAGTTTGCTGGATTGTGCAAACGCTTCGTTGGCCATCGGTTGTTTGGCTGCAAGTAGGGCTTGGATCTTGCCTACTCCTGGCCAAAACAGCATGCAAAACGTGCACAGCCCTCCGACACTGGTGGGTACATAATCCGGGGCAGTGCAAAGTTGCGCACTAAACCACAGAAAAGTATTGGATGGAATATGTATAGGAAGGAAAACATGAAGTGCTTGTCTGTGATACTATTCATTTGCCTTTGCAGTGCCACAAGCGCTGTGTGCTCTGTTAGTGGGGATACTGAGTCCAAAGTTGATTATGTTGCCATGCTGAATGAACTTGCGAAGAAAGGCCGGGATGATAGCCTGAATGCAGCGCCTTTCTATAGGAAAGCCGCTGAATTGTACATTGAGTCCCCAACAGAGATAGAGAATCAGGACCTTCGTGAATGGCCGTCCGAACTAACAAACACGAAACAAGCTCTCTTGAGACAATGGGTAAAGTCTAACAGCAATGCCTTCGCTCAATTGACACTTGGCGCCCAAAAGCCATACTATTGGAATCAGTATCGAGGGCATAGCGTATGGGAGATTGATTGGCCTTCATACCTACCAAAATTGCGAGATGTGGTGCACGCAACGCTGTTTCGTGTGAAGTTGAGCGCTATGGAAGTAGGCATGACAAGAGAGACAGTAGAAGACATACTCACGTGCTCTCGATTTAGCTCACACCTGGCGCAGACACCTAATCCGATAGTGCAGTTAGTGGGGGCGAAGACCGTGGATATTGCTGCACAAACGGTGTTTCTGTGTCTTGCGAAGACAGATTTTGACCGATCACTAATGGACTTGCTGCAAAGTAGTATCCATGAGCAGCTTTCGAAGAGTCAGAACCAAACATTCAGCTTGGAGCTAGAGAAACTCAAGCACTTGGAAGCTGTTCAGATGCTATTCCACGGCACCGAGGACGACAGCAAGTTAAAACCCGTTGAAAAAGGGGCTTTGGCTGCGCGGCTGGGAGATCTAACCGATGAGGACATGGAAGCATTGCGGCGTGGCAGAACGGTGCAAGACATAGAAGCGGCATTTGCGTACTGTAAAGACTTTCTTGCTATGAGCCCTTGGCAAGCAAGGGAAAAAGGACTTTACTTCTGGGAAGATCTCCAGAAACGAACAGGCGGGAATCCCGTGGTGAGAATATGTATGTTCAATGTCCCTGCGGTTGCCCGAGTGAGAGCTCAATATGGTGCCAATAGGGATGCTTTGTTGACAACGCTGGCCCTACTGCGGTACAGGCATGATAGGGGTAGCTTGCCCAAGGGTCTGCAGGAGTTGCTTTCAACTGATTATCTGTCTCAGTTGCCCATGGACCCATATAGTGACAAACCCTTGGTTTACAGGCAGACGGGGAACAATTTTATACTGTATAGTCTCGGCGGAGATTTTGATGATGACGGTGGTATGCACAGCAACTGGGGCTGGGGTGAAGGGGGCGGCGACTATGTCTTCTGGCCCGTACAGACGAAATCAACCGAGAGGGAGGATTGAACGGCTGGGATATCAGGGTACCAGGTTATCAGGCGGTGAAAGGCAGTATCGAGTATCAAGCATCGAGTATCCAACTTTAGCTCACTTTAGGCACTTTAGTTCATTTTAGCTCACTCCTCACTATCGAGAATCCAGCATCAAGTGCCGTGTCTCGGACATTTTTCTAAATTTCACTCGAAATCTAATCTGTTTTATGGTATAATGCATTTAACTATGGATGGTTCATAGTTCGTAGAAAATAGACATCTGACATCTGACATCTGACATCTGACATCAGGGGGTTCCTAATGGCCGGCAAAACCCAAATACGTGCCAAATACGCAATACGCAATCCTGCCCTGAACTTGTGCCCAAGGTGCGAAGTCGAAGGGACGATATACGCAATACGAGACACGAGCGACGGGAGACGAGCGACGATTAATATGCAAAACAAACCCAATTCCCTTAATGCCAAAATGAACGTAAGTTTCATTTTAACAAAGAATTATGAAAATATAAGCAATTGGACACTTGGTGAAAACAAACCCAAACAAAGCCAATTTCAAAAAGGAGGACTACACGGTTATATGTTCGGAGCTACTTGCCACATAGACACAATATCCGACCGTTTTTCATTGAAAGGTCACTTGCATTGCTGTGTGGTGAATATTATGAATACTGCAACTACCCCAAATTCTGTGGCTTCCAAAAATCAGAAAATAATTTATATTTTTACTCTTGACTTTTTTTCTCGGCCTGCGTTACAATGCCGGGACTTGTGGCTCGGATGCACAGGTCAAAAGCCTGAGGAAGTGATTCCAGCCTGTTTCCGGCTGCCAGGGAGGTAGTGGGAAAAAGCAACCGTTTAAGGAGATTTTGATAGCGCTAACAAGGACACACAGTTTACCACATAGGTAAAGTTAGAGAGGCAATTATGGTGCAAAGGCAGAAATTAACACGACGAGAACTTTTGAAGAGTTCGGCAGTAACGGCCGGTGCCCTGGCGTTGGGTGGCGCGGCTGTTCCGTTGGCGGAAGCCAGGGGCAGCGACACGATTCGTGTCGGCGTAGTCGGTTGTGGTGGTCGAGGTTCCGGCGCGGCGCATAACTGCGTCGAGTCTTCGCCGGGCGTTAGAATCGTCGCACTGGCAGACGCTTTTGAGAACCGCCTTAGAGGTTTGAAGGACGAATTCAAAGTCAGCGACAGACGCTGTTTCGTCGGGCTTGACGCCTACAAGAAGCTGATGGCTCTGGATGATGTGAATTTGGTCATCCTGGCGACGCCGCCGGGATTTCGGCCCGTGCAGCTCGCCGAGGCCATCAGACGGGGCAAGAACGTCTTTATGGAAAAACCTGTTGCAGTCTGTCCCGCAGGAATCAAGATGGTCATCGAGGCATCGAATAAGGCGAAAGAGAAGGGCCTGGCTATTGTTGCCGGCACGCAGCGCCGCCACGAGCCAAGTTACGTCGAGACGATGAAGAGGATCCACGACGGCGCAATCGGTGAAATTGTCTCGGCCCAATGCTACTGGAACCAGGGCGGACTCTGGGTCAACAAACGCCGGCCTAATCAAGGCGACGTCGAGTGGCAAATCCGCAACTGGCTGTACTTCGCGTGGCTTTCGGGCGACCACATTGTCGAGCAGCACGTGCACAACATCGACGTAATCAACTGGGCATTCAACGCGCTTCCGGAACAGGTACACGGCCTGGGAGGCAGACAGTACCGCATGGGCCCGGAGTACGGCGACATCTTCGACCACTTCGGGGTTGAGTTTTTCTACCCCGGCGACGTGCGGACCATCAGCACATGCCGACAGATTCAGGACACAACGACCAGGATTGGTGAACGCGTGGTCGGTACGAAAGGCGTCAGCGACTGCTGCGGGACCATTGAGGGCGAGAACTCCTGGCGTTACGAAGGCCCCAACCCCAATCCATACGTGGTGGAGCATGCCGACCTGATTAAGAGCATCCGGGACGGCAACCCGCTCAACGAAGGACAGAGAGTCGCAGAAAGCACCCTTTGCGCCATCATGGGCAGGGAATCGGCTTATTCACGGCGGCAGTTTAATCGGTCGTGGTTCATGAGCAAGTGCACGCTGAACTTGTTACCGCCCGATGGTCTCAAGCTCAGCGATTCCAAGCCCGTGGCCCCGTTCCCGGTTCCCGGCAAGTACCAGTTGCCCGGCTTGGTGCAGGGCAAGAGAAGACGCGGATAATCGGCGGATGGCTCAAAGACAACGAACAAAGGAGATTTACAATATGACAGCGTCAAAAAAAGACAAAGGCATATCTAAGAAGAAAGCGGCTGCAGCCGCCGGCGCAGTGGCGTTGGCCGGTGCGGTTGCATCGAAGGTCCACGCGCAAGGCTCAGATAAGATCAAAGTGGGATTGCTCGGGTGTGGCGGACGAGGAAACGGTGCTATAAGGCAGAACCTGCAGGCCGATCCGGGCGTGGTAGTCATCGCCCTGGCTGACCTGTTCGAGAGCAAGGTCAAGAGAACCAGGGATAGCCTTATGAAAGATAAGAAGTTCGAAGGCCGAGTGCAGATACCGGATGATAATCTTTTCTGGGGCTTCGACTGCCACGAGAAGCTGGCTCGATGCGAAGCAGACCTGCTGTGTATGGCGACGGCGCCGGCGTTTCGCGGGAGGCAGATGATGGCCGCCATCAAGGCAGGCAAGCACATCTTTACCGAGAAGCCCGTAGCTACGGACGTGGCTGGCTGTCGGGAAGTTATGGCAGCCTCCAAAATGGCAAAGGATAAGGGGCTCGCTATCGTTTGCGGCACGCAGCGCAGGCACGAGTTCAGCCGCGTAGAGCTTATGAAGCGCATTCATGACGGCGCTATCGGAGAGCTGGTTGGCGGCCAGTGCTACTGGTACGGCGGCGGCATCTGGTACCGGGGATACCAGGAAGGCTTGAGCGAGCTGGAGTGGCAGTGCCTCAACTGGTACCACTTTAACTGGCTTTCGGGCGACCAAATCTGCGAGCAGCACATCCACAACATCGATATAATGAACTGGTGCTTCAACGGCCCGCCGAAGAACTTCATGGCCGTGGGTGGCCGCGCCTGGCGCAGCTACAACGACAGCCAGGTGGGGCAGGCGAAAGAGGTCTGCCGGAAATACAACAACGGCAGCGATGCAGATTGGGAGAAATATAACGGGGATATCTGGGACCACATCTTCGCCGAGTTCGAGTACGCCAACGGCGCCCGTTGCCTGAGCTTCAGCGGGCATAGTCCCGGTACCGGACGAGGCGATGAGAAAATCGTCGGCACCAAGGGCACCAGCAACTGCAGCAACCGCATCTCGGGCGATAACGAGTGGCAGTACGAGGGCAGAAACGTCAGCGGAATGCAGCAGGAGCATATTGACCTCATCAAGAGCATTCGCAGCGGCAACCCGCTCAACGAGGGCCAGCGAATCGCCGAGAGCACGCTTACAGCCATCGGCGCTCGCATAGCCGCATACACGGGGCGCAACTTCAGTTGGAACTGGCTGATGAACACCTGCAAGCAGGACATTGTGCCGAAGCAGCATTATCTCAGGCCCGGTCGCGGATTCTTTAACCCCACTGCCACCGGCCGCGACAAGCTCGTATAGAACCGGACCAGCTTGCTTTTAGTATTGGTAATTGGCAGTTTTAGCGTTTACCATTTACAAAATAACGAATTTGTCTGGTGTAGGATAATCTAATTTACCGAACATGTGATTCAGAACTTTGTCGGCCGTGTATGAGGTTAAAGGCCGACGTTGAAACGAGCATTTAGCTTAAACAAATGCTTCATAGGTAAATTAAGGACTTGTGAGCTTTCAAGCGATAAGGAGGTGCGGACCTGCTCAAGAATATGCTCAATCCTCTCCTGGTCAATCGCAATTATAGTGAACCAAATATTGAAATTATCATTACGGAGATAGCTATGGGTTACCTCTGGGAACCGGCCTATTATCTCGGCAGCCTGCTCAACAAGGTCCGCCTTGCACCTAACAGCAGCTAAGGTGCTGCAAAAGCCGAGCTTGTGAGAATCAAGACTCGCTCCTATTCGGCGAATTACGCCCTCAGCTATCAATCTCTGGATTCTGTTCCAAAGCTCCTCGCAAGGGATTTGCAATTTATGCGCTAAGATTTCATAGGGCTTTTCGCTCAAAGGAAAATCATTTTGAAGTGCTTCCAGTATGCGGCAATCCAGAGGACAGAGGGCAGACTCTGACTGCTGTTTTCTGAATTCCGATTTCTGACTTCTGTTTTCTGACTTCTGACTTCTGATTTCTGTTTCCTTATTTAATCAGGCATCAGGAAAATCTCTCCTGTGCGTTGTAATTCTTGCTGTTTCTCTTTATCCAGACCGATTTGGTCATCTGTCAAATAACATCCCGGATCCGGGGCCCAGGGGTCGTCGAAGTACAAGTCTGCCCGCACGCGAAGACTGCCGCCACAGGCCTCGAAGAATCGGCACAGCTTGCATCGGCCCTTGATATGTTCCCTGCGGTTCCTCAAACCCTTGAGCAAAGGTTCATTGGTGTCGAGCCAAATCTTACTAAAAGGCCTTTCGTGCACATCTCCCAAGTCGTAGTGTCCCCAAAACTGATTTGGATGCACCTTGCCATTAAAATCGATGCACCCGATTCCAACACCGCTGCTGTACATTCCGCCGCCGTTCCAGAGAAGCAGCTTCCAGACATTGTCTGCACGAAAAGGCTCTTCCTTAAGCAATTTCAGGTACAGGTAAACACCGTCAACATGGTTGTCAACTGTCAATATATCTGTTTTCCTGCCGGCTTGTTTGTACAGTTTTGTTTTTGCTAATATTGTCTCAATGGTATTTTTGCTTTGAGTGTGACTGAGGTCGTCATCTGCGATAGTTCCTCCTCTGCCGCTTGGGACGAAGTGGTAAAAACAAGCCCTCTCGATATTCTCTGCCTCGAAAAAGTCGAACAAGGCCTCCAAATCCTGAACATTCCTTTTGGTTAGAGTCAATCTGAGACCTGTTCGCACATTAGCATCCTGGCAGTTTCTTATGCCCTGGACAGCTCTGTCAAACGCACCGGGTACACCCCTGAACTCGTCATTTACCTGCCCTATTCCGTCAAGGCTGATGCCTACATACGAAACTCCCTCTTGTTTTATTTTCTTGGCTACATCAGCAGTGATAAGTGTCCCGTTAGTTGAAATAACTGTACGCAAGCCTTGCCGGCCTGCATATTCAAGCAGTTCAAACAGGTCAGGCCTCATCAATGGTTCACCCCCGGAGAACAGCACCGACGGTACTTTGAACCGGGCAAAGTCATCAAGGACAGCTTTTGCCTGGCTTGTTGATAATTCATTACGAGTTTTGCCGGGGCCACTGTCATTATAACAATGGACGCACTTCAGATTACACGCTCTGGTGATGTTCCAAACAACAATAGGTCGTCTTTCGGATGCTTGTTTTGGAACAATCTCACCCTCGCGCTCGCCGGAGCCTTTTTTGCCGTAGCGAAGCCAATCGCCCGGCGTAACCTGGTCGCAATATAATTTGCTGATATTTATCATTTTTTACGCTCGACCGCAGATTCTGAGAACATTAATGCGTTGCCTTGGGTGGTATATATGCACAAAAAGGCTCTTCTGCCATGTAATTACCCGTCGCAGCGTATGCTCTTGCACGACATCCACCACATACATCCCTGTAGCCACACACCCCACACTTGCCTTCGAGACTGCTGCTGTTACGCATTCGCGCAAGGTCTTGGTTGTTGTACCATATCTCCGTAAGTTTTTGCTTTAGAATATTGCCGCAATTTATGGGCAGATATCCACAGGGAAACACGTCTCCCTGATGGCCCACGAACAGAACTCCAAGGCCTGCAAGGCATCCGCGCGAAGTACCGCTATAGCCGGTTCTGCCTGGGACAGAGCCGCTAACATGCGATGTCTTTTTACGTGTCTGATATAGGCCCTGCTGCCTGATAATACGTTCATAGTGAGGGCCACAAGTTACCTTCATTTGCAGCTCGCTGCGACTATCCAATCTACATATCTCAAGCATCTTTTGTTCATATTGCTCAGGTGAAAGCAT
>Ga0114922_10000368_pt1 | contig 43704 bp, 43 predicted proteins | sample AartaG_FD_100975 | JGI IMG/M metagenome (GOLD analysis project Ga0114922, IMG submission 100975) | Deep subsurface microbial communities from Aarhus Bay to uncover new lineages of life (NeLLi) - Aarhus_00045 metaG | ecosystem: Environmental > Aquatic > Marine > Oceanic > Sediment | place... | reverse complement strand
CATCTGCCAGGAGGAGGGTTCCGGCGCGAGAATGTAGTGGGGGCCGTTGTATGAGGAGGGGGTGCCTCAACGAAACAAAATATAGCATACCGCCAGCAGATTCGCTTGGAAACTAGGCACCGGGACTCAATCCCTGGTGAGTCGCCAGCTTCCCTGCCCCAGCACGACTGCGCTCCCGTCCGGGAAGGTCCAGCGCGGATCGACGGTGCCGCTGTCCGTCGAAGTGCGCCGGCTGCTACTCGCGTCCAGGCAGGGAGCTCGAGGCCGCGGACCGTGACGCGAAACACGCGCGATTGCACCGTGCCGAATCGAAACGGCTCCGTGAGCGTGCGTACACAATCCAGGTCCGGCCGGAGGAGTGACTGCCCCCAAGCGAAGCGCCCGGCCGGAACCGGAATGAGCATCGGTACGCGCTGCCTGTACTCTTTGTAGCTCGCGCCTAGCCGACGCTCAAGTTCCGGTTTCTCCACCAGCTTCAATTCGATCACGCTTATTACTAAGAACACCGGTATCCATACGAAGGAGCGGAGCGGAATAGTGGTCGGGTGCAGCGCATTGTTAGACTAACCCCAGTTCTACATATCTTGCTGTCTGCTATCGACTCATCAGCTCGTCACAACACCGTGGACAATTTTCCTGAATTCAAAGCCACGTCACCACCTCAGGCCGACTTCCCCAGAGAGGTAGAAAACGATGTTCATGTACTCTCGCTCCTTCAAGAAGCTTGCGGGGGGGCTTCTGAGGCTATCCGTCGGGAGAGACGACTGCGGATGACGGACAGCACACCAAGCAGCAGGACCAGACCGGTTATGGCGGACCAAAAGGGTGCATAGCCGACTGCCCTAGAGGGGTAGAGAGCATCAGAGAGGTGGAAAGCATTGAATATGAAGCCGAAGGGCACGGCACAGATACACAGAAGGAAACCACCCGAGTAAGGGCGAAAGAGCGCGTAGATCAGAACGGCCGCAGTTAGAATCAACATGGCACTAACAAGGGTGTTCTCGGCCAGTGCTCTCTCAGGAACATCCGGGCTGATGAGATTAACTACGCCCAAGAACAGGAAAAGGGACACAAGCAGTACTGCCAGGATGATGGTGATGACGGAGAGATACGATCGTTTGTGTGGAAAACGCATGGTCCACCTTCTACGTGAATGAATCGATGTTCAGTCTAACATTGAATTCGACTACAAAGCGGGTCGGTTTGGCTGGTCACCGTCCTATATCAGAGTGGTAAATGCTACGGACCTGCGCATGATGCACCTCCAGCGATGCGGATCAGCGTGAAGGCGGAGTCACGTCGGAAGGGGGTACGGCACGGCTCGCCAGAAGAACCACCTAGAATCTAATGGATCAGATGAGGGACGCACTATCCCACCCGCCGCCGCGCGAGCAAAGCAGTGCGCCCGGCGTGTCGCCGCGGGGGCGAGACAACCGGGCGGTGCAACCGCTGGGGCGCGGCGTGAACCCTCAAAGCGTTCCGTTGAGCTTCAGTCCCGCCGACAGCGCAGGCTTTCACCACCCAATAAAGCACCCGCCACACATCGTGTCGTAAACGAGCGTGAGGCCCAGGGCGACCATCAAGAGGAACAAGATCAAGCACCCGGCAGCTTTTAGCACATCCATACTGTCCTCGCGTATGAAGGAGCACCGTAAGTTTAGCAGGACAGAGTCAGCACGACAGGTGCGATGGCCGTGATGTTGAGGAGCCCCCCAAAGCGAAGCGCCCGGCCGGAACCGGGCGCTTGCGAGGTTGAGGACGGGGGGCGGACCTGGCAGATGACTACCAGACGCGCATGGTCCGCCTGAAGCCGTCCTTGCCAAAGAACTTGAGCCCCCACTTGAATCTGTAGGTCTCCCCCATGTAGTCAATTTTCCCGTGAACCGTGTACTGCTCACCGGCTGGCGTAAAGTGTCCAGTGCCTTGAGCCGTGCCGCCGGCGATTCGCGTTGTTTCGCAGGACGCATACCAAACCGGATCCACACCTACCGGTGCACTCATGTAATTGCCAAAAAACTCAGAGAATGGAAATATGGTCACGCCCATCTTCTTGTTCATATAGAGTTTGATGACATCTCGAACAGTCTGCATCTCCCACGGCGTGCTCGAGTTTGAGCCCCCGCAGGTCGAGTGGTAGTCATCAATGCCCCATCCCATGAAGATCATCCACGGCTCACCTACCTTCTCCGTTTCATCTCTGGTGTAGTCGAACAGAAGCGAGAAGTCGGCCTCGCCGCGAGTTACTACGCCGGACATCTCGGGCCCGTTCATCCAGTTGAAGACTGGTGCCTCGGCTACCGCCTGATCGGCCTGCGGTGCAGCGGGTTGCTGATCGCAGCTTACAGCCACGAACAGGGCGAGAACTGCGACGATGGGGATTCGCATACGCATGAGATACCTCCTGTGCGCTGCGGCCTCCTGGGGCCAGGAGAGGTCGCGATGATGATACGCGACCGACACGTCAGGGGGGTGGCGTCCGGTCCTGCTTTGATGGGGCCATCTATTTTTCCGAGGCAGACCTCGGAAAAGCCGTCGTGGGAAGGATAGCGGGATCAATTCTGATCCGCCAATTTGCGCTGTCACACCACCTGCCACGTCCCCTGCTCCGGCACCGCCGCACAGACGTGCCTACCAGTCGTAAACCGTCCACGCCCGACATTCCTCGGCCGGGCAGACGAGCCGGACGCGGAACGGTGAGGCGCCGCCCCGCGGAGCCCGGTGTTTCTCGACATGCCGCACCAGCGTCGTACCGCAAAGTGGACACCCGGGCTCACCCCCGGGAATCGGGCGCTTACGGTCGTCGGCCTCGAGACTCTCGCTGATCTCGGGGTCCAGCAACGGTCCATCCGTCCGGCCTTCTGGTTCCGTTCCGTTCTCGGTCATGGCGAACAGGATACGTCTTCAACCGGGTCCGACGCGAGGTGCATCGGTCGACGACCGGTGCTATTCTCTCCTCCATGCAAGTCCAGGTTCGTCGAATCAGTCTGCGCTCGGTCTTCGTCGTGACCATGACGCTTTATGGGATCGTCGGATTCCTGATCGGCCTCATCCTGGCTGTCGTTGCCACGATCGAGGTTCCGGCAGGCACCGAGCCCAATCTTCTCAACCGACTCGGTATCTGGTCCGTGGTCGTGTTTCCAGTGTTGTATGGCATCGGTGCGGGTCTGCTGGGCGCGATCGCCGCCGCGCTTTACAACTCCGTCGCTTCGCTCGTCGGTGGAGTGCGGGTCGAGATTCCTGACCTCCAGCCCAGGTGGTCTCCCGAACGTGAGGAAGAGGGGAGCGGCGAATGACTGGTCCGGACGAGCTCAGGCTGTTCACGGCTGAAGAAGCGACTCGTGCACTTCCGCTGGTACGCCGCATCGCGAGCGATATCGCGCATGAGAACGGGCAGCTTCAGGAGCTACTACCCGCACTGCGGCAAGCCAGGCTCCGGGCTCGCACGACGGGTGCTCCCGGCGATCTCGAGCAGATTCGAGAACTGGTCGCCCGGTCATCGGCCCGGCTCGAGGCATACCTGGATGAATTGCGCCAGGTCGGCTGCTTCCTTCACGAACCGACGGGCGTCATCGATTTTCGTACGATGCTCGACGGACGGCACGTCTTGCTGTGCTGGAGCCTCGAAGAGGAGCAGGTGGGACACTGGCATGAAGCCGGCCGTCCGCTCGCCGCTCGCCAACCAATTCCCATGTCCATAACGACTGCCGCCGGAGCCGGCTGCGACACGGGCGCCCACGGCAGCTAGCGGCCGCCCTGTGGGCGGGGTTACTCCGCAGTTGCGCTAATCGCCTCTGCGAGCACGCGTTCCGGATTTTCTCCCAGGCTGAGCAGGATCTGCTCCATGGTGCGGCCGATCAGGCTGTCCGGTGTGGACGCGCCCGCTGTGAGTCCGATCTCCAGCTCCCCCTCCCGAGGCAGCCAGTCCGATTCCTCGGCAACCGCCCCCGTGGACACCTGTTTGTGAGAGATCGTGCCTCGCGCCGGATCGATGCTTCGATCGGTCTCGATGTGATATGTGCGAACGCGTTCGGCACAGATGTTCGCGAGGTTAGTGGTGTTGGATGAGTTGTATCCCCCGATCACCAGCATCATGTCCGGTTCCCGGTGCATGAGATCCAGGACCGCGTCCTGGCGATCCTGGGTGGCCGAGCAGATCGTGTCGAAACTCCTGAACCGGTCCTGTAACTCCGCATCACCCCACCTGTCGCGGATCGCTTCACCCACTACGCGAGCGATCTCGAGCGATTCCGTGGCCAGCATGGTCGTCTGGTTCGCGACGCCAATGCGGGCCAGGTGGCTGTCGGGATCGAAACCGTCGGACGTCTTTCCTGCGAAGGCCTTTCGAATGGAATCGGCATCCGTCGTTCCGCGAATGAAGTCACACACGAGTTCGACTTCATCCATGTTGCGCACCACCAGAAAGTTGCCGCCGTCATGCTTCAGGACCTGCGAGCTCGTGGCCCGTGTCTCCTCGTGGCGGTACTTGCCATGAATCAATGCGGTATAACCGTCCCGGGCATAGCTCTCGACCCGCTTCCAGACGTGCAAGACGGAACCACACGTCGTGTCGACCAGGACACAATCGATGTCACGCAATCTCTCGAATGCATCGATCGCCACGCCGAACGCGGGCAGGATCACCACATCTGACTGCTCTACCGGCGCGAAATCGAAGTTTCCGGCATCGTCGGGGTACAGGAATACCACGCCCATCGACTCGAGCTGACGATTCACCAGGGGATTATGGATGATCTCGCCGACCAGGAAGATCCTTCGATCGGGGAACTTCCGGCAGGTCTCGTATGCGTACTCCACGGCGCGGTCCACGCCGTAGCAGAACCCGAGGCTCTTCGCCATTCGAAAGGTCAGCCGGCCTACCTTGAGCTCATGGTCGGAGGCCTTCATCGCCTCCACCAGCGCGCTCCCGTACTCGACCGCGAGCACCGGTTTCACCTCGGCCTTGAGACCGAGGCCGCGTCGATAGTAGTTGTCGCTCTGATTCATGGTCGCCATTCGTAACCCGGTCTCGGACGGAAGTTCAACTCGCGACTGGATCTGCGATGCCAACCGGTTCAGCGGCAGCAACCAGGACTGCTACCGCCCGACGTGCGGGATCGGCAGCCGGATCGTCGACCGTCCGCGCTGCGCCCGGAAACGCACGGGCCGGAGGACCGGACCTGAGCGCTGCGTGCGCCAGGACACGCAGTTTTGTCATCCGGCTCGTCCACGCCCTCTGACTTACCGAATCACATCCAGCATGCCGGATCTCATTCCCGATCTCGGCATACAGCAGCGCCGCTGCCCGAATCGCCGGACGGCTGCTCGCCGGAAGCCGCGAGATTCCCTCCCAGGACCTGGCGTAGAGGCGATCGGCGTCATCGAGCAACCGGGCTACGGTATCACTGATCCCGGGCACCAGGCCCGGTTCCACCAGCCACGAGGCGGGATCGATCCCATTGGCCCGCAGGGATTCGAGGGGCAGGTAGATTCGACCCCGGCGAGCATCCTCGCCCACGTCGCGCGCAATGTTTGTGAGTTGCATCGCCAACCCGAGCTCTGAGGCCGCGATCAGGGTCCTGGAGTCCCGCCGTCCCATCACGAGCGTCATCATCACGCCCACCGTGGAGCCAACCCGAACGCCGTAGTCGTACAGGTCGGCGAGGTCGGAATATGTACGCCCCGACTCGTCCCACTGAAGGCCCTCGAGCAACGCTTCCGGCACGGCACGGGGAATCGCGTGGCGCCTTGCGACGGCGCGAAACGCCCTGTCCACGGAGCCATCCAGGTAATCGTCCGAGTAGATCGCGTCGAGCCTGTCTTCGAGGCCGGAAACCACCGGCTCCGGACCACTCGGTTGATCTACCGCGTCGTCCACGACACGACAGAATGCGTACAGCGCGGCGGCGGCGTCGCCGATGCTGCGCGGCAGAAGTAGAGAGGCGGCATGGAAGCTCCTGGATCCCTGCCGGAGGATCTGCCTGCACGCGAGTACATCTGCGTCGCTCACGGATCGGGCACGATCAAATCGAGCACCCGTGCCGTTGACAGAACACCGGGGAGTCCGGCTCCTGGATGTGTTCCAGCGCCAACAAGATACAGCCCCTCGATATCTTCGCTCTGGTTGTTCGGACGGAACCATGCGCTCTGGGTCAGAACCGGTTCCAGACCGAACGCCGAACCGCGAAAAGCCAGGAGTTGCTCCTGGAAATCCAGTGGCTGCAGCAACCGGGACACCTCGATCTCCGCACCGAGTCCCGGCAGAACGGTCGCTTCGAGATACGACTCGATCGCCTGGCGATACGGCTCCGCCTGCGTCGTCCAGTCCACGTCACCGGAGAGGTTCGGCACCGGCGACAGAACGTAGAATGCATCGCATCCGTCGGGAGCGAGCCCGGGGTCCGTGCTTGTCGGACGATGCAGGTAGAGACTGAAGTCCTTCGCCAGCCGCTTCGTCCGGAAGATGTCATCCAACAGACCCTTGTACCGCGGCCCGAGGAGTATCGAGTGGTGAGCGACCTCCGGATATTGCCGTTTCGTACCGAAATACCAGACGAACAACCCCATGGAGTAGCGTGCTCGCTCGATTCGGGTGTTCGTCCACCTGCGGCGGTCGGACTCGGGAACCATGTGCCGATACAACCATGCGGAGTCGGCGTTCGACACCACGATATCCGAACGCAGATCCTCTCCGTTTCTGAGTCGCACACCGCGCGCCTGACCGCCTTCCACTATCACTTCCTCGACGTCGGCGTCGAGACGAATCGATCCACCCTGTTCCTCGATCAGGCCGAGCAGGCCCTGCACCAGCGCGCCGGTCCCTCCGATCGGAAAGTGGACCCCCCACTTGCGTTCCAGATATGCGATCAACGTGTAAATCGAAGTCGTCGAGAACGGATTCCCGCCGACCAGGAGCGGGTGAAACGACAGGACCTGTCGGAGTTTCTCATCCTTGATATACGAAGCCACGAGGCCGTACACGGTCCGATAGCTCTTGAGGCGGACCATGGCTGGCGCGATCCGGAGCATGTCCATGGGAGACGAGAAGGGGACATGCCCCAGTTGCTCGAATCCGACTCGGAAAATGCGCTCGCTCATCTCGACGAACGCATCGTAGCCAGCCACATCCCCGGGCGAGAATCGCCCGATCTCGGCGCGCATCCGCTCGGCATCGCCGGAATAGTCGAACTCGGAGCCATCGTCGAACCGGATGCGGTAGAACGGGTCTACGGGACGCAGATCGATCTCATCCGCGAGCCGGCGTCCGCACAACTGCCACAACTCTTCCAGCAGAAAAGGTGCGGTGATCACCGTCGGTCCGGCATCGAACACGTACCCTTTCTCGCGGAAGACTCTCGCCCGTCCACCCGGCTGGTCGAGTCGCTCCAACACCGTAACCCGATAGCCGCGAGACCCGAGTCGGACGGCTGCCGCCAGGCCTCCGAATCCGGAACCGATGACGATCGCATGGGGTCGCAAGTCGTGGTGCGTCACTGTCCCCAATCCTGTCTTTCCAGTAAGGAATCAGATCTGTCGCAGCGAATATAGTACCGCCCCCGGCACCTGTCCCGACACGCATAGCTTGCCCCGTATGACCCTTACTCGCTAGCGTCCCGTCATGATCGCGGTCTTCCCGGTGCTGGTCGCGTGCACCTCGCTGCTTGGCCCCGCTCTTCCGGCCAGCTCTTACGATACGATTCCGCTGCCGGATGGCCGGTACGCCAGTCGCCAGGTCATGACCAGCCGGACGCAACCAGGACCTCGCAAGCGCCCCGTACCGGTGCGCACGATCGCGATCGCGATTCACGACGTCCGAAGAGACGGGGTCGACATCCTCGTTGGCACGCGATTTTGTGCCGTGCGGCAGGATCCGATCGGTCGAGTCCGCACAGTGCTCGATTCCGCGTTCGTCGGTGCGCTCCCCTCCTGGCAGTCGCGGGCAACGATCCAGGGTATCGGACCGTGGCAGGTACATATCGCCGAGTATGCAGCCGTGATCGGGGCAGACCTGGAGGACCCGGCCTCGGACCCGCTTCCCGGGGACGCCGACGATCGGCGTATCACCGATCCCGACAATGATGGTCACCCCGGGATCACGGTTCGTGTAGAGGGGTTGGTCAGTGGAGAAGTCTACGTCGTGCAGCGGATGATCAGGGGTCTGGAAGGCGAGCTGACGCTCGACGGCCGGATGATCGGCAACCTGCTGGGCACGAACGAGCAGCAGACTCTGGGCGCGAGCAATATCGTCCTCCGGGCATTCACCCCTGCGTTCGTTCCTGATCCGGCACCCGACAGAAACACGTTCGACTGGGCTCCAGTCGCAGGCGAACAAGGGTGCGCCGATATCGTGGCAGCGGAAGATCAGGTGTTCGGTCGACTCGAGTAGATGATGAATTCCGACAGTGCGCGCGGAGAGCGCGGCCGAAAACGGACCGTGGTTGTCCACGAACGACATCTTCCGAGCCGACCGGACGAGGTCGGCGCCCTGATCGATTCGCTGGCTTCCCGGAAAGACCTCCTGTGGCCACGAGATGCGTGGCCGTCGATGCGTCTCGGCTCGGGTCTGCAGATCGGGTCGGCGGGGGGTCACGGCCCGATCCGGTACAGCGTAGAAGAGTACGAGCCGGCTCGACGGGTTCGATTTCGATTCACCGCGCCGCGAGGGTTTGACGGTACTCACGAATTCGAAGTGGTTCCGACAGGTGAATACGCGAATCTCCGCCATGTCATCGATATGCGAGTCCGCGGCCTGGCAAGGCTCTCGTGGCCGGCCGTCTACGCACCGCTGCACGACGCGCTGATCGAAGACGCGCTGGATCGTGCGGAATCGGCGCTGGGCGTTGGAGCGGGACGCCGAACACCCTGGTCACCGAGAGTCAGGGCACTTCGCAGAGTCCTGGGGAGTCCCGGACTTCGGAGGACACGCTGAGCGATCTGAACGCCGATGTCATCATCGTCGGTGCCGGTGCAGCCGGCCTCTCCTGTGCAGTTCAACTGTCCGAAGCTGGTTTCACACGCCGGTTCCGAATCCTGCTCCTGGAACCACGGACCGAATACGTACACGACCGGACCTGGTGCTTCTGGAACGTGCTGCCGAATCCGTTCGAGGACTGCGTCTCGCACCGATGGCGGACCTGGAGCGTCGCCGACCCGACGCGACGGGTAGACCGTTCGTGTCCCGGGTTGACGTACGATCACCTCCCGGCGGACGCGTTCTACGATCGTGCGCGGCAACTCCTCGGTGCGGACCCGAACGTCGAACTTCGGCTCGGAGTCCGCGTGGACGAACTCGAGCAGCAGGGAGATCTGGTTCGGGTCTCCATGAACGGGGATCAGGTCCTGGCGACGCTTGTCCTGGACAGCCGTCCCCGGCCTGTCGAAATCGAACGGCAACCTGCCCACGATCGCCGCTGTCCCCGACTCTTGCAGCACTTCCACGGTGAGACGATCCGAACCGACGCGGACGTATTCGATTCCTCTGTCGCTACGGTGATGGACTTCCGCGTATCCCAGGAACGCGGAATCCACTTCGTATACCTGCTCCCGTTCGACGCTCGCACGGCACTGGTAGAAGACACCTTCTTCGCCGGCGAGCCGAGCCCCATAGAGTCCTACGCGGAGCAGATCGCGGAGTATCTAAGGGCGCGCTTCGGCGTGGATCGATACGAAGTCCTGCATTCCGAGACCGGCGCGATCCCGATGGCGGCCTGTCCGCCTCAGGCCGGGACCGCCTCGCGCATCCTGGACATAGGCATGCGCGGAGGAGCGGCACGACCGTCGACCGGGTATGCGTTCCTCGCGATCCAGCGGAATGCCGCCCTGCTGGCCGAGCGCCTCACGACCTGGGCCGCCGATCCCAACCGTGAACCGCCGGAGGCCATACCGTACTATTCGGCTCGTTCCGCGTTTCTGGATCGTGTATTTCTATCGCACATCGTCCGCTACCCGGAGCGCGCTCCGAAGATGTTTCTCCGCATGTTCGAACGAGTACCTCCGGATGCGCTGGCGCGCTTCCTGTTCGACGGAGGGACCTTCGCGGACGACCTTCGTGTGATGTCTGCGCTCCCGGTCGCTCCGCTGATCGCAGAGACGGTGCGCGTGTTTGACCCGCGGGATTCGTCCCGTTGAACCCGAGCCTGAGCGAGATTGATACATGTCCAGCATCCGGACCGTCGGAAGAGGCCTCTCACAGCTTCCTGCCGAGCTCCCGCCCGAGCTGCGTGGGCCAGACTGGGTCCAGGCAAATCCGCGCCTGATCCAGGCTCACCTCGACCGAGCGCTCGAGCTGCCGACCGGGGGCTGGTGCGTGGTGGATGGCTCCAGGGAAGTCGGGACCCAACCGCGTTCCTACAAGATCGCGGGCCGCGAGCTGGTCGCGTGGCGGGTGAATGGCGAGCTGCGGATCGCACCCGACGCCTGTCCGCACATGGGTGCCCGACTATCCGACGGACACGTCACCGAGGGGCGACTCGTGTGCCCCTGGCATGGGCTCGAGCTCGGAAATGGAAAGCATGGCGCCTGGTGTCCACTGGAATCGTACGATGATGGTGTGCTTGCCTGGATCCGCATTCCCGACGAACAGGGGGACCTCACAGCCCGACCGATCGTGTCCGCTCGACCAGACGCGTTTCTCGACTCGGTGATTCGAATGGAAGCGGCCTGCGAGCCGCGCGACGTGATCGCGAACCGCCTCGATCCATGGCATGGCGTCTACTATCACCCGCACACGTTCAAGCGGCTCCGGGTGATCGGTCTGCTCGATGACCGCCTGGTCGTTCGAGTCGTGTACGGATTCAGCGATCGACTGGGAGTCGAGGTCGACGCCACCTTCCATTGCCCGGACGCCCGTACGATCACCATGACGATCGTGGATGGAGAGGGAACCGGAAGCGTAGTCGAAACGCACGCGACACCGCTGGCCGAAGGTCGCACAGCCATCGTCGAGGCGACTCTGGCGACCTCTGAGCGGCCCGGCTTCCGGGGCGCCTTGAAGGCGGCCGGCCTGATTCGCCCCTTCATGCTCCGTGCCCAACGAAAGCTGTGGGTCGAGGACGCGGCGTACGCGGAACGGACCTACGAACTCCGACAGGCCGCCGATCGGGAAAGGACCTCGATGTGACTGGAAATCCGACATGCCTCGCCTGTGACCGCTCTCAGGACGACGTACCCCTCGTATCGCTGGTGTATCGAGGTTCGCCGCACTGGATCTGCCCGCAACACCTGCCGCTGCTGATTCACGATCCGACCCGACTGGCCGGGAAGCTGGCTGGGGCCGAGACGATGGAGCCCGCCGAGCACCATGACTGACGGATCAATGGGCCGTGGAAAGGTAGCACGTGCACTTGCCCGACCGACTCGGCCGCGTGAGTTTTGATGGACCCTTCGATTTGAATCTCAGACGGGAGAAGCTCTCCATGAAGAAGAATCTGTTCGCAACAGGGGCGGTCGCCCTGATGCTTGCCGCGTGCTCAAGCGGAATCGATACAAATTCCGACTGGGACCCGAGCGCCGACTTCAGTGCGTATCAGACCTATGCCTGGGTCGAGGGCGCGTACACCTCCGGGTATGGTGACCTGGTGGACACCAGGCTCCAGTCCGCTGTCGAGGCGAACCTGAACGCCAAGGGGCTCCGGAAAGCAACGCGGGCCGCAGACGCGGACCTCGGTGTCGGGTTCCAGGTTACGACGGAGGACCGGACCACGTATCAGACCGTCAGTTCAGGCTGGCCAGGCGGCTACTATGGCGGCTACGGCTACGGAGGCTGGGGCGGCGGATCGAGCACCACCTACGCATCCAACTACACCGACGGATCCTTGATCATCGGCCTGTTTGACCTGGGGTCGAAACAAATGGTGTGGCAGGGAGTCGGCACGAAGACTCTGTCCAGCGGCGACCAGAGCCCCGAGGAGCGGGCCGAGAATATCAACGAGGCCGTCGCGAAAGTCATGGAGAGCTATCCTCCGGGAAGTTGACGACCGGACAACTCCTCCAGCGTGCGCCCGGCCGCCTCCCAGGCGGTCCGGGGCGCAACAGCTCTGATCAACACTGCCGGTAAGCCACTGAGAGGGAAGACCCATGTCTGACCCCCGAATCCTGCTGAATCGAGCCGCCTGTCTCTTCCTTCTTCTGGCACTGTGTGAGGCGCCCTCGCTCCTGGCCCAGGAGGAGCTCCCCACCTTCCTGCCCAGCAGCATTATCCCGAATTACGACCGGATCCGCATCGGCCAGTTCGAAGGGCTCGAGGGAAGCGCGTTCGTCGCTCGCACCGGCGATGCATCGTCCAACTGGTACAATCCAGCGGGCCTCGCGTCGAGCGATGGCACGGCCCTGAATGCCAGCGCCAACGCCTACGAATACACGTCGATCACTGCCGAGGGGTTGGACACGAAATTCGGGAGCGGCAGGTTCCAGTCGATCGGAACGTTCTTCGGTGGGGTAATCGGGTCCCCGATTCTCAAGGGGCGGACGGTACGGCTCGGGTTTTCGCTGACCAAGCCGGTCGTCTGGTCCCCGGGGGCGGTCACTTCGGCCGGCGAGTTCGACCTGCCGGGCACCGGCGAGGAGACGATCACTACGTCCTCCAAGGTTTCCATGTCGACATCGGTACCGGCAATCAACGCCGGGTTCCGCCTGTCGGACAACCTGCGACTCGGTGCCGGCACCTCGATGTCGATCACGAACATGTCCACGGTGCAGCAGTTCACCGACCGTCTGCTGACTCCGAGCTTCGAAAGCCGGGCGCTGCGGAGTCTGATTCTCGACGGAAGCGTGTGGCAAGTCCAGTTTACGGGCAGCGCTCAATGGGAGATCACGGATGCGATAGCCGTGGGAGCCATGGCCACGTCTCCCGGACTGCAGTTAAGCGGGTCGGGCCTGACCGAGTTCCAGGCCGTGACCGGCGTTCCGGATGGCTCGGTGGACATCCTGTTCCGCGATACGACGGCGAGCTTCGAGTACAAGCTCCCGTTCCGCGTCGTGGGCGGCGTGGCGGTCAATCTCGGTCGCTTCGAAGTCGAGGCGGACGTTCGGTATTATGGCAGCCTTGAAGACTACAACCTGGTCGACAGCGAATTGCCGGTTCGGATCGTGGTGTCCGACGCTTCAGGCACGCCGTCGGTCAGCGAGCAACCCTTCAAACCCCTGGTTGAGGATACCAAGGCCGTTACCAACGTAGCGATCGGCGGCAACTACTCGTTCAGCGATTCGTTCCGGTTGCATGTCGGTTTCTTCACCGACAATTCCCCGGTCGGTAATCCGGCATCGTCGATCTTTCGTACTGTGGACCTGATGGGCCTGTCAGGCGGTGTGTCGTTCGGCGGTAGCCTGTCCGGATCTCTCGGATTCTCCACGTCGTGGGGAACCACTGACGAACGAGTCATCGGCCCGACGCTGGGTGGACAGGTGGGTGCTTCGAAGGTGGGTATCAACACGTTCAACCTGCACTATTCGATCGCGTACACCTTCTGATCGAGCCGCCGCCGCGGAGCTCCTCGGCGGCTTGCTCCCCCTGCCGACCCGGCGCGATTAGCTTCCGCGCATGGATCCGATCCTCGTCGTGCTCGTGTTCGCTACGCTCGCGGCTTTCACAGCCCCGCTGGGGATCCTGCCGCTGCGCAGCCGGACCGCCGTCCCGCCGGCCTGGCTCGGGTGGGCGAACGCGCTCGCCGCCGGGTTCATGCTCGGGGCCGCGTACGTCATCGCCGAGACCGCTCTGGTGGCGCACCCGGTCCGCGCGGCAGCCGGCGCACTGCTCGGAATCGCTTACACCCACCTTTCCCACCGGGCATCCGGCGTCGGTGATATCGACCTGAACCGATTGGACGAGGTCGATCCCACGTACGGCTACCGAATCCTGTTCGTCAGTGGACTGCACGGCGCGATGGAGGGGCTGGCGATCGGACTGGCGATGCTGGAGAGCCTGCCGTTCGGGATTTTGGTCGCGCTCGCGATGGCCGTCCACAACGTCCCCGAGGCGGCAGTGCTCGGCTCGGTCCTGCGATCCAGCGGACTGGGCCCCGTACGGACTGCCGGGCTGGCCGTGGCGGCGAATATCGGCCAGGTCCTGCTCGCGATCGTGGCGTTCGCGATCGTCCCTGCCGTTCCCGGCCTGCTTCCGTGGGCATTCGGTTTCGCCGTAGGTGGTCTCACGTATCTCGCCTTCTCGGAGTTGCTGCCTGAGGCCTACGACCGTGCCGGACCCGTGAGCATCGCCCTCGTGACGAGCGTCGCGACGGGCTTCGTCGTCCTCCTCCGCGGGATCGTCCGTTGAGTGACCTGCCAGCGGTGGTCCAGGTCTTCCTGTTCGGACTGGTCACGGCGCTGGCCACCGGACTGGGGGCGATTCCGTTCGCGTTCGTCCGCAGCGTGTCTCCACGCGTCGTTGCCTACACGAATGCGCTGGCCTCCGGGCTGATGCTGGGAGCGAGCTTCGGCCTGCTGGCGGAAGGAGCAGAGTTCGGCCGTCTCGCGACGCTGATCGGAGCGAACCTGGGCGTCCTGTTCGTGCTCGTGGCAGGCAAGCTGCTCGGCGACCATGAACTGGAATTTGGGGCGGTTCGCGGTGAGGACGCCCGGAAGATGACGCTCATCGTGCTCGTGATGACGGTCCACTCGATCGCGGAGGGAGTGGCGATCGGCACCGCATTCGCGGGCGGCACGACGCTGGCGATCGTGATCACGGCCGCAATCGCCGTCCACAACGTCCCCGAGGGCCTCGCGATCAGCGCCGTGCTACGACCGCGGGGAGCCAGCATCGCGGCATGTGCGGGCTGGAGCATCGTTTCCTCGCTCCCGCAGCCACTGCTTGCGGCCCCGGCGTTTCTCTTCGTGGGGATGTTCAGTGCCCTGTTGCCGTATGGGATCGGGTTCGCAGCGGGCGCCATGGTGTTCATGGTCCTCGTCGAATTGCTGCCCGAAGCATTCGAGGCCGGCCGTCGGTCGACGATCGCGCTCCTCGTGAGCGTGGCGATGGTGACAATGGTCCTGTTTCAGCAGACGCTGTAGACCGCGGCCAGGGGTCGACTCCAGTGGGGGTCGATGAGTTCCGGCACGATGAGCCCATGCTTGTGTATTGAATCATCAAGTACCACACGGATCCGCGGTCCCGGGATCACGACTATTTCATGCTTCGTGGAGGCATAACAATGCAGAAGCTGTTCGGCGCGGTATTGATTCCGGTCTTCCTGGCGGCATGTGGGAGCGGGATTTCAACGAATACCGACTTTGATCCGGCAGTAGATTTCTCCGGTTTCCAGACGTACGCCTGGTTGCCTGCCGGCAACGGTATGGATGATGGCTCTGGCGTCCACGCGAACCAGCTCACCGACAGCCGCATTCGGAGCGCCGTGGAAGCGAATCTGAACGCCAAGGGGATGAGAAAAGTCTCTCCGGACCAGGCCGATCTCGGCGTCGGCTACCAGGTCACTGCGCAGGATCGCGTCCAGTACAACACGGTCAGCACCGGCTGGGGCGGCGGATACGGTGGCTACTACGGCGGCTGGGGCGGCATGGGCATGGCCTCAAGCCAGACGTACGCCACGAACTACACCGACGGTTCGCTGATCCTCGGGATCTTCGAGACCAGTGAGAAGAAGATGATCTGGCAGGGCGTGGCCACCAAGACCCTCAGCGAGAACCCTGACACGGAAGAGCGAACGCAGACGATCAACGACGCTGTGGCCAAGCTCCTGGCCGATTTCCCACCCGGCACGAACTGACAAAGCGGCTCAGACCAGCGGGCCTCTCGGGGAGACCGACCCGAGGGGCTCCGGTTGCACGCCGTGCGGCCGGAGCAGGACACTGGCGGCCAGGAACCCGGAGGCCGTAGCGCGCTCCATCAAAGCGCTCGGAAACTTCAGCTGGACGAAATCTCCCGCCAGCGCCACATCCGATTCCGGTGTCTCGACGCCCGGCCGAAGCTGGTAGCCACCCGGCGGAAACGCCGGGCAGTCCCGTTCCACGAAGAAGCTCTCGTGAACTACCCCCGCCTCCCGGAACTCCGGGTACAGATCAAACAGACCTGACCGCATCGCCTGCCTGATCGCGAGCTCGGTAGCCGATTCCGGCATTCCGTAGGCGTGCAGCTCCACCACGCTCCCACCAGTCCGGTTCGCCCACACCCGACTTTCTTCCTCGAACAGGTGGAACAGCGAGATGTTGTCCAGCAGCGGGTAGCCGGCCGTGCCCACGAAGGCGTGTCGATCCGGCGCCGTCGGGCGATCCAGCCACAGGCGCCACACGGCGAACGGACTCGTCTGCCGGAGGGCTTCGATCTTCGCTCGCCAGCCCGGATCGCCCAGTTCCGGGGAGGCCCCGACCACGCCCTTCAACCCGGGTACGTTCAGCGCCAGTACCACGATGTCGGCGGTTTCCCGGCGCGCCGCACCTGTCCCGCGCGTGGATTCGTGCATGACTTCCCAGCCACTTTCCCCGGGGAGAGCCTCCGTCGTCAGGGAAGCGGAACGCTGCAACGAGGTCACTCGCCGTCCGGTGGCGACACGGACACCGCGGCCCACGAGATACGTGCACAGCGGCTCGAGCAGGGCCTTCTCGAATGTGTCGTTCAGCACATCGAACACGAGGCCCTCGGGGTTCGCCAGAAAGTAGTAGTGAAACATCATCAGCAGCTCCGCTGCCGACATTTGGTCCTCTGGATTGAAGAACGAGTGCGAGAACACATCGAACAGCATCCGCCTCGCCTCGGGAGGAAATCTCAATGAGTCCAGGTACTCCTTGGCGGTCGACGAGTCGAACCGGGCGTACGTACGATCGGGATCGTAACGCAGCATTTCGAGCGCAGCGCGGCCGTTCACACGTGTCAGGTCGCGCCAGCGAAACGTGTCGGCGCGTCGGACTATTGCGAGGAAGTTGGCCGGTGGGCGGGTGGGGATGTCCTCGAACGACTGGACCATACCGCCGGGACCGAAGACCGGGTAGTCCGGCAGCGGCACGAGACGTTCGAGATCCGGGTCTACCCGGCGTAGCAGGGCTCGGAGGTTGTAGTACTGGCGGAAAAACGCGTGAAACCCTCGTTCCATTCCAAGCACGGTCCCGTCGGGCAGTGTCTCGGGCCACGTTCGTAGCCGGCCGCCGAGGGAACTCTCGGCTTCCAGGACCGTGACCGAGACTCCTCGCTCGCATAGGATCGTCGCCGCGGCAAGGCCGGCGAGGCCGCCGCCACACACGACGGCCGAGACAGGACCAGGTGGTCGATCCCTGTCGCCGTTCCACAAAGGAACCGGCCTGCCGCCCGGCACCTGCGTGCTCACTCTGGCCGGCGGGCGAGAAACGAGTGAACGATGCCTCTCTGCCACCCGTCCATCGGCTCAGTCCTGATCTCGACGAAACCGGCGCGGCTCAGACGACGCTCGAACGCCCCGACTCCGTCGAATTCGTTGACACTCCGCCTCAGATACCTGTAGATCCGGGCGGAGCCGGAGAAAATCTTCCCGCTCGGGATCACTACCCCGACAGTTACCGCGTTCCACACCCTCCGGCTCCAGGCTGAGTCGGCCACCGAGTACTCGTGAATGCAGATCGTTCCCCCCGGACGGAGAAGTCTGTACAGGCGCGTCAGACAGACGTCGGGATCCGCGACGTTCCGAATCCCGTAGGCCATCAGGATCCCATCGAACGGACCCCTGATCCCGGCTTCCTCGGGTTCCATCGCGTCTCCGAGAACGAACTGTACATCGGCCGCGATGCTCTTCTCCCTCGCAACGGCGAGCATCCCCGCAGACCCATCGAGACCCACGATCTCGGCGTCTGGAACCTCCAGCGCGAGCGCTTCGGTTGAAAGCCCGGTACCGCAGCACAAATCCAGGACCCTGGCACCGGACTGCAATCCGAGCCGGCGAGCACTCCATCGCAGGTGTTTCCTGTAGCCGGGATTCAGTGCCGTGAGCAGATCGTAGCGGCCTGCAACGAGGTTGAATGCATCCGGCACGTCCATCCGGCTCTTCTTCAGCTGTTCCGGCATGGCTCAGTGCTCCAGTCCGACGACGCTGTATGACCCCACGTCCTCCAGCCATTCCAGCCACACGGTGACAGGCGGCTGAGCCTTACCATCCGGATGTCGAACGACACGAAGGACAATCTTCGCGACACAGTCCTCTGGCGACAGGCGGGAGCCGTCGGGACTCCTGCCAGGGTCACTTTCGCCCGGCCCGATGATGACTCTCTGGCCCTCTGCCTCACCCGACGCGGGCCCGACGCCGTGCCAGTCCCGATCGAGCGCCTTGTGTTCGAATTCCCAGCGATACTGCACTTCCCCTGCGGTCCAGACACCCTCGCGGATGCCCAGGTCGTCGAACCGGAGATCGAACGTGCCCGGTTCCCGGTGGGCCGGCGGAGTCACGGACTCCTGCTCCACCTCGAAGCTCTCCAGCGGGGTCACCTTGCCGTACCAGTGCTCCACGACCAGGTCCCGACGCACCATGAGGATCGACGCGAGCGTGTCCGACGCATGCCGGGTTGGAAGCCGGCCTGCGTCGACCGCGGCCCGAATCTGCTCGTCCGAGAATGACGCGACGAGCTTCGCCCCCCAGTACCCGTCACGGTCGGTGGCCAGCTGGAACGCCCGATTCGGCCAGTTCGGCTTCCACGCCGCCGGGTCGAAGCTCTCCACCTCGAGCCAGCCTATCGTCGGATCGATGACCTCCCACGTCATGTTCTCCCAGCCGACCTGGTAGAATCCGAGTGTGAGTACGCGACCGAGGCCCGCCCACAGGCCGACGTTGTATTCCATGCCCTCGCGCGGCTCATGCGGTCGCGTGGTGCCGGAACCGAGGCTCGCCGCGAAGTCGATCAGGTAGTGCCGCAGGTAGCCGGGCGGAACGTACGCATCCATCGTGTTCATCCAGCGCATGTCCACGTGGTTGATCCACGACGAGACTACGTACAGGCCCCGCAGCTCCCTCCGATACTCGTGGTGGTAGTGGTCGTTCGGGTCGTCCTCCCGAACCCCGTCGAAGAAGAACGGCCCCTTCGGAGGGCCCGGCACGAACTTCGAAGTGACGGCCATGTAGCGGCCATCCGGCAGCGAGTCGGTGAGTGCCAGGACATCCAGGGCCACGTCCAGGGTCAATGGACGCTCCTCGAAGTCCTGGCCTCGGATCGTGGCTCCCTCGGCGACCCGGAGCTTCGACTTCGAGAACACGAACACGAAATCCTCGGGAACGTGATACCCCGCGGCGAACATGAGCCGGTTCGAGATCACACCGGCCGCGCTGCTCATGTGGAGAAATCCCTTCGGATCGAACTTCACCACGTACCTGTCGCCCTTCGCGTCCTGGATGTTGAAACCGGGGGACACGCCCTGGACCTTCGCCGAGATGATCTCCAGGACACCGGTCGTGTCCGGGCCAGATCCTGCAGTCGGACCGACACGAATTTCATCCGTCGTCATCCGTCGGGCGGGGTTCCGGTGCGTGAACCAGGCGGATGGGACCACATCGTCGAACGGCGTCAGGTTCAACGCCTCGTGCTGCTCGCCAACCGCGCGCCGGACACTGAGTCCGCGCGACACCTCGCCGGCCACCGCGTCATCCAGGATACGCGGCACCTCGAGCGGTTCCCGTGCCTCCGGTTCCGGGATCGGCAACGTGTCCGCGTATGGAATCGGCCCGGGTTCGAGAGCGGGCGGCAGGATCGACGCCCCCCCGCAGCCGGCCGCCAGCGCCGCGCACATCGCGGCACCAATCAGATTGCGGCGGAGAACGTGAGCGCCGTTCACAATGGCCACGTCCCGCGAATTCCGACCTGTACACCCTCTTTGCTGAACCCGAGAAACGCGACGCCCAGCAATCTCGGCTTCATGGCCATTCGCGCCCCGACCCCGTACGACGCCTGCCAGTCATCCCCCGAGATGTCCGTCAATCTCCTATTCACCGCGCCTTCCCCGAAATACAGGAAGAACTCGGTCCGGGCGATGTCGTGTATGTCCCGCCACACCTCGTACCGCCACTCGGCGACCAGTGACAGCATGTCGTTGTCGGTGAATCGGGAGGTGGAATAGCCGAGAGCGCTGCGAGTGCCGCCGAGGGTACTCAGGTGGAAGAACGGGATGCCTTCCCCACCATCGGCGCGCGAAATACGGGTCACGGCTCTGAGCGCGATCTGCTGGCGCTGGTTGATCGGGAGATAGCCCTGTGCGCTTCCACTGATCACGTGGAAATCCGAGTCCGTATCGGAAACACCGCGATACAGGGCTCCCTGGATCCGGAACCAGGCACCTGTATCCTGGAACTCACGTCGTTTCGTGAGATCCAGCGTCGCACCACCATCAAGTCTGACGTAGCTGGTGGTCTCGTTCGCTCCGTAAAGCCTGGAAGTGTCGAACTCGTCGTAGATCGACGCGTCGTCGGTCCATACCGGGTCACCGATAGAGTTGTCCTCGAACCCGACTCCGGCATCAACAGCGACTCTTCGGGTCAGCCGCGCGCTTCCCCTCGATCTCACATCCCAGTAGTCGTGGCTGTACAGACCGCGGTCCGTATCACTCTGAGAGCCGAGCCCGTAGAAGGTGACCTGGGCGTCCCTTTGCCACCGGGCTTCCGCCGAGAGCGAGAACCGTGGATCTGCGAGCAACACACCAGCCCGATGACGCTGAGACCCGCGAACCGAGATCGCCGAGTGGGCGTACCACGGCTCGAATCGAAACAGCTGGCCTTCGATCGCGAGCGAGCTCCTGGGACCGATCGACGTCCGGACCACCGGCCTGAAGCCCCAGTTCTCCATCGAACGGTACGCGCGGACGATCCCGCTGGGTGCCCGCTCCGTCATGACCTGCCCGGCGACCCAACCAGGCAACTTCACGAATATGAGATTGAATGGAAACGCGATGACCTTGAGCGGAAAGTCCACCACGTCCACCCAGTCCGTGGGAGGCTGGGCCGGCGGACGATCGAATCCGGCTCGAATCGAATCCGCTACTGTGAACTGGTCGTCCGCCAGATTCTCCTGGCTGGAATCCGCTTCCTGGGCTGAGAGGTCGGAAACAGAGGCCGCGACAGAGAGTACCGCCACGACGATCGTCCAGAGCGCGATCGGAACCTGTCTCCGGGCCCGATCGCGTCGCAAACTCATTCGCCGCAACCCGGCGCCTCCGGCCCTGCGTACGGTCGAATCGTGAATTCGTCCTGTGTGGCCCCATCTACCCCGATCGTCCGTCCGTAGAGACGGTCGCCAACGAATAGCAGCTCGGTGAACGAGTAGTCGCGCGATGCGAACGCGGAGATCGGCGAGGACCCCACATCGCGGGCGTACTGGGACGCGCCGCCCGCCCCCTGGACGATGTATACGGGGCCGCAGCCGTCGGGCACCGGTCGGCGATCCCGGACCGCGACAGACCTCTCGTAGTGGTGGTCGTGGCCCGCCGCCATGAGGTCGACGCCATACCGGTCGAACAACGGCGGCAGGTTCGTGCGAATCCCGTACGGCGGGCCATGACCGCTGATTCCCACGGCGTGGCTGTAGGGTGGGTGGTGTCCGTACACGACGATCCACTTCACGGTTGGGTCCGTTTGTGCGGTCTGCAGCGTCTGTTCCAGCCATTCGTACTGCCGGCCGCTGCCCTCGCTGAGACCCTCGACGTCTTCAGTGTGGCTGCTCGTATCGAGTGCCAGAAAGAGCACGGAATTCCACCGGAAGGAGTAGAAGCGCGTCCCTGCCACCGCCTCCGGCCAGTCGAAAGCCCGATCGTACGACGCTCCGTCGTCAGCCCGGACATCATGATTCCCGACAGATGGAAAGAACGGGACCCGGGTCAGCATCCGGCTGTACACGCGAAAATGACGGTCGGTGAAGTCCGTTTCGGATCCGTCGTAGTAGGCGATGTCTCCGACATGGATCGCGAGATCCCACTCCATTCTTTCCATGCGGCGGGCCAGGCGGATCTGGGCTTCGGACCCCCAGCCCGAATCTCCGAACAGCAGGACACGGAGGGTGTCTCGCGTTCCGGCTTCCGGGGCCGTGCGGAATGTCCACGGCCCCGATCGTATCGAGCGACCGTAGACCTCGTACTCGACTGCCGCGTCGGCCGGAAGTCCGACGAGTCTTGCTGCGCGAACTCCCCTGCCCCGATCGGTCACCGGCGCAGCCTGCCACGCCGCCGACGCGCCAGACGGCCGAAACCGGAGCGAATCAACGGCCTCCCCGTGTGTCATCCACAGGACGGTGGCTTCGTGAATCCCCGCGTTCTGGACGTACGGTGTCCGGGCGAACGGCGCTGGTGCTGGTGCAACCGGAACCGGATTCACCGGTTTCGGAACACAGGCGCCGAGTCCCGAGGCTCCGAGAGTCGCGACGCCCAACAGCGCCAGTCTGCCGATACGGCGGAAATCAGCCGCGCGGGCAGCGTCTATCGTGCCAGATCGGCGTGATATTCCGCGAGTTCCGGCCTTTTGAGCGGCGCGCATCCTGCACCCTGGTCTGGCCACCGAATCACGCACGGGCGACGTTCCTCAAACGGGACGTGGCTGCGAGCCAGCCGGTACGCCGGCTTCGAGCCTGAACAGAAGAACGGAATCGGATATGATCGATCGATACAATACGCCGCACTTCCTCTCGTTCCAAGAAGGGATCCCGATTCTGGGAGAATCGAGCGACGTCAACGTCGTGTGGGACTCTGACGACGATTCTCCGGACGCGGAAGGCCTGGAGGAACTCCCGGAACGTATGCGACTGCCGGTGCTTCCGCTGCGGGGCACTGTCGTATTTCCTTCCGTTGCAGCACCGATCGCCGCGGGACGTGACAAGACCATAGGGGCGATCGAGCAGGCCCTCAAGGGTGACAGGTTGCTGTTCGCCGTGGCCCAGAAGAACGCGGAGGTCGAGGAGCCCGTTCCCGACTCCCTCTACAAGGTCGGCACGATCGTTCGAGTCGCCCAGATGCAGAAGGTGCCGGGAGGCATGCAGCTGGTGGTCCAGGGCAACGGTCGCGGAGCGATGCTCGAGATTCACGAGACCGACGGTTATCTCGAAGCCGTGGTTCGAAAACTGGTACCCATGCCCCCGCTCGACGCCGACAGCCCCGCCTTCGCCGCGCTTCACAAGGAGGTCCAGGAACGGGCTGCGCAGCTCAGCCGTCTGCGGGGGGTGCCAAAGGAGATCGTGGACCACCTCCTGGGGAGCGTATCGGACCCCGGGGAGCTGGCGGATCTGATCGCCTTTTACACCGAACTGGAGGTCGAGGAGAAGCAGGAGCTCCTGGAGACGCTGTCTGTCGAGGAGCGCTCGCGAAAGCTGCTTCTTCACCTGCAGCGACAGATCGGGCTGCTCGAAGCACAGGCTCAGATCAGAAGCAAGGTGCAGGAGGAGCTCGGTGAGCGTCAGCGGGAGATCTTCCTGCGCGAGCAGATGAAGGCCATCCAGTCGGAGCTCGGCGACGACGGCGATTCGCAGGACCTCGAAGATCTGCGTGAGCGACTGGAGGCACTGGATCTGCCTGACGAGGCCCGCACGGAGGTGGACCGGGAACTCGCACGATTGGAGCGAGTGCCGAGGGAGGCCGCCGAGGCGCAGGTCATCAGGACGTTTCTCGAAACCGTCGCGGACCTGCCGTGGAACAGGACCACCGAGGACCAGTTCGACCTCGAGCTGGCTGAGCAGATCCTCGAGCGCGACCACTATGGCCTGAAAGACGTCAAGGATCGCGTCCTGGATTTCCTCGCGGTGCGCAAACTCCAGAGCGACCGGGCCGCGGAGCGCGAAGCCGAGTCGACCGATGAGTCGGCGGAGGGGAAGGAAGCTGCGCTCAAGGGACAGCCCGACGACAGGACCGGCTCGACCATTCTGTTCGTCGGACCTCCGGGCGTCGGCAAGACTTCGATCGCCAAGTCCGTGGCGGATGCGATGGGCCGGGAGTACGTGCGCGTTTCACTGGGCGGAGCTCGTGACGAGGCCGACATCAGGGGTCACCGGCGTACATACGTCGGCGCCCTGCCGGGACGGATCATCGAGGGTCTGAAGCGGGCCGGCAGCAAGAACCCCGTCTTCCTGCTCGACGAGGTGGACAAGCTCGGCGTCTCTTTCCAGGGCGATCCGTCAGCGGCGTTGATGGAAGTGCTGGATCCGGCGCAGAACGAGTCGTTCGTGGATCACTACCTCGGCATTCCGTTCGACCTGTCGGACGTGATGTTCATCGCGACAGCGAACTTCCCGCACCAGATCCCCGGCCCGCTGAAGGACCGGATGGAATCGATCGAGTTCGTCGGATACACGGCGAACGAGAAGCTTGAGATCGCGAAGCGATATCTGCTGCCCCGGCAGCTGGAGCTGAACGGCTTGCGAGAGGATCAGCTGGCGATCGACGACGAGGCGATCCGTGAGATCATCTCCAGCTACACGCGCGAGGCCGGTGTCAGGAACCTCGAGCGGGAGCTCGGCTCGATCTCACGCAAGAGTGCCAGGCGTATCGCATCAGGGAAAGCCGAGACCGTTTCCGTGGCGGCGGAGGACCTGCGTGACCTGATCGGTCAACCGAAGGTTCACCCGGAGAAAAAGCTGCTCGAGGACACCGTCGGGGTGGCCACAGGCATGTACTACACGCCGTTCGGCGGCGACATCATGGTCGTCGAATGCAGCGTGATGCCAGGTCGCGATGGTCTCGTCCTCACGGGTCAGCTCGGCGACGTGATGAAGGAGAGCGCCCGGGCCGGTCTGACGTATGCCAGGGTGCACGCCGATGCGCTGGGTATCCCTGCGGAGAAGCTCAAGGACCACGAGATCCACATTCACGTGCCGGCGGGCGCGGTCCCGAAGGAAGGTCCATCCGCCGGGATCGCGATGTCGATCGCGATGATCTCGGCTCTGAGTGAGCGACCGGTTCGTGCCGACGTGGCGATGACCGGAGAGCTCACTCTGTCCGGCAGGGTGCTTCCGATCGGCGGGGTGAAGGAGAAGGTGCTCGGGGCACAACGAGCCGGTATCACGCACATTATCCTGCCTAAGGACAACGAGGGTGACCTCGATGATCTGCCGGAGGAGACGCGCGAGTCGCTGCATTACCACCTGGCGGAAACGTTGGACGATGCGATGGACGTCGCGATGCACCCGATCGGTGGGTGACACGGGGCTCGCATTTCAGGATCAGCTAAAGAATGGGCCCGCCTGGAGATTTCTCCGGGTGGGCCCGTCTTGCTTCCGACCACCGGGCCTTGCGGCCCCGGGCCCTACTCGCCGCCAGGCCCCGCCAGGATCAGCGGGATTTCAGCCGGTCGCTCGATCCACAGGTCCGGTGATTCGGGAGACAGCACGGCACGGTCGTTCGGTCCCCACAGCACCGCCGCCGTCCGCACGCCCGCTGCTCTACCCGACCGCATGTCGTGAATGCTGTCGCCCACGAATACCGCGCGCCCCAGGTCGCCCTCCTGCGCCCCGGCGAGGGCCCGCGTCACGGGTTCTGCATCAGGCTTGAAGCAGGTGACGTCGTCCGCCGTGACGATGGTCGAGAACCACTCCTCCGGGAGGTCGCACGCTGCCAGGCCCATACCGGTCGCGACACGTCGTTTGCTCGTCGCGATAGCCAGGACCATCCCCCGCGCCTGCAACTCCTCGAGCGCCTGCCGGATCCCCGCGAACGGGCGTACCAGGCGGTCGTGATTGGTGAGATTGTGCTCGGAATACGTCTCGATCATCGCCGCAGCCTGTTCATCGGACCGGGCGAAGTCACGTACCTGGATTGCGAGCGGACGACCGATCGTCCTCCGCCACAGCTCATCTGGCGGGGCCTCGCCGAGGTGGCTCCGCATCGTGTGACGGTACGACTCCAGGATCAGGCCCTCGCTGTCGATCAGCGTGCCGTCCAGGTCGAAGACGACGGTTCGAAACGGCTGCGGCGCCTCGAGACTCACTTCGATTTCTTGTACCCGTTCAGAGCACTGGCGAAATGCGCCCGGAACTCTTCGGGCTCCATCTTCGCCTCGTGAGCCAGTGCCGCCAGCATCTCCGGGTCCTCTAGATCCTGGGCTTCGAGCCGCAGCATGTATTGTCTGGCCACCCGATAGTCCTCGGAGTCGATCTCGACCAGCCGCACGCGTGTGCGACCGGTGTCGGGATCCCTGAACTCCTCGAACGGATGTACGCTCAGGTGGCCGGCCCGGGATAGTGTGACGATTCCGCCGAGGCGGAGCGGTTCACTGACCTGTTCGGCGAGCAGGAACCTGGCGGCCCCGAAGCCCAGCGTACGGGTGTAGTCCACGTCGAACGGAACTGGCGGTGCGCAGCGCAACTCATAGCCGACGCGCAGATCCGTGATCGGCACGGTTTCCCCCCGCGCCTCGAATCTCCGCTGAACCTCCCGCCGCAGAATCGTCTCGAGCGGAATCTCGGCCAGTCGGAGGTGGCCGTAGGAATCGTATTCGACTTCCACTCCCGGCATCCGGGCCAGCTCCTCGGGATCCATCTTCTCGCCGAGTCCCTCGGCGAGAATCACCAGCCCGTCCGGGCGACCGAGTGCACGTCGCTTCAGGATCGCGCCCTCGAGAATCGTGCAGACCCGGTCAACGGTGATCGGCTCCGTGGAGAATTCCTCTGGAATTACCGTCAGCGTGGCACCTGCGGACTTACCGATACCGAGGGCCAGATGACCCGCTTTCCGCCCCATCACCGTGACGAAGAACCAGCGACTGGTGGCGCGGGAATCCTCCATCAGGTTCTGGGCGATACGCGACCCGAGATCCCTGGCGGTTTCGAAACCGAACGTCGGCATGTCACCCGGCAGCGGCAGGTCGTTGTCGATCGTCTTCGGAACGTGAGCGACCCGTATCGACCCCTTTGCAGCGGCCGCGACCTCCCGGGCCCCGAATGCTGTGTCATCGCCGCCGATCGTCACGAGCCGTGAGATGCCGAGCTCCCGAAGCGATCCGACCGTACGGTCCAACCGCTCTTGAGATTTCGTCGGATTGGCACGAGATGTCCGGAGGATCGATCCCCCCATCCCGTGAATGCGCGAGATCTCGTCAGCGGATAGCGGCAGGATCATGTCCGTCCTGCCTTCGATGAGATGCTCGAACCCGTCGAGGATTCCGATCACTTCGTGGCCCTCGTCGATCACCTTCAGGGCGGCGGAACTGATCGCGCTGTTGATACCGGGGGCGGGTCCGCCGCCGACCAGGATTCCTATGCGTGCCAAAGTCACTCCAGACATCGTCGTCAAAACGACAGCGGCCATTCGACGGGAATTTCGCCCCGTCCCTGGCCGGAGTACTCGAGTCCCGGCCGGATGCCGGGCGCCACAACTTCCCGGTCGACCCGCGATCCGTCAAGCTGGCAGGCGGAGCGCAAACCAGGACCGCACACTGCAATTTCGTCATGCAGGGCACCGGCCGGCTTTCCGGTATTGGATCCGCGAACTCACTGTCGTAACGTCAGTTACAATCTGACTGGTCCTGGGCATGCTGCTTGCGAGTACGGTGCGTGACAGGTCACGCCCGCCAGGGGCGTCGAATATGGAAACCGAGGGGGACTCAGATGCGGTATCGTGTTTATTCACGGTCAGTAATGCTCGCAACCGCCGTGGTGGCGTTCGGCCTCGCCGGCTGCAGCGGTGACGATGGGCCGACCGGGCCCGTTACGCCGTTCGACCCCGATGCCACGGCCCAGGCCGCGGCGGAGCTGGAGAGCCGGCTCGATGTCGACAGTGACGTGATGATGTCACTCCAGCTGGTCAGCCCGGCGCTTGATGCCGAGGGGGGTGCACTCGTGCAGCTGCTTCCGGCTGGCGTGGTACGTCCGGCCCGACCGTTCAACGCGCAGATGATGGTGGATCCGTCCTTCGCGATGGAGCCGATCTTCCCGTCCAACTTCCTCGGCACCACGTTCGAGTGGGACGACGTGCTCGGTCGCTACGCCATGACAGAGCGGACCGGTGCGCCGGCCAACGGTGTCCGTTTCATCCTGTACGCCGTCGATCCGTTCTCCGGCGAGCCCGTTATGCCGTTGAGTGAGACCGGGTGGCTGGATCTCACGGACGAGGGCAGCGCCTCCGCGACGCAGCTCCGGGTGTTCGCCAATACCGGCGGTGTCGACCGTCTCGACTACACGGTGAGCGCGAGCTACGCCCTGCTCGGCGATAATGTCGAGGCCACTGCCACCGGAGCCGGGTTCATTTCCGACGGAACCCGCACCCTCGATTTCAATCTCGTGCAGACGGTGGCATTCAACACCGTGGCCGAGACGATGCGGGTCGACATGCTGTACGATCTGCGGATGGACGATGAGAACGTGCGGGTCGTGGTCGACGTCGGCAGTGACATCGATCTCAGCCTCTCGGACGTGTCGCTGGACGTCATGTTGACGGTCACCGACGGCGGTAACGTCACGGTGCTCGACGTGGCCGTCGATCAGACCGAAAACCTTACCGGAACGGTCGTGCACAACGGCCAGACGGTAGCCCTGATGGACGGTTCGACTTCGTCGCCGATGTTCACCGACGCGAACGGTAATCCGCTCTCGACCGCCGAGGTGGCGGCGCTCACCGAGGCATTCGACGTCGTGGACGACGTGTTCGACTTCGTGGAAGCCATCTTCGCGCCGTTCGGCTCGACTGGAGTGGCTCTGTAGGAAGAGTCCGGCTGGCGGGAGGCGAAAGCGACCCGCTGATTCGGAACGCGCAGGGGATGGGGGCGCGGGGCCGCGAGGCTTCGCGCCCTCTGCTCGTTCAGGTCCCGGCGATCTCGCGCAGCACGCGCCCGGTCATCACCGGGACCATCGCCCGTCGCCACTCGGCGTCGACGGTGATGTTGGTGAGCGGGTGACACTGCCGGTATGCCTGGTCGGCGATCGACTCGATGATCTCCGGGGTCAATCGGGATCCACGGGCGAGATCCTGCACCTTGCCGACCTTGCGCGGATACGAGCCCATGCCCGAGACGTATAGCCGCAGGGCCCGGACCCGGCGTTCGTCATCCAGATCGGCGACTGCGGCAATGTTGGCAAGCGGAAAATCGATCGCCTTCCTCACCCTGAGTTTGCGGAAGGCGCCGCGGGCGCCCGGCGCCGGTGCTGGAAGCCGGATCGCGACCAGAATTTCACCGGGTTCCATCCGCCGATTCCACACCCCGTCTGAGGTGAAGAACTCATCGATCGGAACCCTGCGTCTCTCTGCGTCCAGGCCCGCGATTTCGAGCTCGGCTCCGAGTGCACATAACGCGGTGGCGCCATCGGCGGAGTGGGCCGCAACGCAGCGAGTTCCTCCCTTCACGACATGACAGGCGTCGCCGTCTTTCTTGAGGCAGAACCCTAGCGACTTCCGCCAGAACCAGGTCTGGTTGTAATAGGTGCAACGGGTGTCCAGGCAGACGTTGCCGCCGATCGTACCGGCCCGACGGAGTTGGGGTCCCGAAATCCTGGCGCACGCGTGTGCCAGCATCGGCCACCGGGCCAGGACGGCGGAATTCCGACTTACCGCATCCAGGCTTTCCGCCGCGCCGATACGCAGCGCCGAGTCTTGCTCCTCCGAGAAGCCCTGGAGTTCGGAAACCCGTCGCAGTGACACCAGGTGCGCCGGGGTGAACAGGCGATGCTTCATGTTCGGCACGAGATCGGTGCCGCCCGCGATCGGCATTGCGGCCGCGCCGTGCTCCGACAGCAGAGCGAGGGCGTCAGCGAGACGCTCGGGGCGATGATACTCGTACGGGTGAAGTCGCAGCATGGGGGCCAAGATAATCGGCGCGCGGCGAGGCACCAACGGGTGCCGGAGTCCGGACTGGATTCCAGCTGAGGCAGCGGAGGCGCCGGATCAGGCCCGGCGCCTCCGCACAGAAATCAGCGGTGCGGGTTCTCGCGAGCGTAGTTGTGAGCCGTGATTGCAGAGATCACGTGACAGATCCAGCCGAGCAGGCCGCCCGACCCGATCCACAAGCCCGGCGTGACGATCAGCCAGAATATGCCCCGCCAGATCTTGCCGTTGTACAGCTGTCCCACACCGGGGATAAGTAAGCTCAGAACCGCAGCGGTCCCTGGATTACGCATCGGTCAACTCCTTCCGTGCATCAAGTGCCCGTCGTCGGGCCGTCTCCGATCTCCCTACGGAGTTGAGGCCGGCGGTGTTTCGGCGAGCTGCTCCAGGAGAGACGACAGTTCCAGGAGACCTCCTCTCAGATGCGCTTCGGAGTATCCGAATCCGATACGGAAGAACCCCTCGCGACCAAACTGGTCGCCCGGCACGATGAGTGTGCTGTGTTCGACCCGCAGCCGCTCCGCCAGAGTCGCGGAGGGAATCTCCAGGTCGTAACCGACGAGCGCGATCGCGCCCGCGTCTGGTGCCCTGTACCGGAGGATTCCGTCGAATGAGGCGATCCAATCGGACAGGATCTCCAGATGGGCCGTAAGAATGGCACGTGACCGAGCCAGAATCTGCGTCCGAATCGCTGGCTCCAGGGCGGCCGCCGCAAGCCGGTCACTCAGGACTGACGGAGCGATCGTCGTGTAGTCCTTCCGGGCCCAAAATTCATCGCGCCAGTCGCTCCCGGCGACGAGCCATCCGATTCGCAGTCCGGGCAGTCCGTATGCTTTCGAGAGCGATGCCGCGACCACGACACGACTCGACTGTCCCCACGCGGTGGACGTCACCGGACCGGCCAGTTCGGCGCCGGCATATACCTCGTCCGCCAGGACCCAGGCGCCGACACGCTCTGCGGCCGCCATGATCTCACTCATAGAGTCGGTCGACAGGACCGCACCGGTGGGGTTGTTCGGGTTCGTGACTACGACGAGGCGAGTGCCGGCCTGAATCGCCCCTGTCGCTGCGCCAGGCGCCGGCTGCCAGCCCAGTTGCTCCTCGAGTGGCAGCTCCACCACCTCGGCGCCGAGTCCTTCGGCCAAGCCCGGAGTCTGGCCATATGTCGGGGTCACGATCACGACCCGATCGCCTGGCTCCACCAGGCGCCAGCAGGCGATGAAATTCGCTTCGGCGCTGCCACATGTGACCAGCACATTGTCCGCCGTCGCACCAGGATAGAGGGCCGCGATCCGCTCCCGCAGCAACGGAGAGCCTTGCGTATGGCCGTATCCGAGGCTCGTGTCCGAGGGGTCCAGTCCGGTCAGTCCACGCAGTTCAGCCAGCGTGAACGGCGCCACCCCGCTCTCGGAGAGGTTGTACGTGACTTCGTTCTCCCACAGCGACTGCCAGCGTTCCATTTCGAATGGCGGAATGTCCATCTTCGGCTCCTTGCAGTCGAATCAGCTCTTCAGCCTGTGGGCGAACTGCTCCCGGAGCTTCGCGACCTTGGGCGCGATCACGAACACGCAGTACGGCTGACCGGGATTCTGCGCGAAGAACTCCTGGTGGCCGTCCTCGGCGGGCCAGAACGTGTGCAGGCGATCGACCTGTGTAACGATCGGCGCTTCGAAGACTTCTCCAGCAGACAACGAGTCCAATACTTCTCGGGCGATGAGCTCCTGTTCATCATCCTCGGCGAAGATGATCGACCGGTATTGCTGCCCCACGTCGTTGCCCTGGCGATCCTGTGTCGTCGGATCGTGTGTGGCAAAGAAGATCTCGAGAATCTCCCGAAATGTGATCACGGCCGGATCAAAGGTCACCTGTGCGACTTCTGCGTGTCCCGTGTCCCCTGAGCAGACCTGGTCGTAGGTGGGATTCGCAAGGTGCCCGCCGGTGTAGCCGGATACGACCGACTCGACTCCCTCGATCCGGTCGAACACAGCCTCCGTGCACCAGAAACACCCCCCGCCCAACGTGGCCTTCTCCATCGTATCGTCCTCTCGATCCCCGTTTGTCTGCCGGCAGCTGCGTTGTGCGTACTGCCTGATTCTGCCGGCTCGCTCGCGGGCCGGCGTCCGATGGCGCAGTTTCGGCCCCATCGGTCAGTCAGAATCCGAATGCACATCTGAAACGAGGAGCAACATGACACACCGACGGCACGACGGTCGAGCCCCAGACGAACTCAGGCCCGTTTCGTTCGAGCTCGGCGCTGCACCCAACGCGGAGGGATCGTGCCTCATCGGCTTCGGGAATACGCGTGTACTGTGCACTGCATCAGTGGTCGAAGGCGTTCCGCCGTTCCGCGAGGGCAGGGGAGGCTGGGTAACAGCGGAGTACGCCATGCTCCCCCGCTCGACTCATACGAGAACGGACCGTGAGCGCCGTGGCCCGCGGGGCCGGACCCAGGAGATCCAGCGGCTGATCGGGCGGTCGCTCAGGGCAGCCACGGATCTCGTGGCGCTCGGCGAGCACACGGTGCTGATCGACTGCGATGTGCTGGGTGCGGATGGTGGCACACGGACGGCCTCGATCACGGGGGCCTGCGTTGCGCTGCACGAAGCCTGCAGCTGGCTGGTGCGCGAAGGTCGCGTCGAGCGCACGGCCCTCGACTGCCTCGTCGCCGCCGTGAGTGTCGGAATCGTGGGGGGAATCGGCTGCCTGGACCTCGACTACCCGGAAGACTCCAGGGCGGACTCCGACTTCAATCTCGTGTCCCTCGAGGACGGACGATTCGTGGAGGTACAGGGAACGGCAGAGCAGAGCCCGTTTTCACGCGACGAACTGAACGAACTGCTGGGACTCGGTGAACAGGGAATTCAGCAGCTGTTCGGTGCGCAGAGGCAGGCGATCAATGGTGAGTAGCGGAATTCCTGATACCGGTCTGGAACGACCGGTCGAGCCGGGTCTGCTGATCGAGCCTCAGGCGGGAGCGGTGGTAAGTCGGACCGTGCTCAAGCAGCCATCGGGCAGCGTCACTCTGTTCGCGTTCGATGAGGGAGAAGGGCTGGCCGAGCACACTACTCCCCACCATGCGCTGATCTACGGGCTCGACGGAGAGGCCGAGATCACGATCGGCTCCAAGCCGCACGTCGTGACTCCCGGTCGGGCGTTGCACCTGCCCGCCGACATTCCTCACGCGGTCCGGGCGGTGTCCCCGTTCAAGATGATGCTGGTGATGCTCAAACGGTCGGAGCCCTGACCCGTGTTCTCCACGGTGAGGCGATTCATCAAGACGGCAATCCTGTTTCTGTTCGTCGGGCTGGCCTATGGAGCAACGCTGCTGTATCGGAGGGAAATCCTGGGCATCTGGCCTTCACCACATCAGGTGTCGGCGCATGCCCACGTCGTGGGGATCGGATTCGTGATGTTCCTGATCCTCGGGGTCGCGCTGTGGTTGTTCCCGCGCCCCGCGAAGGAAGACGACCGATACCGACCGGAACGGATAGGCATCGCGTGGTGGATCCTCGCGCCGGCGACCGCCACCCGGTTCATCGCGGAGGCGGCGGGGCCCGGGGCACCAGGTGGCTGGCTGGGCTGGACGATCTTCGCTGCCGGCATTGCACAGATCACCGGTCTGGCCCTGTACTTCCATACGATGTGGCCCCGGATCAGGCCCGTAGGGAGCCATCTCCGGGAAGAAAAGGGCGAGAAGTTCTGACGGGTCGCCCGGTCCTCAGACCTTGGTCCTGCCTGCCTGCATGGCCTTCCACACCCGGTCCGGAGTGAACGGAAGCCTGTCCATACGGACGCCGACCGCGTCGTGGATCGCATTGGCGATGGCAGGAAGCGAGGGGTGCAACGGGCCCTCGCCAGCCTCCTTCGCCCCGTACGGCCCCTCGGGATCGTTCGATTCCACGATCAACGCCACGAATTCCGGACAGTCGACGGAAGTCGGAATTCGGTAATCCAGCAGCGACGGTGCGTCGTGCAGTCCACCCTCGGGCACGCCCCGTTTCGTGAGCTGCCGCTCCATCAAGGCCTCACCGAATCCCATGTAGGCCGAGCCCTCGATCTGCCCCTCAACAAGCATCGGGTTCAGCGCCTTGCCGCAGTCGTGAGCTGCCCAGATCGTCTTCACGTCCACGAAGCCTGTGTCCGGGTCCACCTCGACCTCAGCGACATGCGCCGTGAACGAGTAGGCGGGAGATGATCCGATCGTGCCGCCACGGTAGTCGCCGTGTATGTCCTTCGGTGTGTCGTAGTGCCCCACCGCGCCGAGCGTCCCGTTCACGGTTTCGGCCAGCTGGAACGCCTCGGCTACAGGAATCCTCCGGCCGGCCGGTGTCGTTCCCACGGTCTCCAGCGCCCACCCGCCGGCGAGTCTCACAGCATCCGGCGCGATTCCCCACTCTGCGGCGACCGCGGCACGCACGGTGGCGCTCAGCTTCTCACACGCCATGCGGGTAGCGTTGCCGACCATCAGAGTCTCCCGGGACGAGTAGGCCCCGAGGTCGACCGGCACGAGATCTGTGTCCGCCGAGACCACGCGCACGTAACTGAGAGGCACTCCGAGTTCTTCGGCCGCGATCGCCGCCATCGTCGAGTCCGAGCCCTGTCCGATCTCGCTAGCTCCGTGGAACACCGTCACTCTGCCCGACCGTTCGACCTGGACCTGGGCGGCAGCCTGCGGCATCCGATTCGGGTAGATCGGGTAATTCGTGCCGCTGATGTAGCAGGAGCCAGCGACCCCGACCCCCCTGCCGTAGGGCAGCTTCCCGAACTTCCGTTTCCAGGCGCTGGCCTGCTCGACAGCATCCAGGCACTGCAGGAAACCATTCGACCTGACGGTGAATTCGTTCACGGTCTTGCCGATGCCCATGAAATTCCGGCGACGAAGCTCGATCGGGTCGACGCTGAGCCGTTCAGCCACCTTGTCCAGCGAGATCTCGAATGCGAAGCGAGGCTGCACTGACCCGTGCCCGCGCTTCGGCCCGCACGCCGGCTTGTTCGTGTAGACCCTGGTGGACTCGAAGCGGTAGGACCCGATCCGGTAGGGAGCGGTGAGTAGCTGTCCGCTGTAGTACGTGGTAACCAGCCCGAACGAAGCGTACGCTCCGCCGTCGAGCAGAGACCTCGCATCGACCGCCCTGATCTCGCCGTCCTTTGAGGCACCGACCCGGTACCACATGTCGATCGGGTGGCGACCCCGGTGCGAGTAGAACAGCTCCTCCCGCGTGTAGAGGATCTTCACCGGACGGCCGGTCCGCAGCGCCAGCAATGCTACACAGAATTCGAGGTCGAACGGTTCCGACTTCCCGCCGAACGCTCCACCTACGGCTGGCTGGACGACCCTGATCCGGGCGACGTCGAACTCCAGGACCCGGGCGATCTCCCGCTGCAGATAGTGTGGAACCTGGGTCGAGGACCAGACGGTCAGGATGCCGTTCGCGTCGGCCCGGGCCATCGCACAGTGCGGCTCGATCGGCGCGTGCGTCGTGCCGTGGAAGAAGTATTCCCCCTCCACCACGATCTCCGCCCCGTCCATCGCCTCATCCACCGGTCCAAACTCCAGCAGGACATGCTTCGTGACGTTCCCGTTCCGTCCCTCCTTCGTCGGCTCGTGGATCTGGACGGCCGACGACTCGAGGGCCTCGCGGGGTTCCAGGATCGCCGGGAGTACCTCGTATTCGACGCTGATCGCTTCGAGAGCTCGATTGGCGGTTTCCTCGTCTACAGCGGCAACTGCAGCCACGGCGTCGCCGATGTGACGAACCCGGTCCAGCGCGAGGGCGTGCTCGTCACGCGTCCATGGAATGATGCCGAACGGCGTGGGCATGTCCGCACCGGTCAACACTGCATGAACGCCATCGAGTGCTTCCGCCGCCGCCGTGTCGATGGCGACGATGCGGGCGTGCGGGTGAGGGCTCCGGAGAATCTTCCCGTGCAGCATCCCGGGAAGGACGAGGTCATCCGTATACACTTCGCGTCCGGTGGACTTGGCGTGCCCTTCGTACCGCCGATTCCGGCGACCGAGCACCCAGTGCTCTCCGGCTTCGAGACCGGCGATCGCCTCGGGGTCCGCCGCCGAGGCCGCCTGAATGGCGTTCAGCTCATCGGGATGCATCCGGCATCCCCCCGGTGCGGATCGCCACCGCAGCCAGCTCCACGGCTTCGAAGATCTTCGTGTAACCCGTGCACCGGCAGAGATTTCCTGATAGAGCTTCGGCTACCTCTTCGCGCGTCGGATCGTCGTTTCTCGACAGCAGATCCGCGGCGCTGGCCAACATGCCCGGCGTGCAGAAGCCGCATTGCGCGGCACCGGTCAGGTCGAACGCCTCCTGGAGCGGGTGGAGTCCATCGGCTCCGGCCAGACCCTCGACCGTCCACACGTCGCGCTGTTCGGCTTCCCACACCGGGAGAATGCAGGACAGAACGGCATCGCCATCCAGCAGTACCGTGCAGGCGCCACAGTCTCCTTTGTCGCATCCCTGCTTGGATCCGGTCAGACCGAGCTCGTAACGAAGAGTCTCCAGGAGTGTGAAATGAACCGGAACTGCCACTTCGTGGAACTCGCCATTCACCTTCAGGGTCACGATTCGTTTCATGCCACATCTCCAACGTGCACCGCCGGGGCCGCGCGCAGGTCACCAGGAGCGGATCTCCAGGCGGTCCGGTGCGGTATGGCGTCAGTGAGGTTAGACTCGGGCTCTTTCATGGGTCAAGCACGACAGGAGACCATGCGGCATTACATGACATACCCAGCACCTGCCGTTGTTCGGCGAGTCTTGAAGCTGAGCATCTGCGTCGCGGTGATCCTGCTGCCTCGTGCGGCAGACGCTCAGCAGTCCGGGACTGGTTCGGCATCGAACCGGGTACCGATTGACCGCTGGCTCGTTTCTTCGGCTTTCCCGACCGACGGGGGCACCGGTGAAACACCGCTCACCGGGCCGGGTGAGGAAGGCGTATTGCCGGATCGCGGTCGAGAGCAGGCCGGGTCCGCCTGGATCCTCGTCAGACGAGACGGCCAGAGCGATCTGCGGTTGGATTCGCTGCTGCCCGCTCGCGAATCGCCGGTGTTCGTGTATGCGCACTCGTACGTGCGTCTGCCGGTGGACCAGACGATGCTTCTGTCCTGGGGCGGTCTCGGCGACACCACGGTCCGAGTGTGGGTAAACGGGCGATTGCTCAGGGATCAGAGCGGTGACCCGATCGAGCCGATCGATCAGGTTACGGTCCCGGTGCGGCTCGGCGGTGGCTGGAACACACTGCTGTTTCAATCCGCCGAACAGGGAGCCGATTTCGGATTGGAGGCCGCGCTGGCCGCGACCGATGGTGCCACACAGATCCGCATCCAGGCCTCCCGTCCTCCCGGAGACATCCGCACCGGACCCGCACCCTGGGTCCTGGCAGAGCCAACGCTCCGACCCACGGGCGGCGTCGCGTGGGCCGGGGACGAGCTGTCCGGCGAACTGATGCTCGAGGTGACGGCCTGGAGTCGCACCCCGATCGACGTGGTGGAAGTCAGACTTCGCGCCAACGGTGCGGATGCACGAGGAGTCGCCCGGTGGCTGACTCCCGGAACCCCGGCTCCAGTCAGTCTGTGGCTGTCTTTCGAGGACCTGGAGCGAGCAGGGCGTTCGTCAGACGGCGTCGAAGTCGAGTTGAAGTGGCTCGATGAGGAGGTGAAGCAACGTCTCCCGGGACCGACCGGGATCCCCGATTCGAGTCCGGAGTCTCAAGGAATCCGGCTGGCCGGGTGGAAAGTCGAGACTGTGCCGACGGGATCGAAGCCGGACAGGATCGGGCCTGCCGGACCGCTGCCGGATGACTCGCGCTGGGTACTGTCCGGCGAGTGGAAGGTCCCGAAGGCCCTGGCCGGACGAAATCTGTACCTGCGTGCCGGGGGCGCGCCGGGGGACTTCCGGTTGAACGACCGCGCATTCGATGAATCCGATGTGGTTCCACTGTGTACGAATTGTCGAAAGGGAGAGAAGATCGAGCTCCTTGCCCGCTCCAGCGGACCGTGGAGCACCCTTCCCGTCGTCGTCGAGGACCCTGCCGACCGGGTCGTGCCGTGAGCCTGACTCTGTGACCGCTCGCGTTCCACTGCGCGCCACTGTCGCCTGCTTCGTGCTCGGCGTCTCCCTGTCGGGCTGCTCAGAAGGGGCGGCCCGGGAGGATTCTACGCTCCCTGCGGAGTTCGCATGCGGTCCGGCTACGGTCGTGGCGATGCTCCCGGAGTCGCTCATCGAGGCTTCGGGAATTGCCAGGGACCCGCGCCGCGAAGACCTGTTCTGGCTCCATAACGACGGTGGAAGCGAGACCCTTCTGTACGGCGTCGACACGACCGGGGTCGTCCTCGTTACCGCACGGATCGCTAACGTGACGAATCGCGACATGGAAGATGTGGCCATCGGGCGGTGCGGTTCCGACTGGTGTGTGTATCTCGGAGACATCGGCGACAACCGGTCGCGGCGGAGCAGCGTTCGAGTCCACGTGATCCCCCTGCCGGCTCTGCCGGATCTGGAGCATGATGCGGGGGAACAAAACGGGCAAATGGATTCCGTCGACCAGGAGTTGGCGGCGCTTGCCTCCTGGGAGTTCGAATACCCGGACGGACCCAGGGACGCGGAGGGTCTCGTCATCGATGATGCCCGGGGACAGCTGCTGATTGTTTCGAAGGGCCGTCGGAGTGCGGGCATCGTTCTCTATTCGATCGACCTGGCGGAACTCGACGAGGCCGACCGGTCGATCCGGACTCTGAACAGGGTCGGGCGGCTGGCGATTCCCGTCGGAGGAAGTACTTCGCAACTGGTCACGGCGGCTGATCTCTCACCCGATGGCACAACGCTCGCTGTCCGGAGCTACGCGAGCCTTCACTTGCTCCCCTGGTCGGGAGCAGCCCTCCAGGATACGGCTCTCGTACCCTACTCGGCGCTACTGTTTCTGGCTTTCGAGCCGCAGGGAGAGGGTGTGACGTGGGATGCCGGCGGGGAGTTGCTCTACCTGGCGAGCGAAGGGCGAAACGGCCGCCCGCCGCAGCTCAGTCGGATTCGCTGCCGGTCGGACTAGGCGGAGCTTCATCGGCAGACTCCTTCACTGCTGCGCCGTGCGACTCCGTTGTCCGCTGCGGCGACCCGTCTCCTGCCATCGGGGGGCGCACCTGCTCGGGGAGTTGCGAGAGAATCGAATTCGTTTCCTTCCGCAGATCGCTCGTCGGATCGGCTTCCTCGAGTTCCCGTTGAATCTGGTTCAGACTGCGGCGGAACTCCCGCATGGCGCTTCCCAACGACCGGGCGACCTCGGGCATGCGCTTGGGTCCGAAGAACACCAGGACGACCACGAAGATCACGAGTAGCTCGGAAATACCCAGACTGCCGAAACCCATTTCTTGTCCCGTCAGCCGGAGAGCGCGCGAAGGACGTCTTCGCCGTAGAACATTCGGATGTAGCGGGCCTGGATCGGGGTTACGCGGCGCACGGCCCAGATGAGTTCCACACCGCCCGGAACTGTGGGCTCGTTGAGCAGCCGGTATCCGCATTCCGATGGCAGCCGATTCGCCTTGCGGAGATTGCACCGGCTGCAGGCGGTGACGACGTTAAGCCAACCGTTGTCACCGCCGCGGGAGATCGGAATCACATGATCGCGGGTGAGTGACTCACGATAACCCAGGTCCTTCCGGTGCCGGCCGCAGTACTGGCAGCAGTAGCTGTCCCGGGCGAACAGGAACGTGTTCGTAACCTGTCGACGGAATCGGCGAGGCACGTGTATGTAGCGGACGAGTCGGATGACGATGGGCGTGGGCCACACAGCAGACTCGGAACGGAAGAGGCGGGTTTCATCCACCTCCAGCGCTTCGGCCTTGCAGTCGATGACGAGCCGGAGGGCCCGGCGGACCGGGAGAATCGTCAGCGGCTCGTACGAGGCGTTAAGTGCCAGACAGCCCATGGTTTCTCTTCGCAAGTCAACCAGCGTTTAGGCGGAGTTTAGGGAACGATCAAGTGAACCGTCAAGAATATGGCATATGACTGAACGACCGCACGATTCGAATCGTGCGCCGGACCAGCTCGCGGGACCTGTTGCCCGTGTCAGTCTGCCGCGTCCGGTTCTGCAGAGTTTCCACTACCGGATTCCGCCCGATCTCGCCCCTGTCGCAGTGCCCGGCGTTCGGGTCGTGGTCCCGTTCGGACGCCGGCGCGAGACAGGCATCCTGGAGGCGCTGGTCGAGCCGCCGGATTCTGGCAGGACGAAGTTGAAGGATCTGCACGCCGTTCTCGATGACAGCCCGGTTCTGTCGCCTGACCTCATCCGATTGTGTCGGTGGGTGGCCGACTACTACGTGGCGCCCGCAGGGCTCGTGTTCCGCGCCGCCCTTCCCCCCGGACTGCTGGGCGGCGCCGCGAAAGCCCGCGGGGAGCTCCGGCGACAGGTGATTCGCATCGTGCGGGAGCTCCCCACGCTGACCGAGCGGGAGCAAGTATTCGGTAGAGCCCGTCGACAACGGGAGGCGTATGAGACGCTGGAGTCGATCGGTGGGCAGGCCGAAGTGGTTCACATGGAGAGGCAGCTCGGGTTCGGCCGTAGCGTTCTCACAGGCCTCGTGCAGCGGGAACTCGCCGAGATCACGCATGAGACGATCGAACGCGACCCCTTCGCCGGCCTTCAGGTGGGCCCTCCCTCTCCGGAGTTGAACCCGGCGCAGAAGGGTGTACTCGTGGATCTGGTTCGCCAGGCGGCCGAACCCGAACCGGGGGTGGCTGTGCTGCGCGGAGTCACAGGGTCGGGAAAGACCGTCGTTTATCTTCGCCTGATGCGCGCCGTTCTCGATCGGGGGCGCTCGGCTATCCTGCTCGTCCCGGAGATCGCACTCACCCCTCAGACGGTGGAGCGCGTGCGCTCGGAATTCGGTGACGATGTCGCGGTTCTTCACTCCGGCCTGTCTGACGGTGAGCGGAGAGATGCCTGGGCGGCGCTGCGCGATGGACGCAAGCGGGTGGCGGTCGGGACCAGGTCAGCGGTCTTCGCCCCGCTGCGGGACCTCGGAGTGATCGTCGTCGACGAAGAACACGATGGGAGCTACAAGCAAGGTGAGACCCCACGGTATCACGCCCGGTCGGTCGCCGTGGTCCGGGCGCAAATGGCAGGTGCGCTCTGCGTCCTCGGATCTGCCACGCCATCGCTCGAGAGCTGGGAGCACGCCCAGCGCGGGAGGTGGACATCGCTCGTGCTCCCGGATCGTGCCACGCCGCACCCGCTACCTGATGTAGAAGTCGTGGATCTGCGCGAGGAGCAGAGCCCGCCGCCGAGAATTCTGTCGGATCGGCTGAGGAATGCACTCGCCGACCGGCTCGTCCGGGGCGAGCAGTCAATTCTCCTCCTCAACCGGCGGGGGCACTCGACCTGGGTGTCATGTCACGAGTGCGGCTGGGTCGCCGCGTGCGACAGCTGCAACGTGTCCCTGACCTGGCACAGGAGACGGGGACGCCTGGTGTGCCATCATTGCGCCTACGAGCAGCCATCGCGCGACACGTGCCCCGAGTGCGGGGGCGGAACCCTGGCGTTCACCGGCGTCGGCACGGAGCAGGTGGAGCGCCACCTCGGAGAGGAGTTTCCGGCGGCGCGAATCGCACGCATGGATGTCGATACGACAGGTGGGAAGTGGTCGCACCGCGACATTCTCGAGTCGGTCCGCCGCCGGGAGATCGACATCCTGCTCGGAACTCAGATGATCTCGAAGGGACTGGATCTCCCGGGTGTTACACTCGTCGGCGTGATCGATGCGGACGTCGGGCTGAACCTGCCGGACTTCAGGGCTTCCGAGCGTACCTTTCAGCTCCTGTCACAGGTGGCCGGCCGCGCCGGACGAGGGTCGCTACCGGGAAAAGTATACGTACAGACGGCCAAACCGGCGCACTTCGCGATTCAGACGGCGCTGCAGCACGACTTCGAAACGTTCGCGACACGGGAACTCGAGGACCGTGCCGGCCCGGGATATCCACCGCACGTCCGCCTCGCCAACCTCCTCGTTACCGGACTGAACGAGACGGCGGTAGCCGATGCCGCGGACGCCCTGGCCGCATGGCTGGAAAGCTCCCTCGCCCGCCACGAGAACTCGTCGACCGTCGTCCTCGGACCGGCACCCTGTCCGATCGATCGGCTGCGCGGCCGCTGGCGCTGGCACCTGTTGCTGAAGAGCGACGACCCTCGGACCCTCGGATCGATTCTCCGGCACACGGCCGCCCACGCCCCGATTCCCTCCGGTCTGCGACTGGAGATCGATCGCGACCCTGAGAGTCTTCTGTAGACGCAAGTACTGCGTAGCGCGCACCGCTCTACACTATATGCACAAAGATCAGTTCGGTGAGCGAGATCCAGGTTCTTCGAGTTCGAACCGCATCAGGAGCGAATCGGGCGGGGGGGTGACATGCAGCGTGTCAGTCGGCAGTAGTCCGGCGATGCGGGCGGTGAGCCAGACTGCCAGTACCTGACCTCCGCCTTCATCAATTCCCGTCAACCGGTATCGGCCCGGTCGTTGACCCTGCCCGGGGATCCACTCGACAACCGGTACCCGGATCCACCAGCTGCGGATGATCCATGCACCGGACGGCAGACGCGCGAACTCGACCATTCCACCCAACCCCTGCTGTTTGATCGAGGCGGCGATGTTGACGTATGTGAAGTCGAGCCACCGAAGTTCCGCGCTCGTCGGATCTACCCACATGACACCTTCGATGTCAGGCAGTCGGCTCTCCGGCAGAGCCTCGAAGGACAGGCCGAGCAGACCCGCCGACTTCCCGCGGCCGCGGACCAGGCGGAAACAGTGGCGCCGGACGAAGGAATCCGACAGAAGGACATCGGCGTCGGGAGCATAGTAGGCCACCCGCCCCCCTGGTTGCTGAACGAAGCCACCCAATACCAGGTCTTGCGCAGGTATGGCCCGGAACGGGTGTCGCCCATAAAACCGGACTTCTTCGAGGACCGCCTCGGAGACCGGAGAGCCCCGTCTGTCCAGAAGCTGCTCATGCATCACGGCGTCGAATCGAAAATAGGGCTGCTGACCGGTCCAGGCCGTCGCCGTAATCGCCTTCAGTGCTTCATCCCACACGCGTTGCAGTTCGACGCCTTCCTCGGGGAGAATCGAACAACGAGATCTCTCTTCCACCCTGATTTCGCGGAGGCGGACCGGATCGGGCTCGACCACGAAGCGATACGAGAGATTCTCTCCCGCCGCCAGTTGCAGCTCGGGCGAAACGGCCACGGAATACCCGATTCTCTCGGCCCTGAGCCGGTACGTGCCGGGAGCCGGTGCCACGATGCGAAAGGAACCGGATTCGGTCGACAGCACGCGGCTGGAAACGACTCCGGTGGAGTCCTCCAGCATGACGAATGCACCGGATATCGGAACTCCGTCGGCCTGCTCGACATAACCACGTACCGTCTGCGCTCCGGCCGGCAGGGTTCCGAGCATCAGACCCAGCGCGGTCGATACGCCAACCCGGAACCAGAGCCATCTCATGATTGAGCGTCAGGCGAGGCGGACGCCGAGGCCCGGCTCCGAGCCCAGGTAGAGCCTGGAGTCCCGAACTGACGGTCCGCGGAACGGGTCTTCAGCCAGCAGAGCAGCCCCGTCGAGGTCGAGCCGGTCCGCCAGCGGAGCGAGGTGAGCGGCTGCCGCGATCCCGAGGGTACTCTCCAGCATGCAGCCGAACATGACCTCCAGTCCGCACGCCCGAGCCGTGTGGACCGCCCGCAAAGCTTCCCGCATTCCCCCGCACTTCGCCAGCTTGATGTTCACCCCGTCCACGAGCCCCGCCAGTCCCGGTACATCCGACGCGCGAATACACGATTCGTCGGCATAGATCGGAATCGGAGAGTTATCCCGAACCCGTTTCCAGGCCGCCGGGTCACCCGGGGGCAGCGGCTGTTCCACCATCTCGACCCCGAACTCAGCGAGCATCCGGATATTCCGGACCGCCTCGTCCGGCGTCCACGCTGCGTTGGCGTCCACCTGAAGGCGTCGGGAATCGTCAGCCTCCCGAATCGCT